>Ga0194119_10004276_pt1 | contig 22222 bp, 25 predicted proteins | sample TA2MahC100mmetaG_FD_148620 | JGI IMG/M metagenome (GOLD analysis project Ga0194119, IMG submission 148620) | Freshwater microbial communities from Lake Tanganyika, Tanzania - TA2015018 Mahale Deep Cast 100m | ecosystem: Environmental > Aquatic > Freshwater > Lake | place: Tanzania: Lake...
ACGCGTCACCGACCCGGCGTCGGCGAATGTCGTGGGTGATCCCTCACGCCGGCGCGGCGCCTGAGGCGCCTACGACATCGCTCGGCTCGCCGCCCTTGGCTGGGCGCCACGTCCGCTGACGCGGGCCATCGCCGACTACGCGGACTGGATCCGCGCGACGGCCCGGTCAAAGCCCCGATCCGCGGTCCCAGGGCAGCGGCGGCTGGGGTGCCTACGCGCCGGCGCGCACCTCCTCGTACATGTTGACCATGCGGGTGCGCAGGTCGGGCGGGAACTCGCGCGTCGCGTGGGCCGCGCCGAGGACTTCGCCCGGCGAGCCCAGACCCTTCTCGACCAGCGCCTCGGGTGAGACCAGGTCGAACGACTTGCGGTTGGTGTGGCCGTAACCGTACTGCTCGATCATGAACTTGCCGGTCTCGGACGACAGCCACGCGTCCACGTAGTCGTAGGCGTTCTGCTCCTGGCCGGGCGCCTCCTTGGTGCGCACGAAGCCGGTGATCCAGCTCCACATGCCTTCCTTCGGGTTCATGTAGGCGACCGGTACGCCCTGGGACTTCAGGTTGCCGCAAACCGCCGGCCAGGCGAACGCGGCCACCACCTCGCCGGCGGCGAAGGCCTGCTCCAGTTCGGTCGGTCCGACCAGTAGAAGCGCAACAGCGGGCGCTGGGCCTCGAGCTTCGCCCTGATACGCGCGATCTCATCATCGGTCGCGTTGAACGGGTCGGCCACGCCCGTCAGCAGCGCCGCGATGAGGATGGAGGCGTCCATCTCGGTGTTCATCGAGAGCTTGCCGGCGTAGCGCTCGTCCCACAGCAACTCCTAGGACATCTCCTTGGGCTCGACCATGTCGGTGCGGTAGCAGATCGAGTTGATGCCCCAGTCGGTGGGGATCAGGTACTGCTCGCCGCCGTGGACCGAGCCGGGCGGCTGGCGCAGTTCGTCGAACACATCGGGCCAGTTGGACAGCCGCGTCGGGTCCCACGGCTACAGGAACCCCGCGTCGTAGAAGCGCCGCACGTCCCACACGTTCGGGTGGATCAGGTCGGGCCTGAAGCCGCCCTGCACCTTGAGGAACGCCTCGTCCATGTCGGCGTACATGGTGACGGGCGGCGAGGCGCCGTACTTCTCGATGTAGGCGGCGTGCAGCTCTGGCCCCTGGTAGCCGGTCCAGTCGAACACCACCAGGTCGTCCGCGGCACGCGCGCCGCGCGACCAGCCACCCAAGGTGACCGCCGCGACGCCGGCCGGGGCCGCCGCAAGGAGACGGCGTCTATCGAAGGCAGAGTTGCGCATGGTGATGGTCCTCTACCTTGTCACGCGGTGGGCTTGAACATCTTGAACCAGTGCCGCCGCCCGTCGGGCGATACGGCCTCCTGAATACCGTCGCGAACCAGCAGTGGGTTTACCCCCGGTGTCAGAAAGACGTAGGCGCCGGATTCCTCCATCATGTCCATCATCTGGGTGTAGAGCGCCGCCCGCTTGGTCGGATCGAGCTCCTTGAGCGCTGCCTTGTGCATGGCGTCGTACTCGGGGCTGTTCCAGCGCTCCCAATTCCAGACGCCAACTTGCTCGGGCGTGTACCACATGGTCGCCGACGACGGGTCCGGCGCCCAGCCCCAGTTGTGGATGAACAGCTGCAGCGTCTTCCAGTACTCACCCTCGGACTCCATGCCCTGGATCCAGAATAGACCGGACTCCATCGGGTTGATCGTGACGCGGATGCCCGCCTCGGCGGCATGGGCCTGGACGAGCTGTGCCAGCGTGTTCATGTCGGTGTTGTTCTCAACGGACAGGGTCACATCGACGCCGTCGGCGAAGCCGGCCTCGGCCAACAGCGCCTTGGCCTGCTCGACGTCGCGCCCGTACTTGTTCGCCTCGCGATAGCCGATCAGGCCCGGCGGGATGACGCCGGTCGCGCGCGGTGCCGCGCCGAAGTATGCCGCCTCGACGATCTCGTCGACGTTCAGAGAAAGCTGGATCGCACGCCGCACGTTCGGGTTGTCGAGCGGCGGGGCGATGGTGTTCATGCCCATCCAGCGCACGCCCAGGTTCGGCCGTGTCACCAATCGGCCGCCTTCGGGCGGCGTCGCCTGGAACACGGGGATCGAACTGATCGAGATCTCGAGGAAATCGAGATCGCCCGCGAGGAACGCGGACTCGGCGGTCTTGTCGTCCTCGATCGGGGTGATACGCACTTCCTCATACACCGGCTTCGGCCCGTGCCAGTTCGGGTTGGCGGCCAGGACGAGCTCCTGCTTAGGCGTCCATGAAGCGATGGTGTAGGCACCGCTGTAGCACGGCGGCTCGGTCGTGAACTTCTTCTCGGGCAGGGCTTCCACCGCCTTGCGGCTGACGATCGAGGCCGTCGACCACGGCAGATAGCTCCACAGCGAGGCGGAGGGCTCGGTCAGCACGATGACGCCCGACAGCCTGTCCTTCACCTCGACGCTCTGGATCGGATAGAGCTCGTCCTTGAACGGCGAGACAACCGTCTCGTCGCGCACGCGCTCGAAGCTAAATTTCACGTCATCCCCCGTGATCTCGCCGAGCTCGGCCGGGTTCCACATCATGCCTTCCTTCAGCGTGAACTCGATGTGGGTGTCGTCGGCCTGGACGATCGACACGGCGGCCTCGGGCGCCGACTCCCAAACGTCGGTGGGCTGGAACTCGACCAACTTGGTTTGGGTCGCGAACAGCACGTTCATGTCCGCGCGCGAGGAGTACCACGCCGGGTCGACGCCGCTGATGTCCATGGGCTGGCGCACGCGCAGCGCACCCGCTTGAGCCTTCGCCTCGGTCTTGCCGAGCGCGATCCAAGTTACGCCCGCGGCCGCGGCGGTCCGCATCGCATCACGTCGGTTCAATCTTGTGGTCATGGGTGAAGCCTCCTGGTTTCTGTCGACTAACCTATGGGAAACACCGGTTCCTCGCGGGTGATGACCTCGACCAGCGCCGGTGTTCCGGCCTTGGTCGCCTTGATCGCGCGCTTGAACGCGCCGGCTAGGTCGGCGACACGCTCGACCCGTTCGCCGTGGGCGCCCAGCGCCTTGGCCACGTTGGCGTAGTGGCCGGACTGAATGTGGATCCCGTAGGCCTTGGTCGCCACGGGGTGGTGGCCGGTGTAGCCGCCCATGACGCCGTTGCGGAAGATCACGGTCATGATGGGGATGCGCTCGCGCACCGCGGTCTCCACATCCATGCCGACCATGCCGAACGCGGCGTCGCCCATGATGTTGACCGCCAGCCAATCGGGCCTTGCCAGCTTGGCGCCCATGGCAAACCCGAGGCCCGTGCCGAGCTGGGTCGACTTGCCCCAGCCGATGTAGCCGTGCGGCACCAGTGTCTCGTAGAACGGCACGGTCTGATCGCGCGGGTTGCCGGAATCGTGAGTGACCACGGTCTTGCGCCGATCGACGGCGCGCATTAGTTCGGCTATGACCCGGTAGGGACTGATCGGCTCGGCGTCGGACGCGAGCCGCTTGGCCCACAGCTTCATGTACGCGGCCCGTTCCTTCGCCAAGCTCCTGGCCGTCGTTCTCGCCCGCTGTCCCTTGGCCCCCTTGGCGCGCGCCGCCTTGATCATCTGGTCCAGCACAACGCCGGCGTCGCCCAGGATGCCGATCGCGGTGGGGTATCCCTTGCGCAGGTCGGCGGGCTCGTTGGTGACCTGGGTGACGACCTTGCCGGGCGGCGGGTTCTGCGTGTAGCTCGTCCGCGTGAAGCTGGTGCCGATGCCCAGCACGAAATCGGCGCGCTTGAAGGCGCCGTCGACCAGGGTTGGGCGCGACAGGCCCGAGGTGCCGAGCGCGAGCGCGTGATCCTCGGGGAACGCACTCTTGCCGGCCAAGGTGGTCATGACCGGTGTGCCCGTCAGCTCGGCGAAGCGGCGGAGGCTCGCGCACGCATCGGCATAAAGCACGCCCTGGCCGGCCACGATCACCGGCGACTTCGCCTTCATGAGCCGCGCCACCACGTCGGCGACCAGATTCGGATCGCTGGCGGTGCGCGCCACGCGGATCGGCGCGTAGGAGAACTTGCCCGGGATTTCGGCGTTCATCAGGTCGTTCGGCACTTCGAGGACCACGGGTCCTGGCTTGCCGGTGCGCAGGTGCACGAACGCCTGGCCCAACATTTCGGCCAGTCGCTCGGGCATATTCACGTAGCCGGTCCACTTGGTGATGGAGCTATAGGCGGGCAGGGCCGAAAAATTGGGGACCATGCCGTGGTCCTTGGTGTCGTAGCCGCCGGTGATGACCAACAGCGGGCTCGAGTCGCACCAGGCCTGGGCCACCGCCCCGAAAACGTTCTCGGCGCCCGGACCGTACTGCACCAGGCACACGCCGATCGAGCGGCCGCCCGTGGTGCGCGCCATGCCGTCCGCGATGTTGGCGGCCACGCGCTCGGTGCGCGCGATGATCGTACGGATGCCGGCGGCGGCAGCGCCGTCGAACGCCTGGTTGAACGGAAAGCCGGTGACGATCGCGACTCCTTCGGCCTTGAGAATGGCGCCGATCGCGTCCTTGACCTTCATGTGTCTCTCCGCGGTTTGGATTGCGCCAGGGCGGCGAGCTTGCGCTTGAAGCCGGGTCGATCGAGGACCGCGGCGTTGGCGACCTTGTAGGGGACCTTCCCGGCCATCAGGGTCTTGAGCATGTCGGCGATGTTCCGCTGCAGCGTCTCGCGGTACTCGTCAGTCCAGTTCAGCGCGTGCGCCGAGATCGTCACGTTGTCGAGTTGCAGGATCGGGTCGTCGCCGCGTGGCGGCTCCAGGTCGAGCACGTCGAGGCCCGCGCCCGCGATACGCCGCGCGGCAAGCACGTCGGTCAGCGCCTTCTGATCGACCACGGGGCCGCGCGCGGCGTTGACCAGGAAGGCTGTTGACTTCATGAGCGCGAGGCGGCTCGCGTCGATGATGTGCCGTGTCTCGGCGTTCAGAATCAGGTTGAGCGACACCACGTCGGCGCTGCGCATCAGATCGTCGAGCGGCATCAAGGTGACGCCGAGTCCGGCGGCGTGCGCCGGGTCGATGTAGGGGTCGCAGCCGATCAGACGGCAGTCGAACGGCACCAGCAGTCGCGCGACCTCGGAGCCCACGTTGCCCAGGCCGACGATGCCGACGGTCTTGCCGGTCAGGGACATGCCAGGGGTCTGCCCCACCTTGACCCAGCCTTCCGGCCCGGTGACTGAATGGCGATGGCGCATGATCAGGTGCGTCGTCACCGCCAGGATCAGCGTCACGGTGGCGACCGCCGTGGATCGCCGCACCGCCTCGGGCGGAATGACCAGGGCAATGTCGCGGGCGGTCAAGGCATCGGCGTCCACGTCGTTGTAGCCGACCCCGGTCCGCAGGATCGCGGTCAGCGGGCCATCGGCCGGCAGGCTCGCCGCGGTGATCGCGGCGTAGCCCGGCGTCGCGATCGCCAAATGCGCGCCGGCCAGCTCAGCCGAGCTCATGGGAGCGGACGGACTCAGCACCGAGAAGGACAGGCGCGATCGCTCGGCGGCGCTCAGTCGATCCAGGCCCGGCACGGCGCTGGCCGACCCGATGTCGTGGCCGATACGAACCTCAATCCCCGCCATGCCCGTGCCCCCTTCATCTCATACAAACCGCGCTGGCGAGGCTTGTCTCTAACGCGCCGGTCGTCAAGCATCTTGTGGTCCACCGGATCCCGCGAACGCGCGACGGCGAAGCCACGCACGAAGAAAACTGGGCGACCAGGGGCCGCCCCGTCGAGGGCTGTCATCAGGGAGGCGAACCGCGTCACGGAGGAGGCCTGCGGTTCGCACGGATCATGGCGTGGCGGTCGCGCCCCGGCCAGACATCGGTTCCATGTGCCGGTGCTATGGATCGACCATGGCGACGACTTCGATCTCGGTCACCATGCCGTCGTAGGCGAGCGAGGGCAGCGGCACGCCGGTCGAGCATGGACCGGGCGGGGTGTAGAACGAGAAGCGTGTAAGGGCGCTATCCATCAGCGTCGTCTCGCTCGCGTTGCCCACGTAGAAGCAGTTGACCTTGGTCACGTCGTCCAGCTTGGCGCCGAATCCCGCCAGCACGGTCGCGATGTTCTCCATCGATCGCTTGGTCTGCTTCACCAGTTCGTTCGGGTCGATGATCGTGGCCTTGGAATCCATCGACACTTGGCCGCCGACGAAGATGCGGCCACGGCACTTCAGGCCGTGCTTGTACGGCAGGTGGATCGGCCAGTCCCAGTGGTTGTCGGGCCACACGTGTTCGCGCGGCAGGCGGGCACCATCGGTGCCCAGCATCGCCATCAGCTCCATCTCGGTCTGCACGCCCTTCGGGTAGTGACGCGGCACCGGGATGCCGGTGGCCGCCGGGCCGGGCTCGTTGAAGTAGCTGGCGCGGATCACCGCCGTCTGCTTCCACTCCTCCTTACTGCAGCCCTTGCCTGCGTAATAGATGTTGAACTTCACGGCGTCGTCATAGCCCGCGCCGAACGCGCCCAACACCTTGCCCAGATTCTCCATGACGACGCGCGATTGCTCGACGCCGTTGCCGGCGGCGATCGGTCGGCCCTGGGCGTCGAGCGCCCGCTGCGCCCCGGTGAAGATCATCTCGCCGCAGCGCACGCCGTGGGGGAAGCGGCCGCCGGGCCAATGCCAGAACCCGGCGGGGTTGGCGGTCGCGCGTGCCATGGGCTTGCCGTCGGGCGTACGCATGGCGTAGCCCTCGATCTCGACGCGCATACCGGGAAACGCCAGCGCGTCCATGGCAACCAGCGTCAACACGGGGCGGTTCTTGCCGTTGAAGCACCGGTCGATCGCTTCGACCATGCGCAGGCTGTCGTCGCCCTCGTCCACGTAGAAGACGACCATCTTGACCATGTCGTCGAGCGAGGCGCCGTAGGCCGCCAGCACGCGCGCGACTTCGTCCATGGCGATCTGCGTCTGACCCAACAGGTCGCCGGCCGCGCGCAGTGCGCCCTTGGGGTCGAGTGTCACCTGGCCGCCGACGTGGATGGTGTCACCGGCGCGCACGCCGAGCGAAGCGGGAACGGGCCGGCTGAAGTGCCAGGACTCAGCCGGCCACACGCGATGCTGCTTCATGGGCTCCTCATTTGTATGCAAGCAGCGCCAGACTACACGACGCGCAACCGTTCAGACACGACCTTGTCCGCGCCGAAGTTCGGCGGCGATGGGCAGCGGCAGGAACAGCAGCAGCAGCGCGCCGATCGCCACCGGGATGCCCAGTCGGGGCAGGGCGTCCATGACGAAGCCGCCGATCGACGGCCCCAGCACCATGCCCAACACCCAGGCGACGCCGAAGGCCGCGCTGGCCGAGGCGAGATCGGCACCCGAGAAGCGCGTGCCGAGCATCGCCATGCCCACGGTGTAGAGCCCGTTGCGCACGGCGCCGTAGAGCAGGAACAGGACCGAGCCCCAGACCAGGCTCGCCATCGCGAACGGGATCAGCGCGGTGCCGCCGATCAGGACCACGGTGGCGGCGAGCACCAGGCGGTTGCGGTCGACATGGTCGGCCAGCCAGCCGGCCGGCACCTGCCCGGCGATGCCACCAATGCTCAGCATGGTCAGGAACGTCAGGCCGGCCTCGGCGCCCAGCCCCAGCCGCAGGCCATAGAGCGGCAGGAACGTCATGATGATGCCGTCCATGATGGCGTAGAGCCCGCAGATCAGGATCGGGATCGGCGCCAGACGAAGGTAGCCCAGCACGCCGGCCACGGGTTTCCCCGTCATGGATGGCACCGACCGGCGGACCCAGACCACCGGCACGATCGAGACGGCGGTGACGCCGGCCATGATCAGGAACGGCAGCCAGCCATCGCTTCCCGTCCCGGCCAGCAGCAGTGGACCAAGCGCGCCGCCGGCGCCCAAGGCCATGCTGTAGAGGGCGAGGACACGGCCGCGGCGCTGGTCGTCCGCGACTTGGTTCACCCAAGCCTCGCCGGTGATCCACAACATGGCGCCGGCGGCGGCCAGGCACAGGCGCAGCGGCAGCCACATCCAGACGTCCGGATGGATCGGCAGCAACAGGTACATGATCGTCGTGATCGACAGCCCCAGCAGGATCGGGCGCGCCGGTCCCCACAGACGCATCATGCGCGCGACCAGGGGCGCCATGGGCAGGCCCACCAGCGCCTGGGCCGTGCCGGTCAGGCCGATCAGCTCGCTCGACGTGCCCAGGTCGTCCAGCACCAGGCTGATCAAGGGCGTCGACATGCCATAGATCAGGCTCGCCGCGGTCATCGAGGCGATCAGCGCCGCCAGATTGTGGCGGCGCGTGGTTGCGGTCAGCAGAGCAGGGTCGATGGGCACGCGCCTTGGTGCCCGATGACGGCGTCGCCGTCAAATAGGCTCACCGTTCAAACGAAAGGGTCGGGCATCGCTGCCAGCCCCTGGTCGCCGATTCTGCGACATCTACTCGTAGACGATCTCGACGCGCCGGTTCTGCGGCTCGCGCACGCCGTCCTCGGTGGGCACCAGCTGTTTTGCCTCGCCCTTCCAGAAGACGCCGATGTCGGCCTCGGCGAAGCCCTGGCTGATCAGCGCGGCCTTGACTGCGTCGGCCCGGCGCTGCGACAGCCCCAGATTGTAGGCGTAAGTTCCCGACCGGTCGGCGTGGCCGGTGACGACGATACGCGCGATGCCGAACTTGAGCGCGTTCGCCGCCGCCTCGTTGATGATGGCCTGTGCGTCCGGCCGGATCGCCGTCTCGTCCCAATCGAAGAAGACCACGTAGGGGCCGGGCACCGGCTCGGGTTCGGGTGCCGGAGGCGGTGCCGCTTCGGCGACCGGCTCGGGCTCGGGTTCCGGCTCCGCCGCGGGCGGCGGGGGCGGGGGCGGGTTGAGCCCGATGCGCAGGCCCGCCAGGACCGCGTGGGTGTCGTATTCGACATCCACGTTCACGCCGGCCGAGGTCCGCATGGTGGCTTCCTCGGTGGCGAGATAGCGATGTCGACGAACAGATTGATCTGCTCGGTCAAGCTGTAGCCGACGCCGATGATGCCCTGGTAGGCGAGCAGGCCGTCGCTGTCGTCCAGCGTCGCGCCGCCGACCGGGTTCACATTGTCCAGGCTCAGGTCCAGGTAGCCGATGCCAACGCCGATGTAGGGTGTGAAATCGCTCTCGTTGTGGATGTCTTAGAGGCCGTTGAGCGTGACGCTGAAGGCGTCCGAATCACCGGAACAGCCCGCGACGCCCGACAAGTCGTTTACGTCGTTCTGCCGGTAGCCGACCTCGACCTCGGTGCGCAGGCCCATGCCGTAGGCGTAGCCAACGAAGCCGATGGCGCCCCAACCGGTATCGAAGTTGGCGTCGGTCGAAACGGCGCCACCGCTGATGTCCGATTCCTCGGGCATGGTCAGAGTCCGTTTGAGAATTGGCTCAATGGCTGATTCTTCGGAGCAAGAGGCTTCCGAGGGCGACATGGATCATGGCCTCGGAGACATCGATGCGTTGCTCGTAGTCGCGCACGAGACGGCGCCATCGTGTGAGCCAGCCGAAGGTGCGCTCGACGACCCAGCGCCGGGGCACGACCTTGAAGCCGGGCTCCTTGTCGATGCGGCGGACGACCTCGACGACGAAGTCGAGGAAAGCGGCCTTGTCCATAAGTTGCGTCCTGTCGTAGGCGCCGTCGGCGAACAGGTGCTTGATCCATGGCCAGCGCTTGCGGATTGCGTCGAGGATCGTCTGTGCGCCGACGCTGTCGGAGATATCCGCCGGCGTCAGGTTGACCATCAGCAGGCGACCGTCGGTGTCGACGACGACGTGACGCTTGCGGCCCACCGTCTTCTTGGCCGCGTCGTAGCCGCGCCTGGCGCCCGGCGCCGGCGCCTTCACCGTCTGGCTATCGATCACGCCAGCGCTTGGGCTGGCCTCGCGCCCGGCTCGTTCCCGATCCAGCATCAGTGCAATGTCGTGGATCGTGCGGAACAGCATGAGCCGCACGAAGCGACGGAACCACCAGTAGACCGTCTGCCAGGGCGGGAAGTCCTTCGGCAACATGCGCCAGCCACCGCCCGAGCGGGTCATGTAGCGGATCGCGTTCAGCACTTCGCGCAGGTCAATCTCCGGCTTGCGTCCCCGCTTCGCGGGCTTCGGCAAGAGAGGGACGATGCGCTCCCATTCCTCGTCGGTGAGATCGGTCGGATAACGCTTGGTCTTCCGCTCGATCGCGGCCATGCGGCCTCGCGTCGTTCGTGTCCACATGCATAGGGTGAATCACGAACGCTGCTTCGAGGGAATCCCCATTCTCAAACGGGCTCTAAGACGGCAACGGCAGCGGCGCCGACTACACGGTGATCTCGACCCTGGCCAACGCCGCGACGCCCGGGGCCAACGATATCACCCTGGTGACCTGAACCGGCCCCTTGGCCGGGGCGGGTTCGCCCGTGCTAAGGATCGTTCCGGTCCACCGCGAAGCGATGCCCGTGCCCCTGCTCGACCGCCTGCCCTTCCGCGCGCGCCTGCCGGCGACGACGCTGCTCTGGTGCGGCCTGATCGCGGCCGCCACCGGTGCGTGCATCATGGTGTTCGGCCGCCCCGGCGCGGTGCCGCCGGCCTCGTCGCTGGTCGAGGTCACGGGCACCATCGAGCGCGTCTCGGTGCACGACCTGAGTGGGGCGCCGACCAACGGCGATCACTTCCCCGGCCTGACCGAGGTGCACATTCGGCTCGAGGGACGGCCCGAGGTCTTCGTCTACCCGTCGGGTTACCCGATCTATTTCGTGGTGCGCGACCACGCGCGTGGCCCCACGACGCTGCTGGTCAATCAGGCGGATTTCGACGACGAGCGCACGATCTGGGGCCTTCGCGCGCGTGGCCTGAACGATGCGCCGATTGTCGTCCCCTACGACGACGTGGCCGCGACGCTCGCGCGCATCGACCGCTCGGCCGCGCACCTGGGCGGCCGCTTCGCGCTGGTCGGTCTGGTGCTCCTGGTGGCCGCGCGGATCCTGGCCGCGATCAACGCCCGCCTGCCGACCCCGACCGAAGAAACGCGCGAGCGATGGGTCGAGCGGCGCGAGAAAGTCACGGGTCGGCTGCTGAGCGTCGCGGCCGCGATGGAGGCGGCGTTCAGCCGCGGCGTGCGCGCCGTCACGCTGGTGCTGGGGCCGACCATCGGCCCGGCCGTGTGGGGCTTGTTCTGGTGCCTGGTCTACGCGGGCGGCGCGCTGGGCCTGGGCATCGCCATCTACGGCGGCTAGGGAGGAGAACCCTGGACCTTGAACTGCGCGGCCTGCGCGCCTGCATCACCGGATCGACCCGCGGCATCGGCCGCGCCATCGCCGAGCGGCTGGCCGCCGAGGGCTGCGCCGTGGGCATCTGCGGGCGCAAGCCCGCCGAGGTCGACGCGGCGGTCGACGCCCTCGGCAAGGGCGGGACGAAAGCGTGGGGCCGCGCGATCGACGTGGCGGACGCCACGGCGCTCAAGGCCTGGGTCGAGGACGCCGCCGCCGCGCTCGGCGGGCTCGATATCCTGGTGGCGAACGCCAGCGCGCTCGCCTCGGGCGGCACGCCGGCAGCCTACCGTACGGCGTTCGAGACCGATCTGCTGCACACGCTCAACGCCGTCGAGGCGGCCCGGCCGCACCTGGATCGCTCGAAGGCCGCCGCCATTGTCGCCATCGCCTCGATTTCGGGCGTCGAGGACTACGGCTGGGAGGAATCGGCCTACGGCACCATGAAGGCCGCGCTGCTCTACGCCATGAAGTCGCTGGCCAACCACCTGGCGCCCAAGGGCATCCGCGTCAACGTGGTCAGTCCCGGCACGATCTACTTCAAGGGCGGCGTGTGGGAGCGCACCGAGAAGGGCGACCCGGCCGACTTCAAGGCGGCGCTCGAAGGCAACCCCATGGGCCGCATGGGCCGGCCCGAGGAGATCGCCGACGCGGTCGCCTTCCTGGTCAGCCGCCGCGCGTCCTTCGTCGCCGGCGCCAACATGGTCGTCGATGGTGCCTTCACGAGACGCGTGCAGTTCTGAGGGCATGCGGCCCGATCGTGTGACGTTCGCGAACGCACGCGGGCTCACCCTCGTCGGCCATCTGTGGCGAGGCGGCGGCACGCGCGCGGGTGGCGTCGTGATGGCCCACGGGTTCTGCGCGAACAAGTCCTCGCGTGGCCGGTTCGATCGGCTGGGACCGGCGCTCGCCGAGGCGGGCATCGCCGCGCTCGCCTTCGACTTCGCCGGTTGCGGGGAGAGCGACGACGACACCCTCGTCATCGCCAAGCAAGCGGAGGACGTAGCCGCGGCGGTCGCCTTTATGGCTGCGCGTGGTATGACACCCATCGCGCTCCATGGCCATAGCCACGGCGCGCGCGCATGCCTGCAGGCGGCGCTACCGGGTATTGTCACCATGGTGCTGACGGGCGCCTGCACCGGTCCGGTCCGCTACGACTGGACGCGCTTCTTCTCGACCGAGGAGCTCGCCGACTTCGCGAGCGAAGGGCGAGACGAGCATGATCGTCGACGACGGCTGGCGCCCCGTGGTCTGGGTCGAGCGCCGGCTGATTGGGGACTTCGAAGAGGTCGATCAGGCGGAATTGCTGGGCCTCGTGTGCTGTCCGGTGCTGTTGATCCACGGCAGCAGCACGATGGACGAGGAGGAGCACATGCTGCTGGTTCTGTCACGCCGGGGCCTGCCCTTGCTACCCAAGGGATCGCGTCTTGAGGTCATCGAAGGCGTTGGCCACGGACTCGACGAACGCTATGACGACGTCATCCGATTCGCGGTTGACTGGTATCGAACGCGCTTGCGCCCTGACGCGAACAGCCTCATCTGAGCGCGCACCCTATGGCATGAACGACGCCGACATGGTGGTCGACGGTGCCTTCACGAAACGGGTGCGGACGGATGTCCCTCAGAAGAGTCGGGATACTTGAAAGACCCATGGTGCGAATCGATCCCGAGAACAAGGGAATCGACGGTATTTCAATGAGCTAGACTTGCTTGGACCCTGACGGCCCGGTTTTTTTCGGTTCATGGCCCGTATGGACCGGGGGCGTGGTCGATGGCTCACACCTCGTGCATCGCAAGGTCGTCCCGGCCGATGTTGTAGGGCGACACGGAAATCCTGAAGGTGGCTGGAGGGCTCGCGGCCGCAGCGAGGCGGGCCTTGATTCCGGCGACGGCGCGCGCGGATCTGCTGGGTCCGACCACCTAATCTCTTTTTCGATCGCAATGGCGGTGGCTTCACGGGAAGCTGCGGCACCAGCGATAGCCCATTCGCGTCGATCCTGGCGGACGGTGGCTTCACGTTCTTCCACCTGGAGACGTTCCAGGATCATCTGCTCAACACGCCCGGTGTCAGCGCCAGCATAGGCATCGTCACGAGCACCAGTTTCTCGGGAAGCATCATCGATTCCGTCGATGCCGATGACGGCGCCATCAACATTAGCGGCGTCAACGGCGCGGCGGTCGGCGACTCGTTCTTCGGCAGTGGCGCCACGGGCTACTCGTTCACGTTCGACGCCGGCGCGCTCGGTGATCTACCGACCCACGTCGGCATCGTGTGGACCGAAGGTACCAACAACATCTTCTTCGAGGCCTTCGACGCCGACGGCAACTCGGTGGGCTCGACGAGCAGCAACCACGCCGACGGCTTTTTCTTCGGCACGACCGGGGATGACCGCTTCTACGGCGCGACCAACGCCGGAGGTATTTCCCGCATCTTCATCCGCAGCGGCAGCGGCGGCATCGAGGTCGACCACCTGTAGTACGGTCGGCTGGGCGAGATCGTCAGCCCGCCGGGCCTGCCCGAGCCCGCGTCGCTCGCCCTCTTCGGCGTGGCGCTGGCCGGACTCGGCGCGATGCGGCGCGCCAGGCGTTCCTGATACCTGCGTTCTTAGTTCCCGCGTTTCTGTAGCTCAGTCCCATCTCCTTCCAACCGCCGCCGGACGTGTCCGGCGGCGGTTTTCCTTTTCGTGCCGACCGCCGGATCGCGACACCGCATGCCGCATTCGCCCTTGCGTGGGTTCCCGCCGTGCGGCATGAACGGGGCCGTGATACGCGAACCCAAGGCTTGCGCCATGGCATGGAAGGGCAGGTCTGAGACCCGCCCCTGCGGGCGTGCCGCGACGTGGGGGGCCGGGCGGTGAAATACTCGCTCCTCGGCCTGATCAAGGGTGCGGGCAACCACCACAAGGACTGGCCCGCCGCCTGGCGCCAGCCCGAGCCGAAACCCGCCTACGACGTGGTCATCATCGGCGGCGGCGGCCACGGACTGGCCACCGCCTATTTCCTGGCCAAGGAACACGGCGTGACCAACGTCGCCGTCGTCGAGAAGGGCTGGATCGGCGGCGGCAACACCGGGCGCAACACGACGATCGTGCGCTCCAACTACCTGTGGGACGAGAGCGCGCATCTGTATGAGAAGTCGCTCAAGCTGTGGGAAGGGCTGAGCCAGGAACTGAACTTCAACACCATGTTCAGCCAGCGCGGCGTGATGAACCTGGCGCACAACCTGCACGATCTGCGCGAGCTGAACCGCCGGGTCTCGGCGATCCGCCTGAACGGCATCGATTCCGAATTCCTGACGACCGAGCAGGTCAAGGCGTTCTGCCCGATCATCAACACCGCGCCGACCATCCGCTATCCGGTGCTCGGCGCCTCGCTGCAGCGGCGCGGGGGCACCGCGCGCCACGACGCGGTCGCCTGGGGCTTCGCCCGCGCCGCCGACCGGCTGGGCGTCGACATCCTGCAGAACTGCGAGGTCACCGGCATCCGGCGCGAGGGAATCCGCGTGACCGGAGTGGAGACGACGCGCGGCTTCATCGGCGCGCGCAAGATCGGCTCGGTCGCCGCCGGCCATTCCAGCGTGATCGCCGCCATGGCCGGCCTGCGTCTGCCGATCGAGAGCCACCCCTTGCAGGCCCTGGTCAGCGAACCGGTCAAGCCGGTGCTCGACACGGTGGTCATGTCGGGCGCCGTGCATGTCTATGTCAGCCAGTCCGACAAGGGCGAGCTGGTGATCGGCGCCGGCATCGACGCCTACAACTCCTACGCCCAGCGCGGCACGCTGCAGGTGATCGAGGAGCAGATGGCGGCGCTGATCGAGCTGTTCCCCATGTTCAGCCGCATGCGCCTGATGCGCCAATGGGCCGGCATCGTGGACGTCTGCCCGGACGCCAGCCCGATCATGGCGCGCACGCCGGTCGAGGGCTTCTACATCAACTGCGGCTGGGGCACCGGCGGCTTCAAGGCGACGCCGGGCTCGGGCTGGGTGTTCGCCCACACCATCGCCCAGGACCGGCCGCACGAGCTCAACGCCGCCTTCACCCTGGAACGCTTCTCCTCCGGCGCGCTGATCGACGAGCACGGCGCCGCCGCCGTGGCGCACTGACGCAGCCATGCACCTGATCGCCTGCCCCTGGTGCGGCCCGCGCGACGAGGCCGAGTTCTCCTACGGCGGCGAGGCGCACATCCTGCGCCCTGAACAGCCCGACGCGCTCGACGACGCGGCGTTCGCGAACTACCTGTTCATGCGCGGCAACCCCAAGGGCGTCCACGCCGAACGCTGGGTGCACACGGTCGGCTGCCGGCGCTGGTTCAACGCCCTGCGCTCGACCGTGACCCACGAGATCACGGCGATCTACCCCATGGGCACGCCGCGCCCGGACCGCGCGCCATGACCGCGCAATCCCACCGCAACCCGACCGGTGGGCGCATCGACCGCGCACGCACGCTGGGCTTCACCTTCAACGGCCGGTACTACGAAGGGCACCCGGGCGACACGCTCGCCTCGGCGCTGCTCGCCAACGGCGTGCACCTGGTGGGGCGCAGCTTCAAGTACCACCGCCCGCGCGGCATCGTGGGCAGCGGCGCCGAGGAACCCAATGCGCTGGTCCAGCTCGGCCAGGGCGCGCTGACCGAGCCCAACGTGCGCGCGACCCAGGCCGAGCTCCACGACGGTCTGGCCGCCGCGTCGGTCAACTGCTGGCCAGGCGTGCGTTGGGACATCGGCGCGATCAACGGACTGCTGGGCGGTCTGTTCCCGGCGGGGTTCTATTACAAGACCTTCATGTGGCCGGCCCGCGCCTGGCGCGCCTACGAGTGGTTTATCCGCCGCGCCGCCGGCCTGGGGTTGGCGCCGCGCGAGCCGGACCCCGAGCGCTACGACGGCACGCACGCCCACTGCGACGTGCTCGTCGCCGGTGGTGGTCCGGCCGGGCTGGCGGCAGCTCTGGCCGCGGGGCGCGCCGGCGGGCGCGTCATCCTGGCCGACGAACAGGCCGAGATCGGCGGCAGCCTGCTGGCCGGCGGCGGGACGATCGACGGCCGGCCGGCGCGCGCCTGGCTCGACGACGCCACGGCCGAATTGGCCGGCATGGCCGAGGTGCGCGTGCTACCGCGCGCCACCGTGTTCGGCTACTACGACCACAACTACCTGGGCATCGCCGAACGCCTGGCGGACCACTTGCCGCCCGCCGAGCGCGCGGGCCGCGCGCGCCAGCGTGTCTGGAAGGTGCGTGCCGGCCGGGTCGTGCTGGCGACCGGCGCGATCGAGCGGCCCTTGGTGTTCGACGGCAACGACCGGCCGGGGGTGATGCTGGCCACGGCCGCGCAGGCCTACGCCAACCGCTGGGCCGTGCGCGTGGGCGACCGGGCGGTGGTGGTGACCAACAACGACAGCGCGTACCAGACGGCTCTGGATCTGTCGGAATCCGGTGTCGCGGTCGCCCTGCTGGCCGACCTGCGCGCCGAGGTTCCCGCCGCGCTGGCCCAACGGCTGTCGCGCGCCGGTATCGAGGTGGCGGCCGGCAGCGCCGTGGTCGACGCCGCCGGCGGCACGCGGGTGACTTCGGCCGAGATTCGCCGGCTGGGCGCGGACGGTACGACGCTGGAGGGCCCGGCGCGCCACGTCCCCTGCGACGTGATCGCCGTCTCGGGCGGCTGGAGCCCGGCGGTCCATCTGTTCTCCCAGTCCGGCGGCCGGCTGCGCTGGGACGAGGCGATCGCCGGCTTCGTGCCCGACATTTCGCGCCAAGCCGAGGTCTCGGTCGGCGCCGCGCGCGGCACGTTCGACCTGGCGGCGGCGCTGGCCGAAGGGGCGCGCGCCGGCGCGGCGGCGGCGCACGCTGCGGGCTTCGGCGATGGCACGGCCACGGCGCCCGCGGCCAACGCGCGCGAGGTCATCGCGCCACGCCCGGTCTGGCGCGTGCCGTCGGCGGGGCGCGGCAAGGCCTTCGTCGACATCCAGAACGACGTGACCGCCGCCGACATCGCGCTGGCGGCGCGCGAGGGCTACAGCGCCGTCGAGCACCTCAAACGCTACACCACCACGGGCATGGGTACCGACCAGGGCAAGACCTCGAACGTCAACGCCTTGGCGATCCTGGCCCACGCGACCGGCACGGCGATCCCGGCGGTCGGCACCACCACGTTCCGACCGCCGTACACGCCGGTCACCTTCGGCGCGCTCGCCGGGCGCACGGTCGGTCCGCTGTTCGACCCGGCGCGGCTGACCGCCATGCACCCGTGGCACGTGCAGGCCGGCACCCGGTTCGAGGACGTCGGCCAGTGGAAGCGGCCCTGGTACTACCCGCGCGGGTCCGAGACCCTGCACCAGGCGGTGGCGCGCGAATGCCGGGCGGTGCGCACGAGCCTCGGCATCATGGACGCCTCGACGCTCGGCAAGATCGACATCCAGGGCCCCGACGCGGCCAAGCTGCTCGACCTCGTCTACACCAACGCGTGGGGCGGACTGGAGGTCGGCCGCTGCCGCTACGGCCTGATGCTCAAGGAAGACGGCATGGTGTTCGACGACGGCGTCACCGCGCGTCTCGGCCCCCAGCACTTCCACATGACCACGACGACGGGCGGTGCCGCGCGCGTCATGGCCTGGCTCGAGGAATGGCTGCAGACCGAGCGGCCGCACTGGCGAGTCTACCTGACGTCGGTGACCACCCAGTGGGCGGTGGCCGCCATCGCCGGGCCCAACGCGCGCCGTCTGATGGCCGAGCTGTGCCCGAACATCGCGCTGGACGCGATAGACTTCCCGTTCATGGCTTGGCGCGACGGCACGGTGGCGGGCATCGCCGCGCGCGTCTTTCGCGTCAGCTTCTCGGGCGAATCCGCGTTCGAGATCAACGTGCCCTCAAGCCAGGGCATGGCGCTGTGGCAGGCGCTGATGACCGCCGGCGCCAAGTACGACATCACGCCCTACGGCACCGAGGCGATGCACGTGCTGCGCGCCGAGAAGGGCTTCGTCATCGTCGGCCAGGAGACCGACGGGACGGTGACGCCCGGCGACCTGGGCATGGACTGGATCGTCGGCAAGAAGAAGCCCGATTTCGTCGGCCGCCGTGGCCTGGCCCGCGCCGATTGCAAGCGCCCCGACCGCAAGCAGTTGGTCGGGCTGCTGCCCCAGGACCCCAAGGAGGTGCTGGTCGAGGGCGCGCAGATCATGGCGGACGCCGCCGCCCCACCGCCGGTGCCCATGGAGGGCCACGTCACCTCCAGCTACTGGAGCGCGACGCTCAGCCGCTCGTTCGCGCTGGCGCTGCTCAAGGGTGGCCGCGCGCGCCATGGCCAGACCGTGCCGGTGCACGCCTACGGCAAGACGTCGTGGGCGCAGGTCACCGAGCCGATCTTCTACGACAAGGAGGGCGAGAAGCTCCGTGGCTGAGATCGTCCTGCGCCAGAGCCCGCTCGATCACCTGTCGCTCGACGCCCGCGCGGTCGCCGAGCCCGGCCCGGCGGGCGTGGTGGCCGGCGAGCGCCGCTTCGTCGCTAAGGTCAATCTGCGGGGCGACCCGGCCGACGAGGCATTCGTCAAGGTGGCCAAGGGCGCGCTCAAGGTCTTCCTGCCCACGACGCCCAACACGGTCGACGGCAAGCGGGACCGCTACGCGCTGTGGCTCGGCCCCGACGAATGGCTGGTGATCGGCGCGCCGGGCACCGAGGGCAGGCTCGTCGCCGACCTGCGCAAGGCGCTGGACGGCATCGTCGCCGCCGTCACCGATGTGACGGAGGGCCGCACCGTCATCCGGCTGTCCGGCGTGCACGCGCGCGAGACGCTGGCCAAGGGCTGCGGGCTGGATCTGCACCCGCGCGCCTTCGGGCGCGGGCGCTGCGCCCAGACGCGGCTGGGCAAGGCCAACGTCATCCTGCACCAGCTCGACGACGCGCCGACCTTTGACGTCTATGTCGAGCGCTCGTTCGCCGACTATCTGTGGCGCTGGATCGAGGACGGAGCCTCGGAGTACGGCTTCGCCATCGTCGCCGAACCGATCATGGCCGCGCTGAAGGCCCGGCGCGCGACACGGTGATCTTGTTGGTCGCAGGGGCGGGTCTGAGACCCGCCCCTACAGACTTGTGGCGCGCTACGCCGACTCGGTGAACCGGGGTTCGCGCGCGAGGAAGCGGCGGACCAGTGGCTCGAAGGCCTCGAGCGGCAGGGTCGGGTACGCCGCGTCGAACGCCGGCTGGTCCCAGCGCTCACAGAAGCGCGCGGTGGCTTCGAACGCCGGATGGCCGCGGAACGACTCGCGCGAATCGCGCTCCGACGTCGGATGGTTGACCCGGTGATAACGTTGGAATACCGGGTGCATCTTGAGCAGCCAGTGGTGCTCGGGCGTCACCCAGGCGCGCAGCAGCGTTGCCGCCACCTCGCCGTGGTTGTGCGGCGCCAGCGTCTGGCCGATGTCGTGCATCAGCGCGACAAACACCTGCTCCTCGTCGGCGCCGTCGCGCAGCGCCCGCGTCGCGGTCTGCAGCGAGTGCCCGTAGTTGTTGATGGCGAAGCCGTAGACCGTCTCGTCCTTCTGGCTGGCCAGCAGCTTCAGGAGCTCATCGGCGTGCCGGCCCTCGTACCACAGGTTCTCCTGGCGTTCGTGGATCGCCCAGTCGGCCGGGCTCAGCGCCTCGAAGCTGGTGCCCGCGTGCAGCACCCACGACGGGTCCTCGAGGCGCGCGCGGATGTCGGCGGGCCGGTCCGCGCGGGCCTCGACCTCCTCGCGCAAGGTCACGGGGTGCTTCTCGAGCGCGGCCATGGTGGTCTCCTGTGCGAAGAACGCTTATGATAGGCCGGCGCGGCTGAATCGACCAGCATGTACTCGACGGTCGCCACGGCGCGCAGCCGCTTGTCGCGGCTGGTCCATTCCGAGGCGTCGGAGCTTGCGTCGCGCGCCAGCACCGAGATCACCCCCTGGTTGGCGTTGCGGATCGGCCCGAGCCGCGCGCCCGTGGCGGCGGCGAACTCCTCGGCCGCGGCGCGCGCCGCCATGATCGCCTGGCGCAGCAGCGCTGGCTTCGCCTCGTTGAGCTGGGCGGCGGTGAACACGTAGAAAGGCCCACCCGAACCACCGATGGTGACGCCCCGCGGGATCTGGTCGCCCAGGCTGTCGCCCAGCCGGGACACCGCGTCGATGTTGGTCGAGCGCACCGTCAGGTTCATGCCCAGCGCGTAACGGCTGGCCGAATCGACCGCCTCGGGCTAGTAGCCGTAGGACGCCGCGTCCAGCACGTCGATGCGCCCGGTGCCGATCTCCTCGGCGCTGAAGCCGAACTCCGTCAGGAATTGGGTGACGATGGCGGTGTGGCGGTCGAGTTCCGCCTTGACCCCGGCCGGGTCGGCGCCGGTCACGGTGAAGCGGATCGGCATGGTGGCCAGCGCGGCCGTCGCGTCCGCCTCGGCCACGCCCTTGACCGTCACGGTGCGCTCGGCGAGCCGCGACTGCACGACGCCCCTGCCCGCCAGGAAGCCGCCGACCGCCAGGCCCACAGCGATGATCCGCGCCGCCGCGATGCGCAGGCCCGTGCGAGCCCCGTGCCGTCCGTCGTCCATCATCGCCTTCAGAAGCATTCTCGTGTGTCCCAAAACAAAACAAGGCCCCTCCGCGGAGAAGGAGGGGCCTTGGGTCGGTCAACGGTGCGACGGCATGATCCGTCGCGGCGAGGGTGAGTAGACCATCCCCTTGTGGCGGAATTAGAGCGCCCCGGCCCCAAACGTCATCGCAGGGCCAGCGCCTTCGCCACGAGCGCGTGGAAGTGATGCACCGCGTGCTCGGTCATCTGGCTCTCGTTCGGGTCGGCGATGAAGCGGCCCTGGGAATAGCCGCGCGAGGCGAGCCCGCGCTGCACCGATTCGCACAGGCCGGCGTCCTCGGGGCCCAGTACGTCGCGCCCGTAGGCCTGGCGCGCCGAGTCCTCGGTCTCGTCAGTCTCGCCGGGCAGGTAGAAACGGTCCCCGGTGGTGATCGTCTCGGTCGCCGTTGGCCCGGGCATGAAGTTGAACAGGCCGATGCCCGGCGAACCGGGTAGCACGTTGAACGTGGTGGTCGGCCACAACCACCAGAACAGCCCCTTCTGCTGGGGCGCGTTGCGCCGCACCGGGTAGGCCGCGTTGTCGGCGCGGGCGAGCACGCCCTTCTGGCTCGACCAGATGTCGGCGGAGCGCGTGCGGTAGTCGTCCATCTTCAAGAGGTCGGCGAAGGCCGGGTGCGCTGGACCGCAGTGGTAGCATTCCAGGTAGTTGTCGACCGCCACCTTCCAGTTGCAGCGGATCGAGCCTTCGCGTTCGAAGGCGGGCGTCAGCTTGTCGAAACCGGTGACATCGCGGCGCAGTTCGTCGGCCAGGTCGCTGGCCTGCTCGACCAGCGGCTTGGCGTCGTTATCCAGATTGAAGAACACGAAGTGGTCGGCGAACACCTCGACCCGCACGGGCTTCAGGCAGAACTCGGAACGGTCGAAGCTCGCCATGGTTTCGGAGCCGCGCGCGGTGCGCAGGCTGCCGTCGGTGTCGTAGGCCCAAGCGTGGTAGGGGCACGTGATCACCAACCGGGTGTTGCCGCGCCCCTTGAGCAGCTCGTGCCCGCGGTGCTGACAGACGTTGTAGAAGCCGCGCAAAACACCATCGTGGCCGCGCACCACGAACACGCCCTGGTCGACGATGGTGGCGGTGACATAGTCGCCGGGCTTGGCCAGCGCGGCCAGCGGCCCCGCGTAGTGCCAGCCGCGGTAGAAGATCGCCTGCTTCTCGCGCTCGAAGATGTCGGGGTCCACGTAGGCCCAGCCGGGCAGGGTGTAGGACTTGGCCGGATCGGCATCGATCGGCTTCATCGCGCGCGGCCGCGCGCCGTTGGTCGTCGTCATGGCCCGTACCTCGCGTAATGAGGGTAGACGCGGCCGATGATACGGCACCGATCCCGCCCCTGGAAATGGCCCAACTGTATTCCGGTCCGCCGGCAACAGCGAGGGAGCCCGCCATGACCCGCCCGCGCGCCACGCGCACTGAACGC
>Ga0194119_10004287_pt1 | contig 22163 bp, 24 predicted proteins | sample TA2MahC100mmetaG_FD_148620 | JGI IMG/M metagenome (GOLD analysis project Ga0194119, IMG submission 148620) | Freshwater microbial communities from Lake Tanganyika, Tanzania - TA2015018 Mahale Deep Cast 100m | ecosystem: Environmental > Aquatic > Freshwater > Lake | place: Tanzania: Lake...
TGCGATCAACAAGACCTTTGCCAACGACATCCGTGCCGTCGCCACACTGGCGCCGAACGTGACGTTAACCAACCAGACGGGCTTCAACGCGCTGGCCGGTGGTATCCGCGGAACGGGCACCATCTCGATTCTGACTACGCAGGACCCGTCCGTCGGCATCATGATCGACGAATTCGCGCTCAACCATGTGCAGACGCAGCTCGTCGAACTGTATGACATCGAACAGGTGGAAATTTACCGGGGCCCGCAGGGCACGCTGTTCGGCAAGAACTCAACCGGCGGCATGATCGCCATCACCTCCAAACGGCCTGACCTGGAGGCCTTCTCCGCCGACATGCGCGCCAGTTTCGGCGGCTACAAGGGCGGCGCCGACACACGCAAGCTGCAGGCCGGCATCGACGTGCCCCTGATCGAAGGTACCCTCGGTTTGCGTTTCGCGGGGACCTACACCGCGGAAGACGGCTTCTACAAGAACAGCAAGAACACTTCGACCCTCCGTAACGGCTTCCTCGGGATCCCGGCGTCGCTGATTCCTCCGGAGATCCTCAACCGCCCGACGGCCGGCGCCGGTGAGCGGCTGGGTGGCAAAGAGACCTTTGCCGGCAAGGTGAAGCTCCTGTGGCAACCGAACGAGATGTACGAAGCGTATGCGATCTACGAGAAGATCGACGACAACTCCGATTCTCCGCCGGGCATCAACGAAACCCCGGCCAACGAGGGCTTTCTGCTGCCCCTGCTCGGCTTCCCCGGCATCCACCAGGCCGGTGTTGGCAACAAACCCTACAGCACGGGCATGAGCCAGCAGGGCAACGGCATCAACATCCCTAGTGGTCACCGCGTCAACGTCGACGGCTGGTACCTGAACCAGACCCTGTCGTTCGACCAGTTCTCCATCAAGTCGATCACGGGCTATCGGGAACAACAGGAAACACTGCCCAGCACCTATACCGGTGAGGCATTCGTCTCCCTGTTTGACGCCTCCCGGAACCTCGAGCGCGAGCAGTTCCAGCAGGAAATCCGCCTGCAGTCGGAGTTCGATGGTCCCTTCAACTTCCTCGTCGGTGGGGCCTACGCAACCGACGACCTCGATTTCCGGGCTTTCTCCACCGTCGGTCTGACCGGTCTGATCCCGACCGGCGGTGTCGACAGCCGCGGCTTCCTGAACTTCTTCAACAGCCGCAACTTCACCGGCGACCCCGGTCATGGTTATGTGCAGCAGGATCGCGAGTCCATCGCCTTCTACGCTGACGGCACGTTCGAGTTTGCGGAGAAATTCCGCCTGACGGGTGGGGTTCGCTGGACCAAGGACAAGAAGGACTTCTTCAAACCGACAGGCGGCGGTGGCCCCTGCAACAGGTTCACCGAAGCGTTTGATGCGCGCGCTGCAGGTGGTTTGACCGGCGATGCGGCACTGGCCTCACGCAACTGTATCGATCTCGGTTCCGGACGTGTCAGCCGCGCCGGCATCGCTGGTGCGCAGATTGATCATCGCAGCGAACTGCTGCCGCCATCGGCCTATGCATTCGTTGTCGACACCAAAGAAACCTGGGATGAGATCACCTGGCGCACCGTGCTCGATTACGAACTCAGTGACACCCAGATGGTGTACGGCAGCATCTCCACCGGCTTCCTGTCCGGCGGTTTTGCCGAAACCTGCTCACAGCCACGCACCTGCCTCCCGTACGACCCGGAAACCAACATGAACTTCGAAGTGGGTTACAAGGGCGACCTGCTGGATCGACGTCTGCGTTTCAATGCCGCCGCGTTCTTCACCAAGTATGAAGACCTGCAGCGCAACCAGGTGTTCCGCTTCACCAATGCGGATGGCACACCGGGCCAGGAAACCATCACCCTCAACGCCGGCAAGTCGGAAGCCATGGGTCTTGAACTCGAGACCACCTGGCTGGTGACCGACGCCTTCCAACTCAAGGCCAACGTCGGCTGGCTGGATGCGGAATACACCGAATTCGACTTCGATGTGGGTGGCGCGATCGGCATCCTGGACATCTCCAGCCTCGACATTCCCTTCGCTGCGGAATGGCAGCTCGGCCTGCAGGGCATCTATGACCTGCAACTGGCCAACGGCTCGAACATCAGCTTCGTCGCCAGCGTTCACTACCAGTCCGAGTTCGAAATGAGCCCGCTGGATGAAAACGCCGCCAGCCGGGGTGTGGTTCGTCAGCCGACGTTCACCCAGCATGAAGAGCGGACCCTGGTGGATGCCAACATCACCTACTCCGACGCCGAAGACCGTTATTACGTCACCCTCTACGGCAAGAACCTGCTGAACGAGGAATACCGTGTGTCGGCCAACTCGGTGGGTGCCCTCTGGAACTTCACGATGTACAGCGCACCGCTGCAGTGGGGGCTGGAGCTGGGTCTGAAGATGTAAGATCTGAACCACACCTCGCGCTTCATCGCGGGTGCAGATCCCTGAAAAAGGCCGGCAAATGCCGGCCTTTTCTTTGCCGCTGATTTTCCGGGCTAATTTTCTCCCGCCTGGTTTTTTTGGGCAGAATGGAGGCCGTCACTTCCGGAGATGCCCATGTACCGATCCCGCCTGCCCGGCATTCTGTTTGGATTGCTGTGGTCTGCGACCAGTCATGCGCAAGCCATCGATCTCCTGGTTACCAATGCCCGTATCGCCACACTGGACCAGGATTTCAGCTTCGTTAGCACGATGGCCATCAACGCTAATCGCATCGTTGCCACCGGCGGAGATGAACTCGCGGCGCGGTACAACGCAAAATGGACCCTCGACCTTGGCGGCCGCTTCGTCATGCCGGGCTTTGTCGATTCCCACATTCACATCAGCGGCAATCCGCCGTGGTACATCGATCTGACCAAGGTGCAATCGGTGGTGGAGATCACCACCCTCGTCAAACAGCGTGCAGCAGAGCTTCCGAAGGGCCACTGGATCACCGGCTACGGCTGGTCCGAGGATGCACTGATTGAAAAACGCAGACCGCTGCGCGATGACCTCGATGATGCCGCTCCGGACAACCCCGTGGGGCTCACCCGTGCCGGCGGCCACAGCGCAGTGTTCAATTCAGCAGGCCTTGCCTTCGGCAAGATCGATGAACGGACCGCACAACCGGAAAGTGGTGTCATCGAAAAAGGTGAAAGCGGCCGGCTCAACGGCATCATCCGGGAACGCCAGGACATCATCCTGGATCTGGCGCCACAGGCGACCGATGAAACCGTACGGTCGAGTTTTATCGAAAACCTGCAGAACCTTTTCCGCCTGGGGATCACCAGCATCGTGCAGGCGCAGGACACCATTGAACACTATGCCGAGTGGAAGCGTATCTATGCGACACATCGCGGCATGCTGCCGCGCGCTGCCGTGCAGGTCGCCTGGGCAGGCCAGGAGAAAATGCAGGCGTTTGCACACAAGACCGGTGATGGTGATGAGCACCTTCGCCTCGGCGCCATCAAGGTCTTCGTCGACGGCGGCTTTACCGGTCCGGCTGCGTACACGAAAAAACCCTATCGCGGCATGGGTGACTACCACGGCTCGCTGACAATGAAAGAAGCGCAGCTGATGAACATCTTCAGTGAAGCCCACGCTGCAGGCTGGCAGCTGGGTGTACACGCCATCGGTGATGCGGCCATCGAACTCACGGTGAAAGAACTCGCCGCAGTGATTGCGAAGCATCCGCGCGCCGATCACCGTCACTATCTCAATCACTTCACCATCAAGCCATCCGAAGCGACCATGGCCGACATGGCGAATCACGGCATCGCCATCACGCAGCAACCGAACTTCACCTTCACGCTCGAAGGCCGCTATGCCGCTTATCTCGACGCACCAAGACTCGCTTCCAACAATCCGCTGCGTTCACCTCTGAGGCACGGCATCCACCTTGCGATTTCAAGCGACATCCTGCCGATCGGTCCCATGACCGGGCTGTATGCAGCAGTGACCCGCAAAGGCATGTCTGGAAAGGTGCACGGTGCGGAAGAAGCGCTGACCATCCAGGAAGCTCTGGTTGCCTATACGCACAAGGGTGCGTGGCTGACGTTTGAGGAAAACCAGAAGGGAACACTGGAACCCGGAAAACTCGCGGATTTCATCGTGCTGTCGACAGACCCCGTCAAGATCAATCCAGATGGTCTGATGGATGTCCGGGTGGATGAAACCTGGCTCGGCGGCATTCAGGTCTGGAGTCGGCCCTTCCCGGTCGGTGCAACCGCTTCCGTACAGACTCCGGACCCCATGCGATCAGGGCGGGAATGACTCGAAGAGCGCTGGAATGGCTTCGGCCAACACCTTGTCCGCATGGTCGCGATCTTCCGGATAGAGCACTCGTTCGACCCGACCCCGCCACACGGCTTCACCACGGTAGTAAACATCTGCAGCAAGGAAGCCGACCGTGCGCAACTCCATGCGTTGCGCTGATCCGAGGTCGACCCGCTCCCAGCAATCTGACGATTCGCAGGGAGCGGACTCGGTGGTGAACGAGGCCACTTCGCGGCGAGTCCGGAAGGTTAACGCCACTTCGACATCCCGATAGGCTTGATCCACCGCTTCGTCCGAAAAGCTGTAACCCTTGTGACCAAGCTCAGCTACCACTGCCTGTTCGAGCTTTTTGAGGATGACCGGGCTGACATAACCTGTGAGATCTTCCAGGCTTACGGGCGGTGTCGCCCGCCGGGTGAAATTCACCATCGCGTCGAGAGATCCTGCCGGAACCGAGCAGTGTGATCCCTTGGTCATCGCTGCCGATGCGCAACCGCTGAGAAAAACTGTCAAAAAGACCAGTGCGAACCTCATGTTCATCTCCTGCGGAAAAGGTATTGGTCTTCTGCGGTCACTTGATGCGGATGGTCAGCACATCGCAGGGCGAACCGTGCAGTACCCCATTGGCCGTCGAACCGAGGATCAGGCCAAGACCATGTTGTCCATGGGAGCCGATGACGATGAGATCAGCACCGATTGCCTTGGCACAGGCGCGAACTTCTACCGCAGGCGACCCGATCAGCACATGCCGACGGTCTTCCGGTACCTCCGCACAGAGCTCCGCCAGGCGCTTTCGCGCCATCACCTGTGCTTCCATTTCAAAGTTGAGTACTACGTGACCGAGTGCGGCGGTTTCGATGCCGGTGTATCCATAGGTCAAGGGGCGAATGACCGAGACGACGGACCAGCGCGCGTCATACAGGCGCGCCAGATTGCGGACGTTGTTCAGTACTTCGGACGCTTCCTCGTTCAGATCGATGGCCGCAAGAATGTGTTTGTAGGCGTTCACTTGAAATCCTCTTGGTAGTGGCCGCGATGATTGCGGCCAGTGCAGTAGACCGCGTCACCCTCCCTTGATCCATACGAACATCCCGCCTGGCGTACGTGGAAGTACGTATCGTGGTTTTTACCTAGCACCCGCGGCTGCGGATGCGGCATCTCGCTATGGCCCACAGGTGCCTCCGGCGCGAGAGTGATTCCTGCGTCCAACACGTCATTCGATCCGCAGGAGAACCACCATGTACAAACGCCTTGGTGTAGTGAGTGCCATCGTGCTTGCAATGGGTAGCGGCGGTTGCGAAGACCAGTCACGTGGCTTCGCATTTCCCCCCGGAGATACCGACCGTGGCAAGGCGGCCTTCGTCGAACTCGGTTGCCCCGCCTGTCACGCCGTACAGGGAGAATTTAAAAAACTCGGCAGCGATCAGGGCGGCGCTACATCGCCGGGTTCCGTCATCGCCAATGCGCGTATGGATCGCGGGAGGATATCGAGCATTTCGCGAAAGTACTCGGGTGGAAGCGGCTGCCGCCGGCCGAAAGTGGATAGGCCTCAGTTGCCAACTTCATTGATCGCAAGTTCATCTGTTCCTGTTCATCGGTTCGCTTCGTTCGTCACCGGACGAAGCCCGCGCTCGCGTCGACGTCGGAAACTGGGCCCTTCGCTGAATAAACTCTCTTCAGATCCTTAAGAACCAGGGAAACAACCCAGTCGCCTAGTGCGATTATTCGCATGTTTTCGTAACCCCTTATTTGATCGTTGGGCGAGGTGTGTCCGATACAGAGGATCACCCGAGACTTTCGACTTCTCGCCATCAGCTATCGCAGTAGGTACTGCCGTCGAACAGAGCGGTGTAGTAATTCAGGAACTTCATGCCTTCCTTCGGCTTGATTTTTCCTGCATCGATGCGCCGCTTCACCAGCTCCGACATGCGCCGGTCGAGATCACTGGGGGAATATTGCACCTGCGCCAGCATCTCCTTCACGCGACTTCCGGCAATTTGCTCTTCGATCCAGAAATTGCCTTCTTCATCCTCACTCGTATATACGTGTACCTCATTCACGCGCCCGAAGAGGTTGTGGGAATCTCCAAGAATTTCCTGATAGGCACCCACCAGGAATATGCCGAGATAGTACGGCTCATCCGGTTCGAACACATGCAGCGGCAGCCAATGACTCGTCGATTGCTCGCGCACGTATCGGCTGATCTTGCCGTCGGAATCGCAGGTCAGGTCAACAACCACGCCCCTCCGATTCGGACGCTCATTGAGCCGATGCAAGGGCATTACCGGGAAGATCTGGCCGATGGCCCAATGATCGAGAATCGAATGAAACACCGAGAAGTCACATAGATAGAGATCCGTCAGATGCTCCTCGAGCTGTTGTTGTTCGAGAGGAATCGGTGACAGGTCCGCAGCTCGAAGTTTGCGCAGCACTTCGCGACCCGTATGCCAATAGAGTGCATCCACCTCGGCAAGGCTCTCGATATCCAGAAATCCAAGCCGAGCCAGTTGTTCCGCGTGGGATTTCGCTTCCTGCGCGTCGTGCCAGGCTTCCAGCAGCAAAGGTACCATGTCAAACCGCTGCGCTTCTGCATAGGCTTCGCGCATACGCCGCACCGCGGGGGGCGTTTCCTGATAGGTCGTCTGCAACGGCTGTGTATCCTGGCGATGCACGCCGATTACCGGAATCACCAGCATGGAATGATGCGCGGTAATCGCGCGGCCACTTTCAGAAAGAAGCACCGGCGGTTCAACAAGCCGATCCACACAGATTTCATGCACCGCGTACACGATGGCGTTCGCGTATTCAGCCAGGCTGTAGTTCACACTCGATTCTGTGCCGCCATAGTCGCCACCGTAGTTCACGCCGAGGCCACCGCCGACGTCGATGCAGCGAACATTCAGACCCCGCTCGCGAAAGTCAGCATAGATGTGTCCCATCTCCCGCACGGCGCTGCGCAGCACGCGGATTTCGGAAATCTGGCTGCCGAGGTGGAAGTGCAACAGTTCAAGACAGTCGCCGAACGAACGCAGTTCCAGTTCGCGGACCATCCGCATAAGCTCTGGCATGGTCAGCCCGAACTTGGAACTGCTGCCGCCCGATTCAAACCAGCGGCCCGCACCGCGCGTAGTCAGTTTTACCCGCACACCGAGACGAGGACGCACACCAAGCTGGTCTGCGAGGTCCATAGCCTCTACGAACTCCGAGTACTTTTCGATCACCGGGAGGACAGACTGGCCCATTTGTTGCGCGCGCAGCATCAGCTCCATCATCGTGACGTCCTTGACACCGTTGCAGAGCAAGAGACAATCCTCCGCAATCAGCGGCAACGTCGCGATCAGTTCAGTCTTGGAACCACACTCGAGGCCGAGGTTGAATTCCTTCCCCGCATCGAGCACCTCTGACACCACTTCGTGCAGCTGGTTCACCTTGATCGGATAGATCGCCTGGTAGCTGCCGCCATACCCTGACTCCCGGATCGCCTGCGCGAACGCTGCGTTGAGGCGTTTGACCCGGGTACGGAGAACGTCCTGGAAGCGGATCAATAAAGGGAGGCTCGATCCTTCCTTCCGTGCCCGCTCGATAACCTCCATCACGTCAACGGACAAGGAGTGTCCCTGCCCGGATCCGTGAACAGCCCCGTCCGTAGACGAAGCGTCGAGCGGTCGAACAGCCACATGGCCCGCCTCGTTGACATGAAAAAAGCCGTCGCCCCAGGTACCCACCGCGTAGATCGACTCAATATCGGCCGTGGTCCAGTCCGCTGTCCAATCCGCCATAACCCGTTTCCCGGTTCCGTTCTGACTGTGGCGCAATGGTGGCACAAGGCACAGTGGGATCTGTACTCGACTCACCACAAGGGCACAACCAAGGCGTGACAAGGCCACGAAACGGTCGCGATTCGTAAGAGTGCGCCCGGACCCCCGCCCCACATAGCCCACCGCCACCGGTCGCATTACACTCTCGCCCGCCATGGCGTTCTGCCTTTGGCTGCACCGTTCCTGGAGATCCAATGATCCGCGTCTACCGGAAAGCTGTTTTGCTCGCGCTCCTGCCGGGCTTCCTTTGTATCCCCCTGCTTCACGCCGAGGGGTTGCCGCACACCTATAACCAGATCAGCTTCAACGTGTTCACGGAACGTGAAGTGTCCAATGACTGGACCACGGCCGTCATCGGTACCACCATCGCCGACACCGACACGGCAACTCTCGCCGCGAAGGTCAACAAGCTGATGAACGAATCACTCGCCGTCGCGCGCAAGGTGCCGGGAGTGCTGATATCGACCAGCGCCTACAGCACATTTCCGGAATATGGCGCAGCCAACCAGATCCTTCGCTGGCGCGCCACCCAGGATCTGACCCTCCAAGGTCGCGATACAGCAGCCATCTCAAGCCTGCTCGGCACGCTGCAGGCCGGTGGTCTCGTCTTGCGCATGATCAGTTTTTCCGTGTCCAGGGAGACCCGCGCGCGCCTTGAGGATGAACTCATGGCTGCCGCGATTACCGCCTTTCGCAGCCGTGCCGCGCTGATCACCAAGAGTTTCGGCAAAAACAGCTATGTCATCGCAGCGATCAATATTGGCGATGGTGGCTATCAGCCGCCGTTGATGCCGTACGCGCGTTCGAGTTCGATGATGGTCGACGAAGCGGTTGGTCCCGAAGTAGAGGGTGGGCAAAGCACGCTGAGAATCGACGTCAGCGGCACCATCGAACTGCAGTAACTGCGAGCAGTTCAGTACCTGATGGATCGTCAGTCAGAGGCTGGCGTCGACGAGTGACTCCACCAGTGCTGCGGCCACCCAGGCCAGTGTTGGAATGACGAAGTAGAGCACCGGTCGCCACCACGCCGAACTGGTGATCGGCCAGACGGATACCGAAAGCACCCGCTCCCGATGTCGCTGCAGATGCTCAATGGCCGGGTCCACGAGCTGCTCGACTGACCGCGCTTCGTGATAGCCGATAACCGCATCCAGACGCGCCAGTTCCGCATTGCGCGCGGTGCGTAGCGCGAGATGAACCCCCCATATCGGGCGCAGCAGCAGCCAACCCGAGAGCAGCACCACCAACAACGTTGCCGGTACCCAGTCGGCGAGGACGACACCGCCGAGAAGTGCGCCTTGCACCAGCATCGACGACAGCCCACCGATGGCAAATAGGACCGCCCGTTGGCCGATACCCATGAACGGCGAAAGACGATGGGTGGCAAGCAGATCGATTCGAAGCGAATTGCGGCCCAGTTCGCACAGCTGGCTGGCTAGGCGGTACACCAGTATTGCCGTGTAGATCAGAAGAGCCCGCATCAAAGCAAAAAACTGGATCGTCCAGAGATGGACGATCGAAGTGGCGACTTCACCGCGCAGATAACTGCCGAGCGCACCGAACTGGACCTTGACGAGATACCAGACGAGCGTGCTGATAAGGAGCAGCACAATCCACTCGCGCCCATTCAGCGCTCGCGAGACCGCACTAATGAACTCTTCGGGTTCACGGCGCAAGAGTTCACGCAGCGGAACCAGATCGTTGGGCAGTCGTCGCTATACCCAGGCGAGAAGACCGGCGCAATAACCCATCACGAGAACGTTGATCGCAGCGACGACAATCGATTCATAGATCATCCGCTCCGGCACATCAGCGTCAGGCAGTACGATGACCAGATTTGTGAGAGGCAGCAGCGCGCCCAGGGACATCACCACCAACCCGACCCGCAGGGGGGAATCACCCAGGCGCCGCATCAGCGCCAATGGCCACACGAGGCGCGTGGCCTGAACAGCCGCAAGCAGAGCAACCTCGGCTTGACGTTCATCCGGTACTGTTTCACGCCTTACACCCGGCTCATTTCCAGTCTCTTCATTCACGTGGTGAGAACTCCGTCGGCTTCTCCAGTTGAAAAATGGCGTCGGCCACTTCATCTAGGCGTTTGGCCAGAATGGCCTGGGCATCGTACAACCCCCGGTTGTAGAAATTGGCACCAACCTCTTCCGCAAAAAAATCCAGCAGGAATTCCGCATCGAAACGCCCGATGTCCTGCTTCAGCTCCTGGCTGAAGTACAGCTGGATGCGCCGCACGATCAGCGCTTTTTCGTCGTTCGAGAATTTGATCTGACTCATGGCTCACGCCCATCCGGTTCGTGGCAAGTGAGGCCACACTGGGGCAAGAGAATAGCCGCTGCCACTGCAACGCCGGTAGCATGGTAGGTCTCGCGTGTTTATAGTCCGGGGTGAAATCAACGGACGGACCGACCAAGCGCAGGATGGGCGTACGGTCCTCACCTGAGGAAACACAATGAAGAATCTGTACACCCTGGCGTTAGCAGTACTCAGCCTGGCCTTCCTGTTGACTGCGTGCGGTGGCAATCAGGACGTATCCTCTGCTGCTCAGGACGCTGCAGAGCAAGTCCCCGCAGAGCCTGCACCACCCGCAGCTCCGCCCACCCCAACACTCGATGAGGTGCTTGCTGCCCAACCGGAAGACGCCAAAGCAAGGTACCCGTCACGGCGACCGAAGGAGACTCTCGAGTTTTTTGAGGTGAAGGCCGGCCAGGTCGTCGTAGAAGTTCTGCCGGGCCCCTCCGGCTGGTATTCAAAGATCCTGTTGCCCTACATCGGCGCCGACGGCCAACTGATCGCCGTCAACTATGCCGACGCTATGTGGCCGAAGTTTGGCGGCTGGAGCGAAGAGCAGATCAACAAGATGAAAACGTGGACCACGGACTTCGTACGTGACGCCGAGCCCTGGCGGGGTGAACGTGGCGCACCGGTTTCCACGTTCGTTTTCGGTTCGCTCCCTGAAGATATGAAAGGTACTGCAGACGTCGTGCTGCTGATCCGGGCGCTGCACAACCTCGCGCGGTTTGAAAACGACGGTGCGTTCCTCAGTACGGCACTCGCTGACGTACACGCCGTTCTGAAGCCAGGCGGCATTGTCGGCATCGAACAACATGAAGCCCGGGAGGATATGCCTGACGAGTGGGCTAATGGAAATGCAGGCTATCTGAAGCGCAGTTTCGTAACCGAGAAGATGCAGGCTGCTGGTTTTGAACTGGTCGGTGCTGCGGAGTTCAACCAGAACCCGAAAGACCAGCCCACTACCAGTGACTTCGTCTGGCGTCTGCCCCCGAGTTATGCCGCTGCGAAAGGCGATGCGGGCAAGATTGCGGCGATGGACGTGATCGGCGAGTCCAACCGCATGATGCTCAAGTTTCGCAAGGTCGAGACCATTGTCATCGCAGATCAGCCACCTGCGGCATAACCTGCTCGTTGGATGAAGGGGCTGCGCATGGCCCCTTCACCATCACGCCCTGACTGCCTCTGTGCGCGCGCTCTGATCGATCTCTAGTCCTGAAGCCCCTGCTCCCCGTAACGAGACGCAGGCCCTGGACCACTCGGCCCGAGCCGCCCCTTGTCACCGAAGTGACCCTGCCCGGGCACATGATTGAACTCCACACGAATCCCGTCCGGGTCTTCGAACAGGATCGAGTAGTAGCCCGGTGCAAAGTGGTCACCTGCTTCCGGGCCATGGATGATCTTGGCATCAAGCTCATCCCGTACAAACTCAAAAATCCGGTTCACATCCTCGTTGGAACGGGCCCGAAAGCAGAAGTGATGCAGCCCTGACGTATCCTGGTCGAAAGTGTGTTGACGCTTGCCTTCGGGCGCACCTCGCACCAGCACTCCGGTCCGGCTGCCGATGCAATACACAACGTTCTCGCCGCGGATGAGCGTTTTCATCTCGAGGAAATTGCAGAGCTTTTCCCAGAACGGAATACCGGCCTCCGGGTTGCTGACGGTGAGCTGGATGTGGGCGATACCGTTGACATCAACTGACATGGTTCTTTTCACCAGCCTGTGCAGGAATGTGGAGAGCCTACCATCGATCATCCGGAGTCGTCGCAGCGCAGTGTATGATCAAACGCGATATACCCGTGGAGGCACCCATGCCGCGCCTGCTGCACACCCTTATCACCATCGGCTGCCTGTTACTCCTGACCGGCGGGCTTGGTGTCGTTCAGGCTGACGAAGCCTGGGACCTCGAGCTCAAGGGATTCGTTGATGGATATGTCACAGCGCGTCTGCTCGATCGCGGCGTGGTTGGTGTAACGCTCACCATCGTTCGCGACGGGCAGCCGGTGATGGCGAGGGGTTACGGATTCGATGACCTGGAGAAGCGGCGACCCGTCGACTCCAGCCGCAGTCTTTTCCGTCCCGGGTCCATCAGCAAGACGTTCACGTGGACGGCACTCATGCAACTGCACGAACAGGGCAAGATCAAGCTCGACGCCGACATCACTGAGTATCTGCCGCAGATCGAGTTGCCGAACTGGTTCAACAAGCCGATTACCGTCCTCGACCTGATGGCGCATCGCCCGGGCTTTGAGGACTCATCGCTCGGCCATCTCATCATCGACCGCCCTGATAAAGTGCAGACACTCATCGAATACCTACAAACGCATCAGCCCCAGCAGGTCTACGCACCCGGCAGCACGCCAGCGTACTCCAACTATGGCAGCGGTCTCGCCGGTCTCATTGTGGCTAACGTGTCCGGAATGTCGTTCGAGGACTATGTCGAAGCAAACCTCTTTAAACCCCTCGGCATGGTCAACTCGACCTTCCGTGAACCGTGGGACGCGCAGCGACCCGGCGCCATGCCGGATGAACTGCGAAACAACGTAAGTCGCGGTTATATCCGTAAAGGCGCCGGATACGATTCGACTGCATTCGAGTTCATCGGCCACGTCGGGCCAGCCGGGGCGCTTTCGACCACCGCTGATGACATGGCACTGTGGATGCTCACCCACCTTGGCAAGGGCGCCATTGGCGAAAAGCGGATTCTCGCCGTACAAACCGCGGAACAGATGCACCGGCAAAGTGCCACCACCCACCCGGATCTGCCCGGCATGGCTCATGGTTTCATCGAAACACACCTGCATGGGTACCCGGCTTACGGTCACGGCGGCGGCACCGCTCACTTTCTGTCGGACATGGTGATGGTTCCTGGGCTCGGCCTTGGCATCTTCATCTCAACCAATACGACAGCCGGTGGTGGCCGGCTGATTCAGGGCTTCGCCCGGGATTTCATTCGCCGTTTTTATCCGCCAGGTCCGCTCTTTCCGGATGATCTGAACGCCACGGAGCCCCCCCGTCAGGACGTGGCAGGCACATGGGTCATGTCGCGCCGGTCCTTCACGGGCCCAGAGCGTATTGCAACACCCGCCGTGGAGCTCTCCTTTGACGCGACAGATCGACTGGTGATATCAGGACTCCCAGACCCATCTTTCTACCGCCACACCGGGAACGACCACTACCGCAGCGTCGACGATCCGGACGATCAGATCATCTTCGAGCGCGATGAAGCCGGCCAGCCGCTGCGAATGTTGCCTTCAATCCCGATCATGATCGGCACCCGACCCGGATTTTCAGAACGGCTCGATGCGAACGTAAGCATCATCGTGTTCGCCTTTCTGACCTTCACCGGCGTGTTGCTTTGCGCATGGCGGCGCATGGGACGTGGACTTGCGCCATTGCCCGGGGAAAAACGCGCGGCCATGGTGACCACTCTGGCGGCTCTGGCGTGGCTCATCGTTTTCCTGTTCGTAGTCGTCGGCGCCATCGGGCTCGAAGATCCCCGTAACGCCCTCTTCCACTACCCGACACCCCCATTTAGCGGCGCGCTGTGGACGACACTGGTTGCCGTCGCGCTCACGGCTCTTGCAGCTGTGCTGTCCATTCCCATAATGCAGGCCGGCACGTGGACGTTCTGGCGGCGGTTGCGCCACGGTCTCACCCTCATCGTCGCACTGCTTGTGACGATGGTGTTCTGGAACAACAATCTGGTCGGTTTCCACCACTTCTGAACAATCATGCACCCTATCGTCAGGATTCTATGTTGCAGCGTTGCCCTCTTTGCGGATGCGGGACCCGGCTTGTTGTTGGCACAATAACGACCACCATTGAACCCCGCAGGGCTTGCCGAACACCTCGGCATTCCGTCCGGATTTCCGAACCTTGCCGAACTGGAAGAAAACCTCGGCGTGTATCGAGAAGCACGTAGCCCGCGCGTGTTTGCTGTATCTGTGGCACCTGCCGGCGGGCTCTTCACCACTCAGGCGGTCAACATACGTTTCCCGGCTGAAGCAGCCGTGGAAGCCTTGTCACGCTACAAACGACTCCGTTCCGTGGTGAGGGCTTCAGCAAGTGGACCCTGCGAGCTGGTACACAGTGGCGATCAGTGGATCGAAACTGCGCGGGCTTTGCAGTCAGGTCTGAACGAACAGTCTGCTGCACCCGTTTGGCGCATTGAGGGTGGTAAGAGAACACTCTGGCTTGCCGGCTCAGTGCATGTACTCAAGGCGCCTTTCCATCCATTGCCTGCCGCCTTTGAACAGGCCTTCACGCAGGCTCAGCGCCTGGCGCTCAATCTATCGATTCCCGATCAGCTCTCGCGCTCGTTGAGTGGTAATGCCGGAGTGCACGTGTCCTATGCCTTCACGCCATCATGGGGGGTATCGGTGCCGTACCTGCGCGTGGATTACACCCGGGAGTTCAAAACCGCAGCCCAGACCAGTCAGGTCTCACTGGTGGCGGACCGGTTCCATTTCGATCCGCTTGAACCAACCGCACCGGCACGAATGCGCACGAACGCTGCGGATCCGTCGTACTGGTCGTGGTCGTTGGGTGCGCATGCCCAGTTCATCAATGGGATTGCCGCGTTCATCGGTTACATGGGCATCGAAGGGCTCGACCATCTCGACCTCGGTGACGTGACAGCGGGCCTGCGGTTCGAACGGAGCTTCTGATCGAGGCCAGCCGCCGCTTCAACCGACGGCTGCGCGGACGCGGGGAATCACCTCACGTATCAGCCGCTCCAGTGGCGCGGCCATCTCGTCCGGATGAATGCCCGGTGGGATGCCCCAGGACACGATATCGGTCATTCCGAACCTGCGAATGAAGCCGGTCAGTTCAGCGACACACTCATCGACCGTGCCAACGATCCAGCTCTGCGGCACAGGTTCACCTTCACTGCCGAGTCCTTCACCACTTTCCGCGAAGAAGCGGTTGTAGAGTGCCATGCGGTAACGTTCCGCCATGCGGACCTTTGGCCAATCCTTTCCTTTGTCCGGTGTCGGCAATACGCCGCGAATGATGCCAATGCGATGATCCGTGGTCTGCCGTCCGGCGGACTGCACCGCGCTCACCCATGGATCGAAACTGCCCACCTTGCGCCCCTGCGGCAGGAAGTGGGTGCCATATCGTGCCGCACGTCTCGCCCCGGCCTCTGACATGGCTGCCACCCACAGTGGCGGACCACCCGCCTGCACGTAGCCCGGTGTGATGCGCACATCCTGCAACTGATAACGTTTACCGGCGTAGCTGAACTTCTCGCCGGAGAAACAGCGCTGCAGCACCTCGATTCCTTCTTCCATCAGCGACACACGGCGTGCCACCGGGATACCAAAACCCCGGAATTCATGCGGCGCGTACCCCATGCCGACACCTACTTCGACCCGCCCGCCGGAAAGGTTGTCGAGAACCGCAAGGTCTTCCGCCAGCCGCACCGGGTGATTGAAAGGCAGCAGGCAGATATCGGTGCCAAACCGCACCCGCGAAGTTCGCGCTGCTGCAGCTGAAGCCACCGGAATCCAGCTCGGCAGATAACCGTCATCTACGAAGTGGTGTTCGGTAAACCAGATGAGGTCGAAGCCGGCCCGGTCGGCCCATTCGATCTGTTGCAGAGCAGCCTGATAGAGCTGTGGATGACTGAGACCTGAATCGGGTGGATTGCGGAAGTCGTAACACAGTCCAAAACGCAGTGCATGCACGTTCCTGTTCTCCGTCTCGACCTTGGTCCCGGCGCTTGCCATTCGTTCGTTGCGATACGTCATTTGCCAGCCGTCATTTGTAATAATGCGCCACCTTTCCAATCCGGCACCAGCATGAGCATTTTTGAAGAGGGGCTCGGACAGCGCCCGGCAAACTACGTCCCCCTGTCCCCTCTGTCTCTGCTGCGGCGTACGGCGGCGGTTTATCCGCAACGGATTGCGACGGTGTATGGCGGTGCAACCACCACCTGGGGTACGACACTGAGCCGCGTAAACGCCTTCGCACACCAACTACGCAGCCTCGGAGTGCGTCGCGATGACACCGTTGCGGTACTCGCGCCGAATACGCCGGCAGCCCTCGAAATGGCGTTCAGCGTACCTGCAGCCGGTGCGGTGCTGAACATGATCAATACCCGCCTCGATGCCGCCGCTATCGGGTTCATTCTCGATCATAGTGAAACGAAGGTGTTCATCGTCGATGCCGAACTCGCACCGGCTGCCCGCGCGGCGCTGGCGCTCGCCAAGGTGAAGCCGATGGTCATCGACATCGAAGATGGCGTTGCACCGGATGCGCCACGTCTCGGCAAGCTGACCTATGAGGAGCTCATCGACGCAGGCGATTCCGGGTTTTCCGGCTTGTTGCCCGATGACGAATGGCAGGCCATCGCGCTCAACTACACCTCAGGCACCACTGGCAATCCAAAGGGCGTCGTCTATCACCACCGTGGCGCCTACCTCAACGCCCTCGGCAATGGCCTGGAGTGGAATCTCCCGAAACATCCGGTGTATCTCTGGACATTGCCGATGTTTCACTGCAACGGCTGGTGTTTTCCATGGACCATGGCCGCCTACGCAGGTACCAACGTCTGTATCCGGGCAGTGAATGCGCCACTCATCCTCGACCATCTCGAAACATGGAGCGTCACCCACCTGTCCGGTGCGCCTATCGTCCTCAACATGCTGACCACCGAAGCGGAATCACGCGGTCGCCAGTTCGAACCTGCTTTGTCGATGACCGTCGCCGGAGCAGCACCACCCGCCGCTATCCTCGCCCGCGCTGCTGCGGTTGGTTTCAACATTACCCACGTCTATGGGCTCACCGAGGTCTATGGGCCGACGGCTGTGTGTGCCTGGCATGACGAATGGAACACGCATCCGCCGGCGGAGCAGGCAAAGCTCAAGGCGCGACAAGGCGTGAACTACGCTGTGCTGGAAGAACTTTCGGTGCGCGATCCAGAAACGCTCGAGCCCGTACCCCGCGACGGCGAGACCCTGGGTGAGATCATGTTCCGCGGTAACGTGGTGATGAAGGGCTATCTCAAGAACCCTGCTGCGACAGAAGCCGCTTTTGGCGGCGGACACTTCCATTCCGGTGATCTCGCCGTCTGGCACACGGATGGTTATGTCGAAATCAAGGACCGTTCCAAGGACATCATCATTTCAGGCGGAGAGAACATCTCCTCGATCGAAGTCGAAGCTGCGCTCTACCAGCATCCGGCGGTCGGTACCGCAGCGGTGGTCGCCGCAGAACATGAGAAGTGGGGCGAAACACCTTGCGCATTCATCGAACTGGCAGCGGGCCGAAACACCACAGAAGCTGAGCTGATCAACCACTGCCGGGGTTTGCTCGCCCGCTTCAAGTGTCCAACACGGGTCATCTTCGGCGAGTTGCCGAAGACGAGCACGGGCAAGATCCAGAAGTTCGAGCTGCGCAGGCGCGCCAACTCCACGCCTGGTATGGCGAAGGGTTGAGCGAGGCGCGAGGCTTGTTCGTTCGCCACCGCGCCAGAACATTGCAGAATCCGCTCCTGCTGAGCAGCCTGCTGGGTGTGCTGCTGGCCGGTTGTACGACCACACCGACGCAAATGCCGGTTCCACAACCCATGCCGCGCACGTCAACCACTGCGACAGAGCTGCCAACGTCTCTGCCTCTGCCCTTACCGTTACCTAAGGCACTGGGTCAACCGGAAGGACCGGGCGAAACATACTTCGACCCGAACCGCACCGGCGTACCGCTTTTTGATTTGCGTGCCCACGCTAAACAACCCCTCGGTGGAGACTTTGCCCGCAACAACAATGCACTGGTCCCCTACGCCCGCATCGATGCCCGGCTGGTGGAGTGCCTGGCCAGAATCCGTGCAACCACCCGTCGCAAGATGACAGTACTCTCGGGATACCGTTCATTCCGCCACAACGAGGCGATCCGACGGGCCGGGGAAGGGGCGGCAAAGAGCAGCTTCCATATCAGCGGCAAGGCTGCAGATGTAGTGAGCATGATGCCGGTCGAGCAGTTCGCCATCGCCACCTACCTCGAGTGTGGCTGCAATACCGGCCTTGGTATTTCACCCCGCTTCTACCACATCGACGTCCGCACCTATCCGGTGACGCCATGGGGCTATGGCCGTTCCCAGGCATCCCGCCTCGCGATTGCGCGCCGAGTACAGCGAAATGTCTGTGGCAACTGACAACCGCGATCAGTCCCGCCAGCGACCACAGGACTACTACGTCCTGCGCTTTATCTGCACTGGACTCGCGTTTTTTTGCTTTGGCCTTTTCGGGCTGCTCTTTCGCCTCTTCGTCTATCCGCCACTACTGTTGCTGCGTCGGGATCCAGGACAACCCCTGGCACGTAGACTCATCAGCGGGTTCTTCCGCACCTTTGTTGAAACGTTACGGCTCACAGGCGTATTGACCCTGCATATTGATCGGCCGGAGAACCTGCGTACGCCAGGCGCGCTGATCGTCGCCAATCATCCGAGCCTGCTCGACGTGGTGATACTGATTGGGCTGATTCCGGATGCCTGCTGTATCGTGAATGAGTCGCTGTGGTCCAACGCCCTCATGAAAGGCCCCTTGAACGCGGCGGGCTATATTCCGAACGGTGATCCCGCGCAGACGTTTGACGCAGCGCAACGGTACCTCAAAGAGGGTTCGCCCGTCGTGATCTTTCCTGAAGGCACCCGCACGGAGCGGGGTAGCCGACCGGTTTTCGGACGCTCGGCCGCCAATCTCTCGGTGCGTGGCGGCGCACTTTGATACCGATCTTCATCTCTGTGGATCCGACGACGCTTACGCGCAATGAACACTGGTACGAAGTACCATACCGCCGCGTCCGGTCCCGCCTGACCGTGGGTACGCCACTGGATCCTCACGCAGGCTCGTCAAATCAGGGCACCGAAAAACACACCGATATTCACCGCCGTCGTGTGCGGCATCATCTTGATATAGGTGTTGGCGCTGATGTTGCTCGTATCCTGGTCGGTGAGCATCGCATGAAAATCCGCGATCGCTGACGTGGACCCGGTTGAAGACTCGTAGGAAACGCCCATCTTCCCGGAGTGCTACAATTCTAAATCACGAAGTCCCGCCTCGATCAGTGCGAGCTCCGACGCCCGGGTCGTCATGAGCGCCACCCGGCCCATGCTGCGGATCTGCTTGCGGTTGTAGTGAGATGGCACAACAAAATCCGCGACCGGCGTCGCGAGGTGTGTATTCAGCATACTGAACCGGTCCCAGTCCGTCATGTAAGTGACGCCACTCTGCCGCGTTTAGAGACGCGCACGCACGGTTGACCAATCCTGGCCGATTGGCATGATCGCCGCCATTCCCGTTACCACTACCCGTTTCATGTCGTTCGTATTCCTGCCGTGACTATGACTGTCGCGCTCCCTGAAGGGTTCAGAACATGCCGCCGTTGACGCTGATCACCTGATGGGTGACGTATGCGGCGGCGTCGGACATCAGGAACCCCACGACCGCGGCCACCTCCTCCGGGCGACCCATACGGCGCAGCGGAATCATGTCCTGCAACCGCTCCATCGGTACATCTGCCGTCATCTCCGTTTCAATGAGCCCGGGTGCCACACAGTTCACGGTGATCTCGCGTTTGGCGAGTTCGAGTGCCAGCGCCTTGGTCGCTCCAATGATGCCCACCTTGGCCGCACTGTAGTTCGTTTGTCCACGATTGCCCATGAGTCCGGAAACGGAGGACAGAGTGACGATTCGACCCGGCCGGCGGCGGCGCACCATCGGCATGACTACTGGATGCAGGACGTTGTAGAAGCCGCCGAGATTGGTATCGATCACAGTGTCCCAGTCTTCACCGGTGAACACCGGAAAGGCGTTATCGCGGTGTACACCGGCATTGCAGACCACGCCGTGATAGGCCCCATGTGCGGCTATATCCGTCTCGAGCGCCACGCGCGCTGCTTCCCGGTCAGCGATGTCGAACTGCAGGACACGTGCCCTGCCTCTGGCGGATTGCAGCGTTGTTGCAACGGCTTCAGCTTCATCACGGCGGGAGCGACAGTGAATGACCACCCCGAATCCGTCACGGCTGAGCTGTTCGGCAATTGCCCGACCGATGCCACGGCTCTAACCCGTGATCAGGGTATCCCGCTCTCTGTTTCCTGCGGCGCTGCTCATAACCCGCTCATGCCTCATTCACAGAAGATAGCCCTGTCGCCAGGCGTGCCTGATCGTAGTAGTAGCCCGGATCTTCCGGCGCGTACGCATTCACGCGCGCCTGGCAGAGGACCGTCCGGGTATTGTCCTGCCACGATTCCACCTGGGAGCTGAACGAGCCGAGCCCTTCGTCCGTCTGCAGGTCCCGAACCGCTCGCACATGCAAGACATCGCCACAGTTGAACGAACTGACGAAGGCTACAAAGTCTCGTGTACCGGCAAGAAAGCCGAGTCGAACCGCCTTGCCTTGTTGCAGCAGCGAGTGACCGTTCAGCGCCGACATGGCCTGCGCCATGTATTCTAGGCCGACCCATGCCGAGACTTTGCCGTAGGCATCAAAGAGCCCATCGGCACGTACGGTCAGGCGGGCGACGATTTTATCGTCATCAAGCTGCACCACTGTGTCGCGCAGCAGCATCGTCGAGCGGTGGCTGACGAGCGAACTCACCGGCGGAAGATTGTTGGGAAGCCCCACGTTGGACTCAGCGGGTCTTGATGATGTCCCCGGTCAGGCCCACGTGCGCAATCGTTGCCCCCGAGATACACCGGTAGTGCGTCGGGCTTTCCGTGGTTTTGCCCCGGGTTGCCGAGACCAGGTTGACGATGGCCTCCGCACCATCTTTCTTGGCGCTTTCCTGCAATGCAATCAGCGCCGAGAGGAATGCGACGTCGCAGCTTCGCTTGTCGGTGCGCATCACGCCCCAGGTTGACCGCTCCTGGGTCCAGGTGCCGAGGCTCTGGGTCGCTTCCGGCGCCCCCTCCTGCCCCTTCATGTAGAAGGGAACCTCAAGCAATCGAGTTCGGCCGAATTTCGACGTCACCGCTTGCGAGACTTCAAAAAAATGTTCAGTTTCCCGGGTATGGCTTTCGGGAATCATCGCCAGGAGCAGCAAGGAACCCACAATTGCAGTCAGAACGGGGGCTCGAACGTAAGCACGTACAGAGGTGAGTACAGAGGCATGTTTCATGGGGTGTTGTTCCTGCGGGTGAACATTAGAGATCCCGATTCCTGAACCGGTGTGTCGTGGTCGCGCTGAGATACGGCAGACAAAGGCGACTATATCGGCGCACCTGATTGACCGCCACGTTGCAGCCCGGACGGACGCATGTTTCCATCCCGGCTCAAAACACCACCAGAGGCTTCTCCATGAACACTGCCATCTTCTGTACCGGTGCACTTGGCATCCTTCTGTTTGGCCTCAGCTTTGCCGTCTCCATGGTGCGACTGAACACCAAGGTCGGAATAGGCACCGACGGATCATCCACCAGCATCGTGACCCGTTCAGTTCGTGCCCAGGGCAACGCAGCCGAGTACATCGCCGCTTTCATGGTGTTGTTTCTCTTTCTCGGCAGCAGGGAACCGGCGGCCTGGATCGAGTGGACCATGATCATCGCAACCGCAGCCCGCTATGTGCATGCTGCAGGGATGTACCTCTCATTGGACCTGAACCAGGAGCAGCCCTTGAGGTTCGCCGGCAGCGCCTTGACCTACGCCACCGGGCTGGTTCTCTCCGGCGCGGCAATCGCAGCGGCACTCTCCTGAAGCCGCCGTACATCTGCCGCGCCCATGCAAACGAACCATCCCATTCAACACAACGGAGGATCGCCCATGACCATCGAAGAACTGCTCGAAATCGAGGC
>Ga0194119_10004295_pt1 | contig 22141 bp, 21 predicted proteins | sample TA2MahC100mmetaG_FD_148620 | JGI IMG/M metagenome (GOLD analysis project Ga0194119, IMG submission 148620) | Freshwater microbial communities from Lake Tanganyika, Tanzania - TA2015018 Mahale Deep Cast 100m | ecosystem: Environmental > Aquatic > Freshwater > Lake | place: Tanzania: Lake...
CTCAACGATCATTCCCTTTTTGGTCATGAGCGTCTCGTCGGTGTACACGTAGTCGATTTCCGCGTCCGAGACCAACAGGTCGTTTACCAATTGGAGGGCATCAGGTTCGATCACGTCGTCGTGGTCAAGCAAAGCAACAAATTCACCCTGTGCCATGGCCAAACCGTCATTCGACGCCGCGACGATGCCGCCGTTCTCCGTGCGGTGCATCACCCGAATTCTCGGATCGGCAGCAGCTGCACGCGCAAGTATCCTGCGAACGTGTCTATTGGGCGACATGTCATCGACCAGACATAATTCCCAGTCGGTGAAAGTTTGGTCGAGTACTGAGGCGATGCACTCCTCCAAATCACGCCGATTCGTGTTGTAAACCGGCGTCACCACCGAAAAGCGCGGCGTCATCCCTTGCCACTCACAAATGCGACTGCTTCGCGCGCAAACGATCCATCAAGCCCACGACGAGGTGATATGGAAATAGCACCACTCTGCCAATCCGCCACGTCCATGAGCTGTGAATCTTGTGCAGACGGCGCTTTAGGCGAATGTTCTCGCGGTTCAGGTAGTCGATCTGCAACTTGAACTCGGCCGCACGCATTGCCTGGTTACGCGCAAATTCGCGACTTTTCGAGAAGTCCTCATCGCGCGCAGCCATGAATCGATATTACGGGGCGTTGGAGACCGTCGTCTGTTTCGCTAGCGTCCAATCTGTCATTCGGGCGAGTGGCGAAATGGCAGACGCGCTGGCTTCAGGTGCCAGTGTTCGCAAGGACGTGGGGGTTCAAGTCCCCCCTCGCCCACCATTGTTCGGTCTCGAGTCATCGTGAACTCGATGAACCCTGCAGGCGCTCACTGATTTCTCTGTCGAGGCCTTGGTAGCGGCGCTTCGGGTCGATTTCGAGGTGTCGGATACCTCACCGTCGTTGGTGATGATGCGAACGTTGAGGTCCGCGACGTAGAGCTAGATGCGTTTCCCGGACTGTCTGCGTCCGATCATGACGTGGCAGAGGATCGCGCCGTGGCGGAGTGTGGTGCGTCCGGATGAGTCGACTCTGTCGGTTCGGACTCTGAAATCTGTGGATGGTCGGGCGGCGCCGGGTTGGGCTTTGGTGCGTGCGGTGAACGCTTGGTGTGGGGTGATGTTGCCGCGCGCGGAGTGCGTGTGGTGGTTTGGAGTTGACCTTGCTCTGCGGACGGGTTTGGTTGGATGATTATGCCTCCTCGATGAGAGGCCTGTTTTGGTCCATTGGAACCCCTTGTTGGGCGGGTGTCCACTTTGTCGCGAGAGATGCCGTTCACCTTCACCCCCACGAGAACACCCCTCTTCCTCACGCTACATATGCACCATGATGACTCTCTTACTGCGAACAAGTCCGTTTGGACCTAGCCTAAGTGTTATGTCCGGAGGAAATAACAGCAGGAAAGACGACTCAAAAAATATTCGTCTTGAGGCAATAGCCGACTTTCTCGAAGATCAACAGCAGTCGGAGTGCTCTGCTACCGAGCTTGGGTTTGTGTGGACTGCCGGAGATCGTCTGCTGACATTTGCAACCTCATCAGAGTTTTTGAGTGAAGCGCTGAAGAGGCCAAACATCAGCGCCGTATTGTTGGACAGCAGCGTGAGGTCTGACACATCCGCCAGCAAGGGATCTCAACGCGTCATAAGAGTTCGTGACGCGCGACTGAACTTCTTTCGACTTCACAATTCGTTGCGCGCCGAGATGTCATTTTCCGCAACGCAGGTCGATCCAACGGCGAAGATCCACCCAACCGCTTTGATTGATGAAGTTGGCGTCACTGTCGGTGCGAACACCACTATCGAAGAGTTTGTGACGCTCAAGAGCGGCACCTCAATTGGACAAGACTGTGTTATTAGAGCAGGTTCAAGATTAGGAAGTGATGCGCTCGACATCAAGACAGATGAGGTCGGGAATCCGTACATGACCGACCACCTTGGTGGTGTTCAAGTCGGGAATAACGTTGAAATCGGCCATAATTCGGTGGTGGACCGCTCAATCTTCCGGCAAACCGCCACTGTCATTGGCGACCACACCAAGATCGGATGCCTCTCCAATATCTCTCATGGAGTCCAGCTAGGGGCCAAGAACCGCATTGCGGCCGGAGTAAAGATCTGCGGAAGCGCCGTTGTCGGAGAAGACAATTGGATAGGCCCGGGAGCAATTATCTCGAATTTGCTCAAAGTTGGATCACGTAATTACATCGCCCTAGGAGCGCACGTCTTGGCAGACTTGGAGGACGACTGGAAGGTCGTCGGAATTCGCGTGTTTAAGGACCGCAAACTGTTTTGATGTCTCAGGGGACCGGTGACTTACACCATCTGATCGACCTGCCCTGTCCGTCGAAACACGAACAGCGGAATTAGACTTTCAATCCGAGCCAAGAAAGAGAAGTTTTGGAATGAGTACAAGAGAGGCCTACGAAAACATTTTCATCGACTGTTTTGGCGTCGATCGAGAATTGCTGAATGAAGAGTTTGTCTATCAATGTGTGCCGTCCTGGGACTCCGTCGGCCATATGGCTATGGTCGCTCAAATCGAGGACACTTTCGGCATCATGCTTGAGATGGATGACATCATTGACTTCAGCTCATTCACTGTTGGAATTGCGACCCTCAAGAAATACGGCGTAGACGTTTCCTGAATCAGCGAATCGTGAACCTCTTCGAAGATCTAGATCGGTATGGCAATCAAGTCGCCGCCGTGGTCCCGAATCAGGACTCACTTTCATATGACTTCCTGCTATCTCGTGGGGGAGGGCTGAAAAGCAAGTTGACTGAACGTTCGTTGATCTTGTGTTTAGCCAGCCAAACTACGGACTTCATCGTGGGGTACGTCGCGCTTCAACGGGCTGGGCACGTTCTTCTGCTCCTTAATCATGAGAGCAACATTGATCAATACGTTGAGCTCTATCAACCTGGCTTCCTTTTCGTTCCCCAAGGCCGTGTGCCCTCTGAGAGTCGGGCCCGAAATCTCGTTGCGACTGTTGGCGAGTACAAACTGGTCTACACCGGTCATTCCAAGCACGACCTTCACCCTGAGCTTTCCTTGCTGCTCACTACTTCGGGTTCAACTGGTAACCCGATGCTTGTTCGTCAATCGAGAGAAAACATTGCCGCGAACGCCCGTTCAATTGCCCAGAGTCTCGGGCTAAGCCGCTCAGACCGAGCGTTTCTCAGTCTCCCGTTGAACTACACATATGGCCTCTCAATGTTGCACGCCCAGTTGGCAATTGGCGGTTCCTTCGTAGTCAACGATCGGCCAATGACCGATCGTCAGTTCTGGGAGAATCTCGAAACAACAGAAGCAACCTTGATGGGTGGAGTGCCCTACTCATATGAGATGTTGCTTCGTCTTGGATTGGATCGATTGTCGCGAACCTCCCTTCGACTCTTGACTCAAGCTGGGGGCCATCTCGACACAGCGCGCGTAATCGAAGTTGCCACCAAGGCTCGGGGTCTATCGATTGATTTCTACGTTATGTATGGACAGACGGAAGCAACCGCAAGGATGACCGTGCTCCATCCGTCGGATTTGCCGTTTAAGGCCGGGAGCATCGGGCGCCCAATACCTGATGGACGCCTTGCGGTTGTTGACACCGAGACAGGTCGGTCACTCTCCACGAATGAAACCGGAGAACTCGTCTATTCGGGCCCGAACGTCATGATGGGTTATGCCAACTCAAACCTAGACCTGGCAAAGGGTCCCGAACTTGATGGCACTCTGCACACCGGGGACATTGGATATCAAGACAAGGATGGCTATTTCTTCATTACCGGACGACTAAAGCGCTTCGTCAAGCTCTTTGGAAATCGCGTCAACCTAGACGATGTCGAACGCCAGTTGAGTAATCTTGGCATCGTTGGCGCATGCGTTGGTACCGACAAGAACATCTGGGTTTTCACGGAACGCGTCATTGATCTTGAAATCGCTGGGCTGCAGTTGCGCATTGCTGATTTCCTTCGCGTTCACCAAAGCGCCATTCGAGTCAAGGCAATTGATTCGCTTCCGCGAAGCAATGCCGGGAAAGTCCTCTACAGCGATCTTCTTCAGCTAGTGAGCACCTCATGAGCGATGACTCTGCGCCACTGGCACAACGACTAGAAACTTACCTTAGTCAGGGTCCAGACTTGCGTAGTGGCGATCTTGATCGAAATGAATTTGCAGATCTCGTCTCGGACTTAACACGTCTCCATGTTGACAAATGTATTCCATATCGCAACATCGTGTCTCGTTTGTTTCCGACAAGAGAAGGCATTGGCGTCTCAAACGAGCCCTTTATCCCCGTCCGATTATTCAAGACTCTCAATTTGCGGAGCATAGATGCCGTAGATATCGCGAAGACCATGACATCGTCTGGGACAACCGGCCAAGAGGTGTCCCGTATTTTTCTCGATAACACAACCGCCCGCCTTCAGACGCGGGCACTTGCTCAGATCATGTCGTCACTGCTCGGTTCACAACGACTACCGATGCTCGTTATCGATTCATCGCAAGCCGTAGCGAATCGGACGAGCTTCACCGCGCGCGGGGCCGGGATCCGCGGCTTTTCAATGTTTGGTCGCGACGTAACTTATGCCTTGCGAGACGACCTGACACTTGATCACGAAGCCATCGCTTTATTTCTCGACAAGCATCGCGACAGTCAAGTTTTTCTCTTCGGATTCACTTATATCATCTGGCAAAATTTCATCCGTGAATTGGAAAAACAGGGAAAAACACTCGGCTTTCGCAACGGTCTACTTCTTCACGGCGGTGGTTGGAAGAAGCTGATTGACTTGTCAGTATCGAACGAGTCATTTAGTGCGCGTGCGGCAGAGATGCTGGGTGTCTCAAGAGTAGCGAATTACTACGGCATGGTTGAGCAAACGGGCTCAATCTTTCTCGAATGCGAACAGGGGTTCTTCCACACATCTGCGTATGGCGACGTCCTGATTCGGGACTTTAAGACCCTCCGCGAAGTAAACGACGGTGAACCTGGGTTCATTCAACTCATCTCGATACTTCCCGTCAGCTATCCGGGTCACTCCATCTTGTCCGAAGACATTGGGACAGTGATTGGTCGTGGCGACTGTGCCTGTGGGCGCTACGGAAAGCGCTTTGTCGTCCACGGTCGAGTTCAGAACGCTGAAGTTAGGGGTTGTAGTGATACGCAACCTTGAACGAGTCGAGGTTCTCGTGGGTGATTCTCGCGAGATCTTCGACTGCAGTCCATGGAAACCATTCGACCAAAGGGTCGTAGAATTCCTGATCGACTTTTCTCGCGTGGCACTTGCGCTTCCTCGTGAGACAACTACATCCGATGTGTACGCGCTTGCATATTGGTGTCGACGAGCAAATCTTCTCCGACTATCCCAGTCGATTGGTGAAACAGAGATTCGCAAAGGGGTTGGAGTTGTATTTCATATCCCACCAGCGAATGTCCCTTTGAATTTTTTTTATTCACTTGCCATAGGTTTGTTATCTGGCAATTCAAATTTGCTGAGGCTCTCTTCGCGCGACTTTGCCGAAGTTGATCTCGTCATTGAACTTCTCAAAGAAGTTCTGATTAATCCCGTGCACGATGAGGTTCGAAAGAGAGTCTGCATTATTCGATATGGGCACGATGACGGCATTAGCGGGGAGATCTCTCGCCTCGTGGACGGCCGGATCATCTGGGGTGGCGACCGGGCAGTAGAAAACATTCGTTCTCTACCTGGTAGGCCGCGACTGGTTGATGTGCCGATGGCAGATCGAGTTTCATTTGCTCTGATCAGAAGCGCCGCTGTTGTGGAAGCTTCGAATGAAGAAATTGATCGGCTTGGCGAGCTGTTTCTTCGAGATGTGACAACTTTCGATCAGAATGCTTGCTCATCCCCGAAGATGCTCGTGTGGGTCGGCTCGTCGCGAGAGGCAGATGCCGCACAGGCGCGATTCTGGGACGCGATTGACAGGCACATCAACGCGGCGGATTATCTGAAGCCAATTAGAACCATCGATCGACTTGTGGAACTTTGCGAGGCAACAGCGGAGGAAGATTCGAATATCTCTCAAGTCCACGTCGTCGGGCCCTTTCTGCGTCTCACACTTGCCGACGAATTAGACTGGCCTGCCGCGGCTGTATTTCGATTCGGGACAGTCATTGAAGCGTCCGTTAAGACTGTCTCTGAGGTCGCAAGATTGTCGTCAGGGAGGGTGCAGACGGTAACTTCTTTTGGCTTCTCGAGTGCAGAGCTCGTTGAGCTTGCCCGAGCTGATCAATTGATTGGGATCGATCGATTCGTGCCATTTGGTCAGGCCCTAGACTTCGAGTTGGTGTGGGATGGATTTGACCTTGTTCGTATGCTGTCTCGACAGGTTGTGGTGAAAGTTTGACGGTTGGTGTTCTCAGTGGGGTCTCGATGAGTGATCAAGGTTTCAGTCTCGACGCGATCGAGCTTCAAAGGTTTCAACCCAATCGATATCCATTTCTGATGATTGATCATGTTGAGCTTGTGGTGCCCGGCAAGCTGGCTCAGGGTTTCAAGAATCTGTCACTGAACGAGTGGTTCTTTCCGATCCACTTCCCGGGTCACCCGAACATGCCGGGAGCTCTGCAACTCGAAGCTCTGGCACAGATGCTTACAGTCGCTGTCACAACGCAGCCTGGACTAGAAGGGAAGGTCACCCATGCCCTCTCCCATACGGTTCGCTTCCGCAAAGAAGTAGTGCCAGGTGACAGATTTGAAATCGAGACCGAGGTGATTTCTTGGTCTCGAGGTATCTGCAAGGGACGTGGGATCGGTCGAACCAACGGCGATATCGCCTGTGAGGCCGACATGCTAATTACTGTTCCCGATATTCTCGAGCAATATCTCCCGCGTCCACGTTGAAGTGAGTAGTCAAAGACGCAGTTTCGATTGCGACGTAGTCGTGGTTGGTGCGGGTGCCGCTGGTGCTGCAGCATCATGGCGCTTGAGTACCGAAGGTCTCAAAGTTGTGTGTTTGGAGCAGGGATCGCGTGTGGATCCAGCCCAATACCCCTCCACCAAATCAGATTGGGAACTCGCGCAACTCACCGATTTCAGTCCTTTCCCAGGGGTTCGTCAGGGGCCGTCTGACTATCCAATTGATGATGGTGATTCAGCCATCGCAGTGGCAAACTTCAACGCAGTCGGGGGGAGCACGATTCTCTACTCGGGACATTTTCCCCGATTTCACCCCTCGGATTTTGCAGTTGCGACACTTGACAATGTTGCGGATGACTGGCCGATTTCTTATCGCGACTTAGAGCCTTACTATGCCCTCAACGACAAGATGATGGGCGTGGCAGGACTCGAGGGCGATCCTGCATATCCCCCGATCAAGAACCTCTTGCCTCCAGTACCGATGGGCAAGGTAGGCGCAGTTCTCGGAGAGGGCTTTAACCGTCTTGGATGGCACTGGTGGCCAGCGTATTCAGCAATCGCCACCCGCGCCGTTGGGCATCGTGCCCAATGCATCAATCTCGGCCCCTGTAACTCCGGTTGTTCGCAGGGGGCAAAAGGGAGTGTCGACGTCACGTATTGGCCAATAGCGCTAAAGAACGGTGTAGACCTACGAACCGAAAGTTGCGTTCGCGAAATTGTCCTCGACGACGAAGACTCTGTGCGCGGTGTAGTAGTCATTCGGTCCGACAAGTCCGAGTACTTTCTTTCCGCCCGAGCGGTCGTTTTGGCTTGTAGTGGCATCGGGACTCCACGCCTACTTCTTGCGTCGACTTCGTCTCGGTTTCCTAACGGTCTTGCAAATAGCAGTGGGATGGTCGGTCGTCGCCTGATGATGCATCCATGTGGGTATATCGAAGGGCTCTTTACCGAAGAGCTGGAATCTCACCTCGGTCCACAAGGTTGTGTGATTTCGAGTCAGGAGTTTTACGAATCGGATCTGTCACGCGGGTTTGTTCGCGGATTTACGTTTCAGGTGCTTCGCGGTCCGAGCCCGGTAGAAGCAGCGGTTAACGGAGTTCTTCGCAAAGAGATCAAGTGGGGTGACAACCATCACGACGATTTTGAAAGGCGTTTCGGCCACATCGCAAGCATGGCCGTCATTGTGGAGGATCTTCCTGATGTTGAGAATTGCGTGACACTTTCAAAGAACCAAGTTGATCGCTTCGGGCTTCCAGGTGTGAAGGTGTCTTACAAGCTCGGCGAAAATAGCAAGAAGATGATGTCATACGCCCTGTCGCGAGGCCGAGAGCTCATGGTGGCAGCAGGAGCCCATCGCACAACAGCTTTTGGCCCAGTTAGAGAAACTGGCTGGCACCTCATGGGCACGACGCGGATGGGGAATGCAGCTTCGGACTCAGTCGTAGACCGATTCGGCCGCTGCCATGATTTGAAGAACCTCTACATTGCAGACTCAAGCGTCTTCGTTACTTCTGGAGGAGTCAATCCGACATCCACACTCCAGGCTTTGGCCCTGTGGATTGCGGATCATTTGAGGGAAGATCTTGCCACCCACGCCTAGAATAACCTCATCGACTTACTGCACTTAATACAGAGTATCTCTCGTCTCTTGATTCCTGGCGACATTGCTCGTGGATTGCCATCGGGTGACCAAATTAAAATTCAGGGCGGTTGTATCAAAGACACAGACGAGCAGACTGTGGCTGATGTAGTCACTCGAATCGAAGCATTGCGGCTATCACAGAGTGCATTTGACTGGTCGTCTGTGACTTCTGTTGATTTTCTGAGTTTTCTCTCTCGCCAGAGCAGCGAGCTTTCGATCGTGCTCAAAGAGTTTGGGACCATACTTCTTCGTGCCTATTACATTGACTCACGTGTGCGCGATGCGGTCGGCGTTGGTCGCCGTCCTCCATTTCCTCTCGGCTACGCCATGCCCGAAAACGATCTCTACGCTCTTGAGCCAGTGTACGATCGAGGTTTGATTTACCGTGAAATTGAGCACTAGTGGATGAATCTGACAGTCCTCAGAAGGTAGCGCTGGTCTCGGGATCGAACCGTGGAATCGGTTTGGCTGTTGTGAGGCGGTTGGTAGCCGATGGCTTTACCGTTCTTGCGGGAGTGAGACATCCTGATAGTGACTCTTCGGCTCTGCTTCAGAACATTGCAACGAACAGTTTGGGCGCCTTAAAAATTGTCAGTGTCGACCTTTCAAACGCGGATGTTGCCGTCAAATCGGCGAAGGAGATCGTGCAGGAGTTTCCTCGCATTGATGTTCTAGTCAACAACGCAGGCGTCGCAGCTGGTGGTCTATTTCAAATGACTTCAATACCCGCGTTACGAGACGTTTTTGAAGTGAATTTTTTTGCAACCATGGCATTTACACAGGTGATCGTCCGCCGGATGATGCGTCTGACTGACAGTGCCATTGTAAATATCGCATCGACCGCAGCCATGAACGGTGACACAGGAACGTTTTCCTATGGCACCAGCAAAGCAGCCCTAATTTATGCAACTTCTGTTATGGCGCGTGAACTTGGCGCTCATGGAATACGGGTCAATGCTGTTGCTCCAACCGTGACCGACACAGACATGGCGGGCGAGATGGACTCCGACTCTCGAGAGCGCCTTATCAGTGGCGGCATCATCAAGAGGCCCGCCACTCCGGATGAGATCGCCGATGTTGTTTCGTTTCTTGCGGGGCCCAACTCAAGCATGATTGTGGGTCAAGTGATCAAGGTCGACGGTGGACAACGCGGAAGATGATGATGGATCTTTACGAACTAGAGCATCTATGCCTACGGATGAGACGTCGGATTCTCGACATGAGTCTTCGTTGCGAAGGACCAACCCACCTTGGTGGAGGTTTGTCAATCGTCGAGATTACGGCAGCTCTCTACGGCTCGGTTCTGAAGTTTGACCCAAACAACCCTCAATGGGACGACAGAGATCGGTTTATTTTGAGCAAAGGTCATGGCGTCCTGGGGCTCTACACCGCGTTGGCAGAAGTCGGTGTTATTGATGAAACGACGTTTTTGACTTTTAAGCAGACAGACAGTCACCTCATCTCTCATCCTGTCATGAATGTTGACCTCGGCATTGAGTCATCAAATGGAAGTTTGGGGCAAGGCCTCTCACTAGCGATCGGTATTTCATGGGGCGCAAGATTCCTAGGGAAGACTCACCATCAGTACGTCCTCTTGGGAGATGGTGAGTGCAATGAAGGTTCTGTCTGGGAAGCTGCCATGGCAGCAAGCCAGATGGGCCTGCAAAACATCACGGTCATTGTTGACAATAATGGTTTCCAAAGCGATGGCTCGACCGAAGCGATCATGACCTCAACATCGCTCGCAGAGCGTTGGTCGAGTTTCGGTTGGGACGTCTCAGTGGTTGATGGTCACAACTTGGATGAGTTGTGTAGCGCCTTGAGAGCTTCTCCTGATCACCAGCAGCCGCGCTGCATCGTGGCTCGGACAGTCAAAGGGCGAGGCATTTCATTCATGGAAAACAACAACGAATGGCATCACAACCGCCTAACGCAGGCGTGGTATGACAAGGCGATCGAAGAGCTAGGGCAAGGATTCGAATGCTAGAGATCACCCCATCGAATATCCGACAGTGGTCGCGATTCGGTTCCCGGGCGGTCTACGGACAGGCCCTACTTGACGTGGCAAAGGATTTTCCGAATGTTGTGGCATTGTCGGCCGATTTGGGCAACTCCTCAGGACTGGATCGCTTCAAAGCGACTTTTCCGGAGCGTTTTGTCAACGTAGGAATCGCCGAGCAGAACTTGATCGGCGTCGCGGCGGGTATCGCGAAGGAGGGTTTCAACGCATTTGCGTCCTCATTCGCGCCCTTCATAACAATGAGGGCATCTGAACAGATCCGAATGAACTTGGGATATATGGAGTTGAATGTCAAGGCCGTTGGTATTGGCAGTGGCCTCGTGATGGGCTTCCTTGGTAACTCGCACTTCGGATTGGAAGACGTTGCAGTCACCAGAGCAATACCCAACTTGACAATTGTCTCTCCGGCAGACTGCACAGAGATTGTCAAGGTGGTTCGAGCGGCTGCGGAATTTGAAGGCCCTATGTACATTCGTCTCACGGGTGGGCCGAATAATCCGCCCGCGTATCAAGGGGACTACGACCTGACCATCGGTCAAAGTATTCAGATGCGTGATGGCAAAGATGTTGCGATTGCGGCAACTGGTTCAATGGTCGCGGCGAGTATTTCTGCAGCGACACTTCTCCAGTCGGACGGCATCAGTACAGCTGTTTACAACTTTCACACCCTCAAACCGATTGACCAGGACTGTCTTCTCCACATGGGCGGGCATTACAAGTCGATTTTTGCAGTCGAAGAGCACTCTGTCGTGGGCGGACTTTTTAGTGCCATTACCGAGACCCTGGCCTCAAATCCCCAGCGTCCACCTATACATCCAGTCGGACTGCCGGATTCATTTGGGAAAACAGCCGATTATGGGGTTCTTCTGGAGCGCTACGGACTTACACCCGAAGGTATTCGTGCCCGCATCCTGTCTGAATTTGCTAGTGACAAGATCGCGTAATTTTTCTTCTCGTAGTCAGGAATACATGTGAGAATTGTGGTTTTTGCACCCTTCTTTCCCCCCGACCCAACTGGTTCTTCAATTTTTGCAGAGCAGCAGGTCGCAGAGTTGGCCCGCCAGGGCCACGAAGTTCTTGTAATAACAAATCGAGCGGACAAGACCGCGCCGACCCGGATCTCTAGTCCACATGATTCGGTGAAAGTTCGGCGCGTGAAGGCCGCACGAGTGAATCTTGGGCAGGTGACGTGGAACTATCGCATTCCATTTAGTTTTCTCGGTTTTGTTCTCTCGCATGAGGTGCGAGCGATTCGAAAATTCAACCCCGAGGCAATGATCGTTCATTCCACCCTCTTTGATCTCAGCCTTCTCGGACTGATTTGTGCGTGGCGGAGGCACGTTCCAGCAGTAATTGTGAGCCACACAGCACTGTGGCACGACCAGAAAATTGTCAATGATGCGATGCGTCTTTACGGTAAATCACTGCTACGGGCTTTGATACGACTTGCGAATGCATTCGTGATTTGTGTCGACAAGTGGACTTATGACAACGCTTTGGAGTTGTTTACCAAGCCATCGAATTGTCATACGGTTCCGGTACTTACCGATTATGAGAGCGTGCAGGGTGGAGAATCCGGCGCGGTTTTCCGACAATTTCCAGAAATCTCAGGTCCAATTTTGCTTTCCTTGGGGCATGTAGTGGCGCTGCGCGATCGAATCAACCTAACAAAAGCCCTTCCCCTCATACTGAAGCAGCATCCAACTTTGTCTGTTCTTGTTGTTGGCATGGTTAAAGACCCAAGATTCTTAGCCCTCGCCGAACAGTTGGGTGTGCGTGATCGAATCATAATCGCTGGAGCAGTTCCACACAATGAGATTCGGCACTACCTTGCTGCAGCGGACATCGAGTTGCACGACTTGGATGGCAGAGGGCTCGGGATCACCTCAGTTGAGGCGATGGCTGCAGGTGTTCCGATCGTGGCGTGGGCGATCGACAACAATTACCCGGGTGTAAGCCTGCGCTCGTTTGGGGTTTCTGGATTTATAGAAGATGGTGAACCCGAATCAATTGCAGACAAGGTCAACCTAATTCTCACAAATAAGAAAGTTAGGGAAGACGTGGTTGCCACTCAAAAGAAGATCGTCGAGGCCGTCTATTCCGCGCGATCAATTACAAATCAATATTTGGCAATTCTGTCCATGTAGTTCACGAGCGACACGTTGCTTCTTCGATTCGGGATACCACTCCGTGTGGGAGAAGGATTGAATCTAATTCCTTTGCCCGGTCGGCCTCATCACGAATCAATGCGACAAAGTGACTCAACTGGAGCATTAGAGGTTCTCCTTGATGCTGAACGACCGGTATCTCCATAATTGTTTGCTGGCGATAGCCACTTGGAGCTTCTACAGGTGCCTCCAAGACATGCTTATAGATGGTTATGTCTCTCCGCAAGAGGTCAACTTCAATTAGCCGATCGGTTTCAACAATCGACATTGAGCGAACCTTCTGGTGCGACTGTCTGGTGGCAGAGGCAGTTGCGATGCAATCCCCCTCGAATTTCAGTAACGATTCAACCGTTTCTTCAACTTGGGCCGGCCACGACATCCGATCGGAAATTGCAGCGATGCTGACGGGCTCACACGCCATCAACCTCAGAATGAGGTCTATATCGTGAATCAGAAGGTCACCAATAACTCCGGTTGTGATGCGCGTAGCCGGCGGGGAGTGTCGCGTAGTACGGATCTGAAGTGGATTGACGATCAAATCTGCAACGGTCTGCACGGCTGGGTTAAATCGTTCCAACAGCCCACATTGTAGAATGGCGCTCTGCTCACGAGCTTCGTCGACGAGTGAGGATACCTGTTCAAAAGTTTGGGCAAGCGGCTTTTCAACTAGTAGTGGCTTGCCCAATTGGATGAACCCCTGAGCAATCTCAAAGTGTGTTTGGGTTGGTGTTGCAACAACGATGGCATCCACGGATTGAGGGTCCGGTTGGGATACAAAACGTGAATCAAATCGTTCCGCTATCGACGTACCGAGAGTCTGATTCTGGTCATGAACCCAGACGAGCGATGTGTCCGGATGGGTCGAAATAACCCGTGCATGCAGAACCCCCATGGACCCCGCGCCGATTAGTCCGATCTTGACCCTACTCACAAGACAGCCGTTCTCACGGCGTCCGCTATTTGTTCAATGTCACCATCGCTGAGAAATTGATGAACGGGAAGAGATACGCAGTTTTGCGCTACGTATGATGCATTTGGTGTTGGATCGCTGATGACACGCCTATCAGATATGTAACAGGAATAATCGTGGACCAGCCGTGGGTAATAGATACCAGCTCCAATGCCAGACTTATCGAGGTGAGTTAAGAACTCTTCGCGTGAAATTCTTGCGTTTTCGTTCAACACAACCGTGTATTGATGCCAAACGTGCCGCCTGTCTGGTCTGACCGTCGGTAGTCGCAACCAGTCAAGGTCTGATAACAAGGTTGTGAGACTCATGGCGTTCTTAGTCCGCGCTGCGATGAGTGCCTCGTAGTTGCGAAGTTGTGGGAGACAAACTGCAGCTTGAAGGTCTGTCATCCGAAAGTTATTTCCAGCCATCTCATACTGGTAACGCTGTCGCATACCCTGATTACGCAACACTCGAAGACGATCGGCGATTTCGTCGTTGTCGGTCGTAATCAATCCCCCTTCACCGCTGGTCAGATTCTTGGTCGCGTAGAGAGAGAAGCACCCGACACCCCAATTGCCTGCGTTGATACCGGAAACTGAAGCGAGGTGCGACTGCGCGGCATCCTCAACGACTCTTGCACCTGTTCGCGCCGCAACTTCGGCGATTGGTGCCATGTCAGCACACTGACCGTAGAGATGGACCGGCATCAAGACTCGGGTGTTATTGCTTAGCACGGGATCAATGGTCCGCCTGGACAGACAGAAGTCATCCAGTTCGATATCTGCAAATCGCGCTTTTGCCCCTGCGGCCAAGACTGCGTTCAGCGTTGCGACGAAGGTAAATGGGCTCGTTACAACTTCATCATCAGGCCCAAGGTCTAACACACTTAGAGCAGCAATGAGCGCTGTCGTTCCATTGTTTACGGCAACTACGTGTTTCGAACCGTTCATCTCGGCGAACTTCGTTTCCAGTTCGACAACCTTGGGACCTTGGGCGATCACACCAGAACGGATGACGCTCAAAACCTCTTCTTCAACATCGACTCCGAATTGAACTTTTGTGATTGGGATCAAGGTTTTGTCTCCAATTCTTTCACGATCTCACACTTAACGGCCTTATTCCAAGACAACTTGGAATGAGAGCTTGACCACTCAAAACTATACGGGTATCGCCGAAGGAACTTTCCGCGCCGCTCCAAAAGCAGTTAGCGCGATGACTGAGGCAAGTTGAACCTCCAGTCCCCTACATCGGTCTGGCAACTCGCAAAACTATATGGCTTTCTTGTTTCTAACAATCCGACACCCAGTCTAAGAGATAGAGCACTTATTTTCATGCTCAAAACGGAGGGCTGAGACCGACTGTGTCAACTCTTCAAAGTTGCGTTGAGTAGGTACACTTCGTTGCGTCAAAATCTTTAAAGACGACATTCAGCGAGACTGAAAGCTGGGAGTGCTGCGTGGGCTTAAACAATCGCAAGACTCGATTGAGTGTCGTTGGTGCCGTTCTGTTTTTCTTAACGATGACATTTCTTCCAAACCATGCAGCCGTTGGGCCGATTGCGGCATTGATGATTGCATTCCTGCTGGGCATTTGTTTGCGCCCCGCCGAATTTCAGACCGACCTCATAGTGGTTGTTTCCTCGCTTGGTGGCTTTGTACCTTTGTTCGGATGGTTTAATTCGTCGGATGTAGTCAACCCGATCACGTTGACCGCAGCAACTTGGATCTTCTTTTCTCTCAATGCGAGTGATAGGCGCTTCCGAACTTCGGTCTTGAAATTTTCGCAAGAAACAAGGCAAGTTATGATTGCGGGTGGGGCCTCGTTGTGGGGGTATCTTCATTGGCGGAGTTTCGCTCAGGGCGGAGCAGAAACGGTCCTTGCCAAGATGATAAGGGTCTGGGACACCTCGACCCATTTCTGGTTCTACTACTCACAATTTTTGCGCGGTCGTTACCTTGCAACATGGCCCAAACCCCTCGCCGGGACATCCAAGGGTTGGTTAGGAACGGAATACCCCGCGGGGATTCATTACGTCTGGGCAAGAGCCATCAGACACCCAAGTTCGGTCGAGGCTGGTGAGGCGGTCAAGCTTTTTGCGTCCTCCGTCATCGTTACGAATGCAATCGTCGTCGGAATCGTTGCCTTGGCAGTTGGTCGGCTTGCAACGACGCCAAGTGGTCGCACTGCTGGGACGGTAATGGGCGCCTCAGCCGGACTTGCGCTTCTCATCTACGGGCCAATGAGCCAAACCATGTCTACTGGTTTCGTCAACAATTCGGCAGTTGTAGGCGGATGTGCGATCGTCATTTCCTTGATGATCAAGCCAATTCCTTCAACCAATGCTCATCTCGTCGCCCTCTTAGGGAGCGTGGGTACGGTTGCCTACAACTGGTATCCGGCTGGAATCCTTTTTGCCCTGGCCTGTTTAGTTTCAGCCGCGGAGATTGTCTTTCGTGAAAGGCCTTCGTTGAAAAAGACAGCCCTTATTGTCATTTGTCCAATTGTTGTTGTCCTTCCTCCAGTAGTTCAGACGTTTTCCCTTGGCCTCTCTCACATTGATGGACGAGGCGGGGCCGTACCGTTTCCGCAGAATTACAGCATCATCTTTGTGGTCATATCGATTGGGTTCGTAGTTCTCGGGGGCAAATTTGGACTTAATCGCTCAGTCAGGTCTTTGTTTTGTGGTCCCTTGTTGCTGCTGGGGATAGTCGGCCTCTACATCCGTCTACACAACGGCGATTACACCTATTACTTCCAAAAAAGTGCGCTCTTTTCTGGCTCATTCTCGTTCCTCGCACTGATCGCAATTCTCGTTAAACTTAGTTCTCTAGTTCTTGAGAAAGTCAAGAGTCGGTTCACGTCCAGAAGGGCGTTTGTCGCATCCAGCGCTTTGGCAACAGTAGTTGTTTCTGTATCGATTTTGCAGTTGTTCGGTTACGTAGGCCCAGACGGCCTCAAGTATGCGGGATCAGCTCAGGCTCTGGGCATGACAGCTGTCGAAACCACCCGTCAAGTTCCCAAGGAGGAAGTGGAACTAGCAGGTCGCGTCTTAAAGACGGCAAAGAAGATTGCCCCGATGCCAATAAAAGAGCAGCAGTTTATTGTCTTGGTTCTCCCCAATTCTACGACCCGTTTCTCAGACTCGAATGCGATGCGATTAATGATGTCAAATCGATGGCTTCACTCACTTGCCGGCGGGCTAACAAACTCAGCGCGAGAAACCGCCGACCAAACGCAACATTTCGCTCATCAGGGCGCGCTGGGTTCCGATAGTGATCTAGCAAATGCCGCGAAGAACATCTTCCAGCCAAATTCGGTCTTCTTGTTTACGACAAAGAAGGTTACGGAATTCTTGTCCCTAGAGAATCTCGGCTGGCGAACTCAACCTCACGATCATTGACCGAGTCTGATCACCACCAAATTCAGCCCGAATTCATCAAATGAATCAACTACATCCCCGCAGGGGACGTTTGAGGGGTCTCCCTCAATGAAGAACTTTAGCTCTAACTTCTTTTGAATCGACTTGTCACAAGGGTTTATTCCAAGTTCGACAACATCCGTCTGCGCCAGATTTACGGTTGGTCCACCGTCCGATCTTCTTGGAAAAATATGCGCATATCTGTTCCAAACCGGTGCGCTCTCTGCAGGCAAAGCGAACGAGTTCCAGAGCTTCTTATCTGGAAATGGGCTGACGAACGAAAGTGTCTTAACACCAGTCGCGGCAATTGTTCCACGAATTCGCGGATCCCCCGTGAAGGTATTCCAAGACCACTTACGGCCCGGATCCCATTTCCTGATTTCGTCGACCACCTTGTTGTGAGTGAGTTGCTCCAGCCCAAAATGAACTGGGTTCACTCGAACTCCTAGCGACATTGACAAGATAAGCAGCGGTACCACCCTGAACGAGGAGGAGATCGAAACAAACGAGACAACACCGAGGACAAAAGCAGTTGTCCACAGCCAAACCGCTCTCATTGATAGTGGAAGATCATTAACACGGTATGAGTTTCCTACCGTGAGAAGCACTAACGTAATCACGGCACTACAGCTAATAATGGCTGAAACAGACCGCACAATATGCCGACTTACAATCCACACACCCGCCAAAAGAATCGTCGGGAAAATCAACATAGGCAGAAGACGACCGGGGGGAATCTTGTCGAACAAGACCAACCGGCCCGCCCAGGAAGGAATCGGGACCGATATCCACGCCAGAAGAAGAACAACTAGTACTCGAAGGTAACGAAAAACCCTGTTGTTTGTATCCTCAGGCTTTTTTACAATTGCGTGAGCGCCAAATATTAGGAAAACGAGATAAATCGGCAAGGTTGAGGCATTCTCAGACTGGTTAGTTCCGTTGACTGAGGCTGAAATCGTTCCTGATGAAAACCAGTCGAAGACTGAACCGAAAAGCCTCGAGATTGATACTTGGCCACCGTTTTCCCGCCGGGAGCCGGGATAGACGGTTTGGGTCAATGTCTGGAGAGCAGAGTGGTGCCGCGCGTAGAAACCAATTGCCAATCCACCTACCGTAAGCAAAGCAGGGAGGAATCGTCGAAAAACTCCCCAAATTCCTTGTTTTCGAAGCTCGTCAAACTGAGAGCTTGCAAAGAATACCGCGCAAGTTAGAAGGATCGGTATCTGAAACGGTGGATAGAGGACCACGAGCCCACATGCGAATGACCAACCACAAGTAATTGAAAGAACTCGATGGCGCCATCGATGGTGACTGCTAAGGCAACGGATTCCGACATAAGTCGCAAGACCGAAGTAAATAAAAATAGTGAACGTCGAATTCACATTCCACCAAAGTAAACCGCAGCTTGATGCCGTCATTAGACCTAGTGATAGCGCAATGCCTGTATTCACGCGGATGGTCGAGAGAAGTAGGGCCATAACGGAGACGGTGCCAGCCAGCAGAAGCCACCATTCCGTCGCAAGACCCTTCTCGAGACCGAGCAGAACGTATGGGATCAAATGCGGACGAACCAGTAAGTCAATGGAGTGAGATGGCAGATCGTAAATCACGCCGGCATCATGGATCCCGACGGTGTTGATCTGATCAGGGAATCCATTTGCAACTTGCGATGAAAGCCACGGCAACCGCACCAGCCACTCATCCGACCGGATTGGTCTATCCGGACCCGCTATTAGATGATTTCCTGTTACCGACTGCGCATAGTTTCCAACAGAGGACTGGTTAAGTCCGAGGCAACCAAGGAGAAAGGCCAGAAGAAAAATCGCGAGCAGGGCTAAATACAAAGGTGAATGCCGTCGCTTCAAAAATTGTTCAGGCAGCACTTGAATACCCCAACTACGTAGATGATCGATGCGAATCCGTGGCGTCTCCACTAAGGGATTGGATAGCACAAGTCGTGGCTAAACGTCCGACTCCAACGTCGAGTGAGGAGGTCAAATTCAATTGTGGACACTTGAGGTTTATGCATCATTGATTCATAGTGAAGGATACAGAATTGTGGTGTCCAAAGGATCCGATAATTCAGATTGCGTATCCTCAAACAAAAACCTACGTCCTTAAAGCAAATTACGTACTCATCCCACCAGCATCAAAGTAGACATCTCAACGTAAGGCCAGCGCAGCACTAGTTACCGCACTACTCTCTCTGTCGACCGCCAGAATTCCGGCGGTATCCCAGTTCGGTCGGGTCCGGATGATCCTGTGGCACATGTTTGGGGTGATGCGCGTGAATGTTTTGACAATTAAACTCATCGAAGCGGTGCTGTCCTGTTATTTCCGGCGCGTTGAGGTTTATTCGCCGGGACACTTTTTCACGGCTGAAGATGAACCGGTCTACATTTCCTGCACGGCCGTCGCGGACCTCAATTGATTCGGCAGAATTTGTCGTTGTCGAAATAGCGCAACCAACGTCTCGCCAGGAGGTTGAATTCGTGCTCGGGAACGGACGCGTCGCGCGTTATCGATTCGTAGTGAAAGAGTCGGGCATGGGGAGTCCAGATGATTCGGTAGCCCAACTCCAACACTTTGCAGTTGAGGTCGACATCGTTGAAGCAATTGGCAAACCTCAGGCTCATTCCACCGGCTTTCATGTAGACCTCGCGGCGCATGAGCATTGCCGCACCGGTGACGCCACTGCACTCACGGGCGACAGTCAGTATTCCGAATTCATCCGGTTGGCTTGGAGAATGTCCACAACGAAAGTTGTGAGGAGTTGGTATATTAGAATGCCCTGCGCTTTGGATTCGGCCGTCCTCCAGAAGCAGCATCGGACCGACGATGCCGACATCGGGCTCCATAGTCAACGGGACGATCGTGGCCAGCCAGTCGCCCGTGATGACCTCGGTGTCATCGTTCAACAGGACGATGACACCACCTGACGAACCAAGAACGCCAACATTGCATTTATCCGAAAAATTGAATGGCTTGTCATAAGTGATGATCTTGGTTGAGGACTTTGATCGAAGTTGATTTAGTACGTCAATTGGCGTAGCGGTGTCGGCTACGACTACGATTTCAAGGTTCTGATATTGATGCGCGTTGTCCAGGATGGATTCGACACACCGTAGGACCAAAGATCGATTCGACCCGCGAACAAGCTTTGAGTCACCGCGTGTTGGAATGATGATGCTTACAAGAGGTTGGTCTTGGAGATTTCGAATGATCCTGTGATAGCCAAAGCCCGCGTCATCCACTGTGCCACGAATGCCGACACGGTCAAGGTGGTCCTGAACAGCTCTCCGGGCAGCATTGAGTGCATAGGGCTTTTCCTCGGCGGATACCGCCGTGGAGCCTTCGACCGCGCGCCAATGGTAGAGCACCTTTGGAATGTGGTGAACCTTTCGAGCCCTCTCGGTGACCCGAAGGATCAAGTCGTAATCCTGAGAACCCTCAAATTCCGAGCGAAAGCCCCCGAGACTCTCGAAAACACTTCGCCGCATCACGGATAGATGACAGCAATAGTTCTGTCCACGTAGCCGTTCGGGCGACCAGTCTGGTTTGAGAAATTCGTCGTAGTGACGGCCACCTGTATCGATTTTGTCTTCGTCTGTGTATACGTAGTCAATCGTGTCGTCTCGAGAAACTGCTTCGGCGACTTCTGTGAGAGAGTCAAGATGAAGCATGTCATCGTGATCAAGCAAGCATAGAAATTCGCCGGTTGCCATTGCGGCCGCATCATTCGATGCCGAAACGATGCCGCCAGTTTCACGTCGATGGGACACTCGGATTCTTGTGTCGCGCTGGGCAAGAAGATCAAGATGTTCCTTGAATTCAGAGTTGGGTCCAGAATCGTCTGCAAGACACCACTCCCAGTCTACAAATGTCTGACCTAGGACCGACTCCACGCATTTCGCGAATGCGTCATGGGGAGGATTAAAGACGGGAGTCAGGATGCTAAAGAACGGGGACTTTTCGCTCATCGTCGGAGAAGACGCCGCACGATGCGAACCGGCAACATGAAGAAACGTCCAACACGCCAAGTAAATGATGCGTAAACCGCATTCAATTGATGCTCGGCCGCACGAGAGTGGATGAGGTGCTTTTCGGCTTCGTACGCGCGGGTCATTTCCTTGGCGAGAAGTTCGGTAGTCTTACTGACTTCTTTGTTTGCTGCGTCGAGGGCCGCATCCTTGTGGAGAAGGAGTGCACGCGTTTCTCCAAGTTCAGCAAGGAGTCCAAGTGCGTAGTCGCGCATTGCCAGATCCTCACTGGCGGACTTAATTGCAAGACCTTCGACATGCTGAGAAAGATTGGTGACTGCCACCATGATCTCTTCGGTTTGTTGCTCTACTCGTTCCATGGTGTGACGAACCTTCTTTAGAATTTGGACCTCTGCTTGAAGTGATGTGAGCGAATGGTCTCGGGCAGACAATGCGGTCTCGTAAAGGCCTTTGAGTGATGGTTGAAACCCGTAGTTTCTGCGTTCTGTTATCGGAGGTTGGCAGCAATATTCAATCGGTGTGGCTTTAACCACGTACTGATAGACGTTGCTGAGAGGGTCGCGCAGGACAACATCAATTGCGGCGCTAGGGATCGACCCGAGATCAGGCTTGATTTCTGTGGTGCCGACTGGAATAGTTGACGCGAAAATCTCAAGGTTGTGGAACCCATTGGCTGTGAGAAATTCGATCAGAGTTTCTCTGGTGAAGAAAGTGCGGTGCGTGCGATCAAGTATTCCCACGTCGCGGTAGCGGAACTCACCATTGAGTAGGGCCAGCCGAACATCACCGTGTGCGATGTTGGGTACAGAGATAACGAGATAGCCACCGGGCTTCAGGAGTTGTCGAATTTCTTCAAGAATGAGCCTTGTATGAATTGTGTGTTCAAGTACGTCACCAGCAAGAACGACATCGAATTGTTCCCGTGCGACTTTGTCAATGAGGTCGAGGTCATCGAGATCGGTAATGACTACAGAATCAGTAATTGCTTCAAGTTCTCCGCGGAGAGCTTCTTCGATCTCGACAGCGACGACCGAATTGCCTCGCGCTTTGAGTTCTTTCG
>Ga0194119_10004296_pt1 | contig 22141 bp, 15 predicted proteins | sample TA2MahC100mmetaG_FD_148620 | JGI IMG/M metagenome (GOLD analysis project Ga0194119, IMG submission 148620) | Freshwater microbial communities from Lake Tanganyika, Tanzania - TA2015018 Mahale Deep Cast 100m | ecosystem: Environmental > Aquatic > Freshwater > Lake | place: Tanzania: Lake...
GTGTTCCACAAGCACAGCTCTCCCGCTGCCCCTGCGGATTTCCCAGCATGGTGGTCTACTTTTCGACCGCCACAATCCGCCGCTCAAACGGCGTTTCGTGGTCTATTATTGCTCCGCCGTTTATAACGGGGCCCCAAAGCGTCATTAACTCGGGTTACGATTGGCCTCATGCTTCGTTTTTTTCTGATGGGAACTCTGGCGCTGGCGCAGGAGGGCGGCAAGATCTATAGCGAATCCTGCGCGCAGTGCCACGACGGAGCGGTAGAGAGGGCGCCGGCGCGGTTTATGCTGGCATTGTTGTCGCGCGAGGCGATTACGCGGTCGCTGGACGACGGAGTCATGGCAGCTCAGGGCAAGGTGTTGACACCGGCGGCGCGGGCGGCGGTAGCCGGATTCTTGACGAATCGTACGGAGAAGGACAACGAGCGGTTCCTGGCAGCGGGCGGGTGCGAGGGTGCGGGAACGGTTGGCGGCGCGGCTTGGAGCCAGTGGGGACTGAACGGGACGAACACGCGATTCCAGACCGCGGCTGACGCGGGAATAGCGGCAGCCGCGGTGCCCAAGCTGGGGCTGGCGTGGGCGGTGGCGCTGCCGGGCGAATCGGCCGCGCGATCGCAGCCGGCCGTGAAGGACGGGCGGCTGTTCGTGGGCAGTGCTGGCGGCGTCGTGCTGGCGCTGGACGCGAGAACGGGTTGCCGGAATTGGAGCTTCCCGGCAGATTTCGGCATTCGGGGGGGGATTGTGGCGGGCGACGCGGTGTACTTTGCCGACGGGCGGACCAACGTATACGCGCTGGACCCGAAGAGCGGGAGGCGGCTGTGGCGGACGAGAATCGGGGAACACCCGACGGCGGTAACGACCGGCACGCCGCAGTTGCACAACGGCGTTCTGTACTTCGGCCTCTCCTCGGCCGAGGAGATGACGGCGCGTGACCCGAAGTACCCGTGCTGCACGTTTCGCGGGAGCGTGGTGGCCTTGGAGGCCGGGACGGGGAAGATCCGGTGGCGGACGCACACGGTGCCGGAGCCGAAACCGACGCGCAAGAACAGCGCAGGCGTTCAGATGTATGGCCCATCCGGAGCGGGCGTGTGGACGACGCCGACGATCGACGCGGCGAAGGGCATGCTTTATGTGTCGACGGGCGACAATTTCTCCGATCCGGTGACGCGAACGAGCGACGCGGTGATGGGACTTAGAATGGCGACGGGCGAGATCGTGTGGTCCCGGCAGTTGACGGAGGGCGATGCGTACACGACGGCGTGCGGCGGCGCGAACAAGGCGAACTGCCCGGAGGCGAACGGGCCGGATCACGACTTTGGGCAACCGCCGATCCTGGTCACGCTGGCGGGGGGCAAGCGGTCGCTGGTACTGGGCCAGAAATCGGGAGTGGTTCACGCGCTGGACCCGGACAACCAGGGCGAGGTCCGTTGGCAGACGCGGGTGGCGGAAGGCGGCGCGCTGGGCGGAATTCAATGGGGGTCCGCGGCGGATGCGTCGAAGATTTACGTGGCGATCGGCGACATACGATTCCAGTCGCCGGGCGTGGCGAGTCCGTTGAAGGGAGGGGGCGTGGTGGCACTGTCACTGGCGGATGGCAAGAAGATCTGGGCGGCGGCGCCGCCGGTGTGCGGAGACCGGCCCGGATGCAGCCCGGCGCAATCGGCCGCGGTGTCCGGGATACCGGGGGCGGTGTTCGCAGGGTCGCTGGACGGCCGGTTGCGCGGGTATTCGACCGAGACGGGCGCGGTGATCTGGGAGTTCGATACGGCGCGGGAGTTCGAGACGATGAACGGCGTGAAGGCGAAGGGCGGATCGATCGACGCGCAGGGGCCGGTGATCGTGAACGGATTCGTGTATACGAATTCGGGATTTGGATCCTGGGGAGGACGGCCGGGGAACGTGCTCCTGGCGTTTACCGTCAAAAACTGAGACGCAGGCCAAGCTGGATCTGGCGCGCGCCGCCGGCGCCGTTGATCTGCCCGAAGTTGGTGGCGACAACGTTGGTGTTCGGCTCATTGAACTGCGGGGTGTTGAAGACGCCGAACATTTCGGCGCGGAATTGCAGATTGATGTGGTCGCCGATGGGTTGCGAGCGGTTGAGAGACATGTCGGCCGATTTGATGCCGTAGCCGCGCAAGCGGGGCTGGGTGCGGGAGTCGTTGCCGATGTCGTACGGGGCGGCGGCGACGAAGGCGGAGGTGTCGAAGTAGCGATCCAGCGTGCGCTGGTCCGAGGGGAGGAGCGGATCCTTCAGACGGTTGGCGCGGGCGCTTACGCCGGGCAGGCGCGTGTTGTTGGGGCCGGTGATGACGAGCGGCAAGCCCTTGCCCAAGGTGGTGATACCGGCGAACTGCCAGCGGCCGAGGATGTGGCTAAGTACGCCCTGATTTGCGAAGGCCTTGCCAGGGCCAAAGGGCAACTCCCAGATGTAGCTGAAGACGAGATAGGACGGGCGGTCGAATTCGCCGATGGCGCGGGAGAGGGCCATGTTGTTCGGATCGTTGAAGGTGGAACGGCCGCCGAAGCGCTCCTGCACATTGTCGATCTGTTTGCCGGCGGTGTAGGAGGCCTGGAAGAGCAGGCCTTTGGACATCTGCTTTTCGACGCGCATGGTGAAGGCGTGGTAGTTCGAGTCGCCCACGGCGTCGCGGAAACGGGAGACGCCGGTGTAGTGATTAAACGGTTGAAGAATCTGGCTGCGCCGCACCTGGCGCACGCTCAACGCGCCGGTGGAGATCACGCCGAAGTAGGGATTGTCGACGAGTTGATCGAGCCCCGCGCCGAGTGAGAGGAACTGGGTGGAAACGGCGGTGCGGTTGCGATTGACCCAGATGCGCATGCCGCGGCTGCCGGCGTAGGCGGCTTCGACGAGCACGGACTTTCCGAGGGTTCGCTGGATGTTGAAATTCCAATGGTGATTGAGCGGCGTGACCCATTCCCGGAAGGCCGTGCCAATGGAGGTGCCGACACCGTCGTTGGGGGCGTTGAAGAAACCGGCCGTGAACGCGTTGCCGAGGGACGCGCCGGCGGGCGGCGTGTTGGGCGCGGCAGGCGGCGGGCCGAGAAACACGGGGGTTTGGGCGAGGAAGCCGCTCCCGAGATCGGACGCTCCGGCGCCGACGCCGCCGGAGCCGGGGAAGTAGAAGAGACCGTAGCCGGCACGGATGACTGTTTGCGGCTTCACTTGCCAGGCGAGGCCGACGCGGGGCGAGTAGTTGTTGCGGTCCGGGTCCGTCTGGTAGCGGGAGTTGCCGTCGCGGCCGGTGAAACGGAGCAGGCCCTTTTGCTTCGTAAGCGGATCCGTGAAATCGGGATCGAAGTAGCCGAGTTGATTGAAGCGATCATTCCACGGCGTCTGGTATTCCCAGCGCATGCCGAGGTTGAGCGTGAGTGTGCGTGTGAGCTTCCAATCGTCCTGCAGATACCAGGCGTAGTAGCGCTGCGAGGCGGCGAGCGAAGGATCGTCTGAGAAAGTGCCGCCGGTGGGCAGGCCGAGCAGGAAGGTGGCCGCGCCGTGACCGGCGGTGGCGGCGGAGGTGTTGGGATTGGGGCCCTGGGTGAAGGTACGGCCAAAGTCATAAGAGCCGGAAGGGCGCTCCGGGCGGAACACGTTGAAGGTTTGGAAGGCGATGTTGCCGCCGAACTTTAGCGAGTGGCCGCCGCGGATCCAGGTGATGTGGCCCTGAACTTCGCGGTTCTCCTCAGCATTCAGGAAGTAAGAAGCGCGGTCCGGACCGAGCGCGACAATATCGCTCGGGGCAATGCGCGGGAAGACGCGCTGCTTGGCGCGATCAAATAGAGACCGCGGGAAACCGAGGGTGGTGAAATCAAAATTCGCACTGCGGGGCTCGGTCTCAATGACGCGGCGGGTGGAGGAGGCGCGGAACTGGCCGATGAGGCCGGGCGTGAAGGTGACGGTGTTCGAGACGACACCGTAAATAGCGTCGGAGTTGATTTTGCCTTGCTCGCCGTTGACGCCCTCGCCGGGGAAGGCTACGTTGATACCGGGCGTGAACTGGCTGTTTTTCTGGGGGCCGACGCTGACGAACCAGCGCTGCTTCGTGCCGATCGAGTGGTCGGCGCGAATGAAGAAGCGGTCCGTATCGTTGCGGCGAGAGTTGTTGAAGGCGAAGTTCTGAACGACTGCATCGCGATTCGCGGCCGGGTAGAAGTCGAGAATCTTGCGAGCGATCGGATCGATGCGGGAGGCCGGGATGACGTTGCCCGGGAAGGCGTCGCGCGTGAACTGGCCGGGCTGTTCCGGATTGGGGACGGTGGTGTAGGGGTCGTAGATGCGGATAAGTTGGCCGTTGGTGGTGACGGTGCGGGAGAAGTCGCCGCCGCGTTCGAGCGGGGTCGGCACGGTTCTGATGATATTGTCCGGCGAGCGCTGCGGAATCTTTTCCCAGTTGAAGAAGAAGAACGTCCGGTTTTTGCCGTTATAGATTTTCGGCAGAAGGACGGGACCTCCGAGCGCGACACCATACTCATTGCGGCGGAAGGCGTTGCGCGGAAGGTTCACGCTGTTGGACGTCCAGCTATTGGCATTGAGTTTGTCGTTCCGCAGAAATTCGTAGACCGCGCCGTGGAGTTGATTGGTGCCGGAGCGCGTGGCGGCGGTGAGTACGCCGCCGCCGGAACGGCCGTATTCGGCGGAGAAGCTGTTGGTGAAGACCTTGAACTCTTCGACGGTTTCAAGCGGCGGCGTATAGGCGATGTCGTTCGTGGTGGAGTTGCGCGTTTCGGCGCCGTCGAGAAGAATTTCGCTGGTATTGGAGCGGCCGCCGTTGATGATGGGGCCGGCGCCGGCGCCGCCCTTGGGCATGACGCCGGGGGCGAGCAGCAGGAGGCTGTATGGATTGCGGCCGAGCAACGGGAGCTCGACAATTTGCTTCGCGTTGACGGTGTTGCCGAGCGATGAGGTTTGCTGTTCCAACTGCACGGCGGTGGCGCTGACGGTGACTTCCTGCTGCAGGCTGCCGGTTTTCAAAGTGACGTCGATGGTGGCGGTGAGGCCGACGGTGAGGCGGATGGTTTCGACGCGCGCTTTTTCAAAGCCGTCGCGCTCCACGACGATGTCGTATTCGCCGACAGTGAGGTAGGGAAGGCGGTAGGCGCCGGTCTCATTCGTGCGGGTTTCGGCGCGGACGCGGGTGGCCTTGTTCGTGGCGCTGACCAGCGCACCGGGAACGCGGCCGCCGGTGGAGTCCGAAACGGTTCCTGTGATGTTGGCCTGTTCGATTTGGGCGAAGGCGAACGCCGTTGCCAGAAACGAGGAGATAAAGGACCGCATGGCTGGATTATTACATTGGCGCCGTGAGGGAGCAAGGCAACTCCATGTGAACTCAGGGGCGGCGCTCACGCCAGACGGCGGAGTATTTTTTCTTGTACTTGGCATCCGGTTCAGTCTCGATGAGTTTGGCGGCGAGCTCTCGGAGGCCTTCCGGATGGCCGCGGTCGTGCATTTTGCGAAGGACAACCAAGATGTCGTAGCGGATCAGCGTGCAGTTCTTTTCCGAGGCGCACTCCGCGAAGCGTTTGGCAAGGCCCTTTCGAAGCGCCACGTGCTGGGCCTCGCCGGCGATCCCGACCTTCCAGAGCGACTGCAGGCAGTGGCGGGCGGTGACGAAGCGGGGATCTCTCGTGGTGGCGAGCAGAGCGCCAAGATCCTTGACCATTCGCCCTTCCGGATCGCTTTTGGCCAAATTCGAAAGCACCTGGGCGGCGATCGCACGTTGGTGGTTGTCGCCGCTTTTTAGCAGGCCCAGGAGAGTGTTCCAGATCTGGTAGGCCCAGTCAACAGGGGTATCGGTGAGTTTCAGAAACTCCTGAAACGAATGCCCCTGGCGATCCGAACTGGTGGAAAGCAGGTCGTCGAGAAGCTGCAGCGGAGCTTGAGCCATCCGGCCTTCGATTATAGGAAACTCTAGTGGGCGGCTTTGGGTTTGGCCGGTTCCGGCGGCGGAGGCATGGCGGAGGGTTTGGTGCGTTCCGGCGCGGCCGGCTTAGCGGGGGCAGGAGGCGGCAGGACGACTTTCGGTATCGGCAACACGCGGGAGCGGATCCAGTTTGAGGGCGACGACGGTTTCGGTTTCGGCTTGGGGATGTACTTCGGGAAGACCGGTGGAGGCGGGCGATGGACGACCGGAGGAGTGATGTCTGCGACACCGGGAACCTCGACGATGGTGTGCCTTTCCGGGATCAGCAGCGGCTTCCATTCCACTTTTGGAAACGCCGAAACCGCAGGCGCGACGTGGACGGTGTAGCGGAGTTCGGGGGCGTTGGCGCCGCGCCACGCCGAGAAGCGGAGAGTGGCGTGGTGGGTACCGGCCGGGAGTTTTTCGGCGTCGATGGTGACACGCACGGAATCGGAAACGAAGGCCCGGCCGGCCTTGGGCAGTGCGCCCTCGCGAATGCCAGCCTTGAGCCAGGGGGCGTCCAGCACATCCAACTGGTAGGCGGTCTCTTCAGGAGCGCCGGAGACTTGGATGAGGCCGGCGTCGAAGGGGGGAGCGCCTTGAATGATGCGGAATTCGAGTTTTTCGGCGTTGACGCTGAGTATGGGGGCCGGGGAGACGCGCAGGGTTTTGGTTGTCATTCGGCGGAAGCAGCCGTCTGTGACTTCGACGGCGACACTGAACTCGCCTAGCTCGGTGGGCGTGCCGACCCATGCGCCGCGATGGTCTATCGCCATACCCGCGGGCAGCCTACCACCAGCGACGCGAACGGCAGGGGCAACGAGCGCGCAACGCGCGGAGACCCTTAGGGGCGCGACGTCTTCCGCAAACGGTTGGAAGAGAAGAGCGGTGATGGACATGAGGATCTTATCGGAGAGAGTTAAGGGAATGTTATGGGGGGGCGATATGAAAGGGAGGAGGAAATCCGTGGTGTTACGACTTTGTCTTTTTGCGGCGATTGCCGCATTTGGAGCGGAGCCCGAGGCGCCGGGGCTGCCGCGGCACGTGTTGACCAACGACGGGCTGGTGATTTTGGCGCGGGCCGGATTGGGAGATGGACTGCTGACGGATCTGGTGAAGCACAAACGGACGCAATTCGACACGAGCGCCGATGCGTTGGCGCAGTTGGCGAGGCATGGATTGTCGGAGACCGTCATTCGCGCGGTGGTGGAGAAGCAGGAGCAGGTGCAGATGAGAAAGCCGCGATTGGCCATCGCACCGGCGCCGGGCGGCGGCAACTCGGAGACCGTGGAGCTGGAACCGGGCGAGATGCTGATGATGCCCCCGCCGCCGCAGACCAAAAAGGCAAAAGTCGATCCGGCAAACCGGTGGTATAAGCTCTTTCTGCGATAGGATGGGCAGCAATGCGCCTGTTCCCGTTTCTATGCGCCGTGGCGGTGTTGGCTGAAGAAGCCGACCGGCGTGTAGCCGAATGGACGCTGGTGATGGGCGGACAAGTGAGCGTGGCAGGATCACCGAAACGGCTGCGCGATGTAGGCGAGCTGCCGCCGGGCGACTTTCGCGTGGAAGTTCTGGATTGGGTGGGTATGAACGTCGACCCGCCGGACCTGGAACGCGTCACGGCGCTTCGCGGCTTGAAGGAGCTGCATCTGCCAGGGCCGATTTGGAATCGCAACGCGGATGGCGGAAAGAACCGCAGCGCCGATTTGAAGTTTCTGGCACCGGTGCAGACGATGGAAGTTTTGACGTTCAGCTACCACTTTCTCGACCGAATCCGGTTTGACGATCGCGGATTGCAGGAGATCGCCGCGCTGCGCAATTTGCGGGAGCTGGCGATTCGGCAATCGGCGGTTAAAGGCACGTCGCTGGCGCCGTTCACGAACCTGCGGGCGCTGGATGTGACGCTGACTCCTTTCAACGATCAGGGTCTGGAAAAGCTAGCGGCGATGACCCAGATGAAGCGCCTCTGGGTTGGAGACACGCTGATCACCGATACAGCCGCGATCGCGCGCATGACGGAACTGGAAGACCTGGACCTGCACGGTACGGCGGTTACCGATTCGTCGCTAAGCGCCCTGCGCGGGTTGCGAAAGCTGCGGCGGCTGAATCTGATGGGGACGGAGGTGAGCGACGCGGGGCTACGGGAGTTGCGCGCGCTGAGCGAGTTGGAGGAGTTGAATCTCTACCGGACTCGCGTGTCGAACGCGGGACTGGATTCGTTGCGGGGCATGGCGAAGCTGCGCGATGTGGACCTGCGGTATTCGCGGGTAACGGCGCGCGGCGTGGCGACGCTGGCGGCAACGCATCCGAAGACCCGGTTTCTGCTGATGGATGCCTCACCGCGGCCGCGCGTGGAGGCGCCCGCCGGGGCGGCCCGGGACGAGTGGGTGCGAAGAATGGGCGGGCGCGTGGACGGCGGCGTTGTGGTGCTGGCGGGTTCCCCGCTGGCGGACTCCGATATGGGCCGGCTGCACGGCGTGCGGGGGTTGGACATTGAAGGAACCGAGGTTGGAAATGCCGGACTCTTGCAGGTGACGGGGCTCGAGACGCTGCGGGCGGGGAGCACGCCGGTGAGCGACGAAGGGCTGCGCGAACTTGGCGCGGCGCGGCGCGTGCGGCTGGCGAACACGTATGTGGAAGGGCCGGGGCTGGCCCATTTGAAGAGCGTCGAAGAGCTGGAGTTGCAGGGTGCGCCGGTGGGGAGCGCCGCGATTCCGGTGTTGGCTGGTTTGGCGAAATTGCGGGTGCTGTCGCTGGCATCGACCGAGATCAGCGACGAATCGGATCTGAGCCTGCTGCGGCAGGTGGAGTCGCTGAACCTGGCCAGTACGGATTTGACCGACACGGGCGTGGGTCGATTGAAAGAGTTGCAACAGCTTCGGACGTTGACTCTGCGCGACACGCGAATCACGGGCGCGGGGCTGGCGAGTTTGAGCGGGTTGACACAACTTCGAAAATTGGACTTGTACCGGACGCGCATAACGGGCAGCGACCTGCGTCACCTGACGCCGTTGACTTCGCTGACTCAATTGACGCTGGACTATGGCGAGATTGAGGACGATGGGATGACGCATCTGGCGCCTATGACGGCGCTCGAGGAGTTGAGCCTAGACAGCACACACGTGACCGATAAGAGTGTGGACTTGTTGGCGAAGTTCGGGAAGCTGCGGACGCTGAACCTCTACCATACGCACTTGACGAAAGAGGGCGTGGCGCGGTTGCGCAAGGCGCTGCCGAAATGCAGGATTGTTTGGGACGAGGGATCGAACCTGCCGAACCGGAGGCGGAGTTGAGACTTGCGATCGCATTCATTGCGCTGCCGCTGCTGGCAATCGACGAAGCGCGGCTGATTCGCGACGCGGCAGGCAAGGTGATTGAGGCGGATTTCACGGCGACGTGGATTTCCGACGGCGACCTGGCGCGCGTGGCGGCGATGAAAGAACTGCGCGTGCTGCGGCTGGGCCAGACGAAGATTGGCGACGCGGGGCTGGAGCGGTTGCGCGAATTGCGGGAGGTCCGCGAGTTGGACCTGTACTACGCGGAGTACATTACCGACGACGGGTTGGCGCATTTGCGCGAATGGAAAAAACTGACACGGTTGAACCTGCGCGGCACTCGCGTGACGAGCAAAGCGTTTCCGCACCTGGCGGCGCTGACCGGTTTGCGATGGCTGGATATCGGCTTCACGCAAGTGGACGATGAGGGGTTCGAAGAGCTGCCGGCGCTAGAGCATTTGGGGCTAGGCGGGAACCGGCTTTCGGGATCGTGCCTTGCGGCGCTGCGCTCGATGACCACGTTGAAGAGCCTGGACGCGGGCGGCACGCAGAGGGTGGATAGCGGGCTGTGGGGATTGGCGTTGAACGAGCAGAATCTCGGACGGTTGGCCGGGCTGAAGTCGATCGAACGGCTGTCGCTGGCGGCGGCGACGATCAACGACCGGGGCATCGACAAGCCCGGGCACCCGGAGGCGGAGCGAGCCGACCTGCGCGATTTGAGCGCACTGGCCGGCCTGCCGGCACTTGCGTATTTGGACCTATCGCGTCAGCCGGTGACGGGGGAGTCCATCCGCACGCTGCGCGGCCTGCCGGCCCTGCGCGAGTTGCGCCTGGGCCTGGCGGCGAAGATCGACGACGCGGCAGTGGAAGAGATTCTGGCCCTGCCGGAGATGCGGAAAGTGTGGCTGAGCGGAAGCGCCGCCACGCCGCCGGCACTCGAAAAACTGGCGAAGCGCTTTCCAGCGTTCTAAACAATACCGGTAAGTTTTGTTTCCGCTGTTGGGAACGTTCCTATGGGCAGACGCAACACCTCGGTGGCCAGCGTGAGGTAGAGATCGCCGAGTGTACCGGTGGTGCGCGTGTGGAGGCCTGTCTTCATGCCGCCGGCGTGGCCGGCCGCGATGACCGCGAGATTGTTGTTCTTGTGCGGATTGGCCTCGGCGTGTTCATGCACGAACAGCAGGAGCGTGTTGTCGAGCAGGTTGCCGGCGCCTTCGGGCGTGGCCTTCAGGCGGCCTACGAGATAGGCGAATTCGTCGACGTGCCAGCGGCAGATGTCGCGCAGGATGCGCATGCCGCGCGGGGTCTCGACGCCGTTGTGGGTGTACTCATGATGCCGCTGCGCGGTGTGGCCGAGCCAGGGAAAGCGGGTGATGCTCTGGCATTTGGTGAGCATATAGGAGGCGATGCGCGTCTGGCCGCTGGCGAAGGCGTGGGCGATGAGATCGCTCTGCAGCTTCGCGATGCGGGGATAGTCACGCATGTCGCCGGTTTCGCCGGGCCGGTTGACGAGTTTGCGATATTCGGGCGGCAGGCTGGCGACGGCGCGCTCCAATTCGCGGACGGAGCCGAGATACTCGTCCAGGCGCAGTTGATCGGCGCCCCCGAGCTGGGCGCGTACCTCGCGGGCCTCCTCGGCGACGGCGTCGAGGACGCTCTTGCGGCGGGATGTCCAGGCCGGATCGTTGACGCCGAACAGACGGTCGAACAACTGATGCGGAAGCATCTCCGGAGGCAGGGGGCGGTCGCGATCGGCCCAGCTCATGTTCTGTTGAATCGCTTCGCCGAAGGACTCCTGGCAAACCCCGACCTGCAGGGACCGAAAGCGATGTTCGCCGGAGGTCTTGCGGGCCAGCGCCTGATCGAACGATTCGCCGCCGGCGCCGCGGCCCGTGTAGGCGCGGCCGGAGAGAAGGGCGCTCATCGACGGATAGTGGCTGTTGCCGGGGCCGGGCAGGCGGGCGGCCGCGCTGTCGAGACCGGTAACAACGTGAATGTCGCGGCGGAACGGCGCAAGCGGATGGAGGCAGGGCGTGATCTCGAAATTCGCGCCGGTTTCCGGGGGAATCCAGTACTTTTCCGGAATTCCGTTGCCATTGAACCAAAAAACAAAACGCGGTTCGATTGTTTTATCGTTCGCGTAGGCGGTCCCGTTCGAATTGAACATGGCGGCCAGGGGCGGAAGACCCAGGCGCACTACGCCACCGGCAAGTCCGGCGCCGCGCAGGAGGGTTCTACGGCTGAATTTTCGCATCATGAGAGGCTATGGCGATTATAAGCTCTTGAAAATTGAAATTGGAGGCCTGAAAGCGAGCCAGGGCCGCATCGATGCCGGGCCGGTCCGCGGCGTCCTCCAACTTGCCGTTGGCGTAGCGGAAAAGCTGCTTGACGATGCAGCGGTGACAGGCGGGCTCGGCGGCCAGACGGCGGCCGAGGGCGGCGGGCGAGGCGAAGTCCGAATCCGGCAGGCCGCGCACGTAGCCCTTGGGCTCGATGGGCAGATCGTACTCGGTGGGCTTGGTTTTGCGTTTGCTCTTCAGCTCGTCGAAGGTGGGGTGAATCACCACTTTCTCGGTAGCGCGCTGGCGGCCGATGGGATCGAAGCGCTCAAAGCCGAAGCCGATGGGATCGACAAGCGTATGGCAGCCGGCGCAGACGGGATTACTCAAATGAATGGCGAGGCGTTCGATCGTGCCGATTGGTCTTTCATCCGTGACGGCGGGCAAGGTGGTATTGACGCCGGCCGGCGGCGGCGGTACCTGCTGGCAGAGAAAATGCTCTCGAACGAAGAGGCCGCGTTCGGTGGGCGAGGTCTCGGCGGGCTTGGAGGTGACAGCGAGAAAGTACGCTTGGCCGAAGATGCCGGCGCGGCCGGAGCCGTTCCCGAATTCAACGCGATCCCACGGGGTGGAGGGCGCGGGCAGGCCGTAGATGCGGGACAGTTCGGGGGCGAGAAACGTGCCGGAACTGGTGAAGAACTCGCGGAAATCGCGATTGTCCCAAACCAGAGAGCGGAAGTGACGCGTGGTCTCCCCGGTCATTGCGTTGACGAGTTCGGTGGTGAATTCGGGGAACAGACGGCGGTCCCGAATCGCGGAGCGAAGGCGGTCGAAACGGAGCCATTGGGCGAGAAAGGTGTCCATGGCAGCGCGGGCGCGCTCATCGTTCAACATGCGCCGCACTTGCCGTTCGACGTCCAGCGATCCGGATTCGGCGGCGCGCAGGAGCGCCTCATCGGGCATGGAGTCCCAGAGGAAATACGAGAGGCGGCTGGCAGTGGCGAAGGGACCCTGCGCGGCGTGCAGCAGGAAGTGGGGCGACTGCAGCATGGTCTCCACCACGAGCTGCGCGCCGCCGTAAAAGGACTTCGAAGATTCGAAGAGCTGGAGATAGCGCCGCTCCTCACGCGGATTCAGCGGACGCCGGAAGGCACGCCGGCCGAAGCGGCGAATAAATTGATCGCGACACGCAGCGGAGGGCTGACACCCGAGCAGGCCACGCGCGTCGCCGCCGCGAAACGCGTTCCGGGCAATGCGTTCGGCGGCATTGGCGTAGGCCGCGGCGAGCAAAGGCGAGATGGATTGGCCCTCCACCTGATTCGTAAATCCATTGACGTAATCTTCCTTCGGAAAAGCGTCGGCGGGGCGGGACTCTTCGCCGGCAAGATCCCGAACGGTGTTGTTGTATTGGCTGTGGGTTAGGCGCCGCAGCACGGGCCTGGGAGGGCCGAGGGCCAGAGCGGGCGCCGGCGCCGGCGGCGGCGTGGCAGCCAGATAGTTCACCCAGGCGAGGAGCGCGGCATCGGCATCGCTCGAGGGTTTGATGCGTTCGCCGCCTGCGTGCGCGGTGCGATTGGTGGGCTTGCGATAGAGCAGAGAGTTGGCAGGCGTATTGGAATCGATGAGGGCGCGGAGGGACTGGCCGAAGCGGCCGAGTTCGTCCGGACCGGCTTCGGACGGAGGAAATTGCAGGCGCGTGGTGGCGCCCACGCCGTTGTCCTGGTGGCAGAGGCGGCACTGCGCCCGTTCGAGATGCGGCCAGAGGTCGCGGGCAAAGTCCGGCGCGAGCAGCAGCGCGAGGAACAGGCCTTGCATTGGCCCAGTCTACTACGCGGACTGGAGTTCCTGAACGATCTCCCGCGCGGCGCGGCGCGCGTTGTCAACATCGCCGATTGGAAAGCTGATGGCGCCGACTTTCGGGTGGCCACCACCGCCGTAACGTTCACAGATGGAGGCGAGGTTGTGCGTGACGCGCGAAGCCTGCCAGGGACTGGAGCCGACGCTCACTTTGGTGCGGAAGGAGGACGTGGAAACGGAGACCGTGTAGATGTTTTCCGGGAACAGGTAATACGGGATGAACTTGTTATAGCCTTCGATGCCGTCCTCCACGAGATCAAAGTAGACCACGCGGCCATCGGCATTGGAGCGCTTGCGAATGACGTCGATGTTCGAGAGATGGCGCTGGTGCAAAGGGCGGAAAAGCGCATCGATTTCCGGGAGCGCGATTATCTCGTCGAGCGGCTTCGAGCGCATGTGGCCGATGATGCGCTGGACGACATCGGAGCCGTTCGACGACTCAATGACGAGGGTTAGCTTCATGGCGGCGGCGCCGAGGGCGACGGCCTCCTCCGCGGAGTTGTACTGCGCGCCATCGATGATATCGGCCCATTTGACAAGGTTGTCGAGCGATGGGTTGTGATAACCGAATTTCTCGCGAGCTACGGTGGCGATGAAGAGCGTGCAGGACTTAAAAGCCGGATCGAAGAAATAGTTTCCGTTGCGCTGGGTGCGGAAGTGCTCGGCGTCGGCGGGCGAGAGGAACGCGCTTTGGTGGTGATCGAACCACCAGGTGAGGTTCGGGTGGGGCGAGTACTTAAAGTCCACGATGGCGTTTTCGTCGCCATCGAAAAGGCGGTCTTCGAAGCACTGATTCGCGGTATGGGCCATACCCGTGTACCGGAACTCGGCGTCGCGATCCACGTGGTCCTGATAAAACTGACTGAAGAACGCTGCGGAGGCCGAACCGTCGAAACAGTGGTCGTGATAGAGCACTCGAACTTGTTTGCGCGGCATGGTTGGGGGGAAAACGTAACAGGTTGCCACAGTCGGAGGAGACTTTGCAAGTTTCATCGAAGGTCGCGCAGGGCCTGGCGGGCCACTTGGCTGTCCGGTTTGAGGCGAAGCAGCGTCTCCATGACGCGGCGCGCCGCATCGCGGTTGTTGCGCTTCAGGTGGACGCGGCCGAGATTCAGATAGAGCATTTCATCCGACGGCGCGGCGGCGATAGCTTGTTCGAGCGCGTGGATGGCTTTATCGAGTTCACCCAGTTGCTGATAGAGCACGCCAAGGTTATTCCAGGCTGCCGGCATGGCCGGGCGCAGGCGGACCGCCTGCTGAAAGAAGGCCTCCGCCTCCCGCAACTTCGACTGCCGCGCAAGAGCCAGACCGAGGCCTTGGGCAGCCTCGGCGGAAGCGGCGTCCGACGCGAGCGCTTCGCGGTAGTAGCGCTCCGAAGAGACCACGTCGTTCAGTTTGCCGGCGGCCTGCCCGGCATTTAGCAGCGCGTAGGTGAGTCCGCTCTTGGCGCGGATGGCCTGCTGAAAGTGGCCGAGGGCTTGCGCGAACTCTCCGCGGGCCAGGGCGACTCCGCCCAGTTCGTTCCAGGCCTCGGCAGAGTTGGGCTCACGGCGCAGCGCTTCCTCCAGCAGAGAGTACGCGGTGTCGTGGCGGCCGGCCTCCCGGTGAATCTGCGCGCGCAAGACCAGCGCGCGCACACCATCGACCATCTCGAGGTACGGCAGGGCCTGGTCGCCGTAGCCGCTGGAGAGTAGTGATGCGCCCAGCTTGAAGTAGTCGCGCCGCGGGCGGCCCAGGTAGTAGCCAGTCAAGTCGATAGGCACGGCCGTTTCCCCGCCAATGCGCACGGCGCGGCCGCGGCTATCGAGATGCAGGCGCAGAGGCAGGCGAAGCGAATCGCGGAACTCAAAGAGATAGCGGCGAAAGAGCGTATAGGCCGCGGCAACGCCGGGCTTGCCGCGCAGATATTCGGCCGTGAGCACGAACTCGCCGGGGCCCTGCCGCGATTCCGGCAAAGGGATGGGGCTTTCAAAAACCGTGTCGAACAAACGCTGCGCGTTCTCGCCGCCGACAGTGCGCGCGGGCCATGGCTTCGACGGCTCCAGGGGGCGCAGCACGACCGGAGCTTCGCCTTCGATAATTTCATACAACACACCGGCCGAGAGTGTGTTGTGGGTTTCGGCCAGGCCTGAGGGCCAGAGCACCTCCAACGAGAGAATTTCTTTCGCGCCGTTCAGGCCGAAATAAAGGGTCTTCGTGTGTTGAGAGAGATAACCCGACCCGGCCGACACCCACTTGGTCTGCCCGTCAACACGGACACGCGCGCCGACGGCATCCCGGTTCGACTTGACGCCACGCAGGCGAATTCCCACTCGCTGTTTCGAGCCGCCGCAACGATTTTGCATCACGCACAATTGCGGGCCCAAACGGTTTTTCAACAACACGTCGACGCAGCCATCGCCATCGATGTCGGTGAGTGCGAAGGCCCGAGAATCGGCGGCGATGTTCAAACCCGACTCTTCGGACGCGTCGCGGTATCCTTCGCCGTCGCGCACGTAGAACACGTTGGGCTCGTTGCCGTTCCAGGAGTAGCCCTCGCGGATGAACTGATTGATGGCGTTCCAGCCGCTCTCGTAGGAGGCGCTGGCGACAGCGGCGGCCGGCGTCTTCGCGACGACCTGGCGCCAGAAAAAGCCCATCAGGTCGGGCTGCTTCGAGCCGGTCATCATGCCACAGGTCAACAGCAGCTCCGGCTTGCCGTCGTTATCGAAATCGGCGGCGTCCGCGCTCCAGCCCCAACGGCCCATGGCCACGCCGCGGCGCTCCGCCTCCTCGGCGAACCTGCCGTTCGCAAGATTGCGGAAAAGCGAGTTTCCCTTGGTGTGGCCGCGCCACGCTTCGTCGAACGGGTGGGGAAAGGCCTTGTCGCGCACGACGCGCTGACCGGGCGCCGACCACATATTGGCGACATACAGATCAGCGCGGCCGGCGCCGGTGCTATCGAACCAACAGGCGCTCATGCCGGGGCCGATGTCCTCCACGCCGGCCGCGGCGGCAATGTCCTGGAACTTCCCGCGTGTGTTTTTGTAGAGATTGTTGCGGCCAAAATCGTTGGCGACATAGAGGCTGGGAAATCCGGAGTTGTCGAAGTCGCACCAGGCGGGCGCGAAACTGTAACGATCGTTATTGCTATCGAGGCCGGCGGAGGCGGTGACATCTTCAAAGTAGCCGTCGGCGAGACGATTGCGAAAGAGAAAATTCGGCGGGCCGTTCCGAGCGTCGAAATAAGGAACTGGATAGCGGAACTGCGCCTCGCTCTGGAAGAAACTGTAGCTGCACATGTACAGGTCGAGGTTTCCGTCGCGGTCGTAATCCGCGGCGGCCATGCCAGTGAAGCCGCCTTGCGGCGGGCGGGCGAAGCGAAAGGCATCGGGCACGAGCTGGAATCGCTCGCCCTCGTTCCGGAACAGAACCGGGCCGCTCGCGAGGAGCACGACGAGGTCCTGGCGGCCGCTGTTTCGGAGGTCGAGAAACAGCGCGCAGGATGTATCGTCGAGCAGATCCACGCCCCAGGCCTTCGTAATGTCCTCCAGCCGAGAATCCCGCCAGCGGAAGAGTTTGTTGGGGAGGCCGCCGGGCTGGCAGACGTAGATTTCGTCGCGGCCATCGTTATCGATGTCGCCGACGGCGATGCCGTTGTTGCCGAAGATATCGATGCCGGTGGCCGGGTCCAGCCGCGCGAGCCAGTAGGGCACACCGTGGCGCAGTTGTTCGCTGGAGAGAACGGCGCCGGTGACATCGGCGAAGCGCCAGCCGGAGGGCGGGGCGGGCTTCGGCGGCATGGGCGGATCGGGCCCAAACTCATCGTTTCCGCCGGCGATGAATTTTCGATACGCCTCATAGGGCGGCGGGGTCTTGAAGGTGATGGGCTCGTCCTGGGCGTGGGCCATGAAGGCCAGCGGCATGCGAAGGAGGTCGCGGCGGTTCACCACTGCATCCAGTCGCGCATTTGGCGAGCGAGCGCGGCCGGCTCCATCTTCTCCGCGGCAGGGAAGTCCGGCGGCGCGACAACGCGGACTTCGTCCATTCCGCCGGCGGCGAACACGAACACGGTGTTTCGCACGTACTCGGCGTACTTCTCGAACTCCTGCCAAATGTACAGGTAGAACATTTCCAGGTCAACGTAGGTGCCCAGCATGTCGCCCTGGGTTGGGATGACGCTGGACTTTTCCTGGTCGGCATAGATCAGCAACGAGGAAAACGGCTTCATCTTGTTCCGGATGCCGAAGGAGGCGACGAGAAGCGACGGCCGCGCGCGGCGAACGGCCTGCACAGTGGCCCATTCGACGAAGGTGTTGTTGATGAGCAGGGTGCCGTTACCGGCCAGAAGAACGGAGCGCGTGAACTCTGCCATGATGGGGTCGTTGTTGGCGGCGGGCTTGATTTGCCGAAGCCGGACGCCCAACTCACGCGGACCGCGCACCTGCTCCTTTTCGACGATCTGGCGGACCTCGTCCATCAATTCCTGGCGATAGGCGGCGAGCGCTTCGTAGTCCAACGCCACCGTGCCCGCTGCGGCGTTGAATTCGCGGCCGGCTTGAATCAGCCAATGATCATAGGGCTGCCGCGCCTTCTCGGCGAGGATAGAAGCGAAGTGCGCAGAGGGATCGAGCGGCGAGGAGAGCATGACGCGGCGGCCGCCAAGCTTCGTCCAGAGGCGATCCGGGCCAACGGGCAGCTCGGGAGGCGAGACGACAAGGACGAGGCGAGGCCGCCCCTTGCGCCGGGTCTGATCGTCCAGCACGGGATCGAGCTTCGAGAAGAGGCCAGCCACTTCGCCCCGCCATTCTGCGTAGTGGGGATTGCGATTGAGGAAGTCCACCTGATCGAGCGTGAAGGCGCGGCGAGGCCACGTCTTTTCGTTAATCCCCATTTTCGTTTCGATCGCGCGAAGGGGCGCGAACAGTGCGTCGAACTCCGCGGCGGGGAGGGCATCGATGAGGGTGAAGAGCCGCTCATAGTAGTCGGCCTCGGCGGGGAACAGCGTGGATCCGTCCTTAATCTGGTCGAAGAAGAACGTGGAAAACGACACGGGAATGCGGTCAAAGAGACCTTTGCCGATAAGCGCCTTCAGCTTCGGCGACACCATCGGCTACACGATCTCCCGGGGAGCCTGGCCGGCGGACTCAAATTTCACCTCCAGAATGCGAGCGGCGGCAGCGGCCATATCCACATGGGCGATGGGCCGCTCAGTTTCGCCTTTTTCTACGCCGGCCCCGAGCGCCAGCATCCACATATTGCGGCAGGAGGCGTCACCGGAACGATGATTCAGAAATCCGTTCGAAGCGTTGATGTCGCCATCGCGGCCGAGTTCCGGCAGGACGAGCAGAGTGGTGCTGTCCTTGTATTCCGGGTTGGCGCGCACTTCGTCCCAGAGCATTCCCACCAGGCGGTCCGTGCGCGTGACCGCTTGCAGGTAGAGCGAATAGGAGCCCCAGTGGGCAACGTCCATGTCCCAGAAATTCACCAGCAACAGCTGCGGAGCAAATTCGCGCATAATCTCGCGCGTCATGAAATACGTCAGCTCGTCGCCGGACGAAGGCGCCTCAGGGCCGTGAATGTATTCGACCAGCGCATGGGTCAGAGTGTGGCGAACGTGCTTGTCGAGCTGACGGCCGCCCTTGAAGATGGTCCAGCCAACACCTTCGTAGCCTTCCTGCAGAACGTCCTCCAAACGGCGCTGCACGTTTTCGCGGTCGGCAACGCCGAGGCCGCCGCCGCGCGCCACTACGTCCTTCACGGCTTCCAGGAGAAGTTGCTTGGGCAGCACGACGTTGGTGCCGGGCGCGATGTTGGAGAAGCTCTTGTTGGTGCAGACGGCCCACGCATCCGTAGCGGCGGCGTTACGTTGGCGCCGGTAGGCATCGAAGACCGTGGGCGAGGCCGGCGGCTGAAATCCGAAATCGTCGACGCGCTGCCACTGGCCGGTCAAAATGGACGCGGAGGAGTTGAAGTGCGAGAGCACGCCGAGGTTCCTGCAGTCGCGAAAAAAGTGCCCCTGCGGCTGCAACTCCGCCAAACGTGGAATATTCCGGAACCCTTCCTTGGTGAAGGTTTCGGCGTAGCGGACACCACCGCCGAAGGTAACCAGAATGACCTTCCGTTTCCGGCGAGCGGGCTGCGCGGCCGGAACGGCAACACGGCTGGCCACCGTTAAGCCGGCCGCGTGGAGGAATTGCCGTTTGGTGAGCATCAATACTCCGTGATCTCGCCGCCTTTTATCTTTCGCCTAGAGGCGGGGCTGAGTTTCCAACCGGGCTTGGCTGCCTCCGGGTGAAGGTCCAGCGGCGTATCGTAGCCGGCGAGAATTTCTCCCGTTGGCGTGTAGTATGGCCCAATATCGCAAGCCATGGAGCCTTTGCCTTCGGCGACGAATTGGATCGAAGTGATGAGCTTGGCGGATTTGTAGCCGTACTTGGAAGGATCCAACAGGCGCAGCGGCGCGCCGTGGCTGGGCGTTAGAGGCTTGCCGGCCATGGCGGTGGCCATCAAGACGCTGGGATTCGCCATTTCGGCGAGCGTCATGTACTCATACCACTTGTCGGCGCAATCGATGCGAATGGCCTTGGCGGCACGCGTTGGCTTGACGCGCTCTAGGAGTTCGGCGAAACGGAAGCCGCCCCAGGTTGTCCGTGAACTCCAGCACTGCACGCACTTCATTCGCGAACTCTGCGTAACATGCGGCAGGCGCAGAATTTCGGATGCCGTAAGCTCGATGGGTTTCTCCACGAGGCCCGAAATTTTCAGGCGCCACTTGGCCACGTCGATGGGCGGGACGGGGTTGTACCACATGAGCCGGAAGCCCAGCGGATCGGGAAGGTCCGATGGCAACAGCAACTGCTTTTGCTGCGCGTGCAAACCGGCGGCACCGAGGATTAGGTGGCGCCGATTCACGGTTTCACCCGAAGATCCATGTGCTTCGCCGCGGCCTGGCGTTTGTCCGCCTCCGCCTTTTCCTGGGCCACCAAAGCCTCGTGGCGCAGCTTGGCCGCAGCGGACTTAGCGTCGAGGCCAAGGCGAGCGTAGACACGCATCAAACGGTACTGTGGCGCGGGATTTTTCGGGGCGAGGCGGGCGGATCGCTCAAACGCCGCGGCCGCTCCCTTCCAATCGGAGTTCTGCTCAAGGAGACTCCCCAGTTCAAAATGACTTTCCGGAAAGCGCGGTTGGAGCGAGATGGACTTCCGCAGCGCCGCCGCATCGCGCGCGGCCTTGCCATACAAAAAATGACCGAGAAAATTGGCGGGATGTGTCTCGGCGTATTTGGCGAAAACGGACTTGACCTCCTCCTCCCGCGGTCCGGCGTGCTCCAGAATGCGGCCGAGGAACGCAACGGGTTGCTCCGCAGCGGTGTCGCGATGGGCGGCTTCCAGGAAGGCGCCGACGGCATCGGGGAAGCGCCGCTGGCCGTAGTAGGCCACGCCAAGGGAGAGCCGCACCTGAGCGCTTTCCGGAAAACGCGATTTAGCATTTTCCAAAACGAGAGCGGCTTCCTTGAAATTTTGCGTACTCAACAGAACGTTGCCGAGGTCTGTGTAGAGGGTTTCGCGGCCAGGCTCGCTGCGGATCGCCTGTTGCAACTGCAGCACCGCCTGCGCGGGATCGCCGGCGCCTTGCAGCGCCATGAGAAGCAGAGCGAGCATCCCCTAGATTATATCGGCCCAGTTCAGAACGTAATGCGCGCCTGCACCTGAATCCAGCGGTTCGTCGCAGCGGTCTGCGATTGGATCCGGCCGAAGTTCGTATTGAACGGGTCAGTGGACGGCGAGTTCATCTGCGAACGGTTCTGGACGTTTAGCGCGTCCAGCCGCAACTGCATCGCGGACTTTTCCGTCAGCTTTACGCTCTTGGAGACGTTGGCATTCCACTGACTGGTCATATCGCGGCGCAGGTCATCCAGGCGCGTCGGGAAGACGCGCCGGTGAAATGCGGCAGGACCGCGCGCGGCTGTCTTTTCGAAGTCGGCGGTATTGAACCAGCTATCCCAGGTGCGGTCTACCTTGGTAATGTTGGCGAGGTCACTGCCGTAATAGAAGACGTTCCCCCAGTCGATGAGCGGGCCGGGCTGCCATTCGTAGGTGGCGGCGAACTGCCAGCCGCCCAGCGCCATGTCCGCGGCGCGATTCAGGCCCGAGAGATACTTCTTACCCTTGCCGACGGGCAACTCGAAAACGCCGGTGGCGGTGAAGCGGTGCGGACGGCCGTCGTTCGATTGCCGCTCTGTTCGCCCGGCGTCGAACTCGTTGAAGAAGAAATCGGCCTCGCGGAGGTTCATCCGGGTGTAGGCGATATTCAAGTTCCAGCCTGTAGAGAACCGTTTTTCATAGGTCACCTGCAGTTCGTGGGACTTGGTGTAGCCGCTGAATTCGGTGTTGTTTGTGAGACCGTTCATGTGAGTGAAGGGCCGCAGCAACTGGGAGCGCGGAATAAATTCGCGGGTGAAGAATCCGTTGGCGCTCATGTCGGCCCACTGCGCGGCGCTATAGTCGGCGCGATTCAGATTATTGAGGCGGAACGGATTTGGAATGTTCGCGTTCAAAAACGTAGCGTTGCCGTCGTTCCGGGTTGTGCCGGAGGCCCAGTAGCGTTCCGGCAGCGGGCTGAGATTGCGGCCGATGGAGATGCGATCGGAGTACGCGCCGGTGTAGCTGGCGTTCAAAACGGAGCGGCGGCCAATTTGACGCTGAATACCCACCTGCCAGCGCTGTTGGCGTGCATGCGGCTGATCGAACGCGGTGAAGTTATAACCGCGCCCGACGCGCGCCATGCTGCCCAGCGCGTTGCCGGTCGGCGCGTCGAAGCGGGTTCCATC
>Ga0194119_10004301_pt1 | contig 22127 bp, 20 predicted proteins | sample TA2MahC100mmetaG_FD_148620 | JGI IMG/M metagenome (GOLD analysis project Ga0194119, IMG submission 148620) | Freshwater microbial communities from Lake Tanganyika, Tanzania - TA2015018 Mahale Deep Cast 100m | ecosystem: Environmental > Aquatic > Freshwater > Lake | place: Tanzania: Lake...
GCGTGACCGGCATCGCGGCGCTGGGCTGGTCGGCGTGGACACTGGCGCCGGCGGTCGTCGTCGTCGTCGGCTTGCTCGCCGCGGCCCGGTCAATGCGCGCGACGCTCGCGCAGCGCATTGCCACGCTCGAGCAACAGCGCGTCGATGCGCTGCATGAGGCGACGCGCACGGCGCAGTTCCTCGCCAGCATGAGCCACGAAATCCGCACGCCGATGAACGGCATCCTCGGCATGGCCGAACTGCTGTGCCGCTCGCGGCTCGACCCGGAACAGCAGCAGATGGCGGCCACGGTGCAGGCCTCCGCCGAGGCGCTGCTCGCGGTGCTCAACGACGTGCTCGACTACTCCAAGATGGAAGCGGGCAAGATCGAACTGGAGACGGTCGACTTCGACGTCTGGCAACTGCTCGACGACTGCGCGGGCTTGATGCACGGCAACGCCGACCAGAAGGGCGTCGAGTTGATCACCTTCGTCGATCCGCGCATCGGTCGCTGCCATCGCGGTGACTCGGCGCGCATCCGCCAGGTCCTGCTCAACTTCTTGAGCAACGCCGTCAAGTTCACCCTCGAGGGCGAGGTGGTCGCGAGCGTCGATCTGGTCGAGGACGGGTTGACCGAGCAGTCGATCCGCTTCCAGGTGAAGGACACCGGCGTCGGCATCGCCGTCGATTCGCTGGACCGGCTGTTCGCGCCGTTTGCGCAGGCCGATGTGTCGACGACGCGGCGCTTCGGCGGCACGGGCCTCGGCCTCGCGATCTGTCGTCGCCTTGTCGAGATGATGGGCGGCGCAATCGACGTCGACAGCGTCGTCGGCGCGGGCTCGACCTTCTCGTTCACGCTGCGCCTGCCGCGCGGTGACGAGGCGAAGGCGCGCACGCGCAGCGAGGAGGTGGATCTGTCGCGCCACTCCGTGCTGGTCGTCGACCACAACGAGACCAGCCGCGAACTGCTCGTCATGCAGCTGTTGCCGACGCAGATCGGCATCGACGTGGCCAGCAACGCGATCAGCGGGCTCGAGATGCTGCGCCACGCGGCGCGCATCGGCCGGCCGTTCACCATGGCGATCCTCGACATGGCGATGCCTGGCGTCGACGGCATGGCCCTCGCCCGCGCGATCCGCAACGACCCGTCGATCCCGCCGCTCGCGATCTCGCTGACCAGTTCGCTCGGCACGCGCCCGGCGCTGCCGGAGCTCGCCGAGGTCGACGTGTTCCGATGGCTCAGCAAGCCGCTGACGGCGAACCGCGTGCTCGAGGTCGTGCGCGAGATGGCGAGCCTGCGCCGTGTCGCTCCGGTCGCCGCGCCGGTGACATTGGCCGCGGCGGAAGTTGTCGACCAGGCGCCCGACGCGCCGGTGCTCGTCGCCGAGGACAACGAGATCAATCGCCGAGTGCTCGCCGGCATGTTGCGCCGCATCGGCTGCCAACCGACGTTCGCAGTCGACGGCAAGGAGGCGGTGCAGCTCGCGCAACAGCAGGAGTTCACGCTGATCCTCATGGACTGCCAGATGCCGGAGCTCGACGGCTACCAGGCGACGGCGGCGATCCGTGCGCTCGGTGGCCGTCACCGGCGCGTGCCGATCCTCGCGCTCACCGCCAACGCCCTGCCGGAGGACCGCGAAATGTGCCTCAAGGCCGGCATGGACGACTTCCTCACCAAGCCGGTGAAGCTCGACGTGCTGCGCTCGGCGGCGCGGCACTGGCTCGCGCGCGGCGCGCGGCCGGCGGTTCAGAGGTCGTAGAAGCGGAGGTCTTCGCCGGTCGCCTGCTTGGTCCAGGCGTAGATCTGGCCGGCGTGGCCGGAGCAGTGCTCGAGCACGTGCAGGACTGCGGTCAGGCCCGTCTCGCGGTAGCGGCCCTGGATCGTGCGCTCCCGCAGCAATTCGGCGACGGTCAGCCCATCGACCGCGGCGCACGCGCGCGTCCAGCAGTCCGCCAGTGCGGCGAGCAGGTGGTCGCCGCTGGCGCCGGCGCGGTCGGCGAACTCCGCTGGCCGGTCGCGTCGATCGGGCTCGCCGGCGAAAGTCGCCAGGATCCACTGCGTCGTGTTGCCGCGCAGGTGCAGCAGCAGGTTGCCGACCGAGTTGCAGGTCGGACCGGGGCGTCGCCACACGCCGTCGTCGCCGAGGCGCGCGACGCAGGCGCGCAGCCGCGGCAACGTCTCGTCGAGCAGGCGGCGGCGGAACTCGGCAGCGACGATCCGGGCGAGCGCGGTTGCGTCGTCGACGCGACCGTGGCTCAAGCGACGACGTCGTGCTCGCGGTCCGGGGCGGCGCGGTTGGCGGCGCGGCGGTCGGCAGAGCGTTGGGCCTCTTCGCGTTCGCGCAGGCGCTGGAGTTCCGCCTCGAGTAGCGCTAGCCGCTGGCCGAGGGTGCGATGGCGGTGCGTCAGGCGGCTGAGGCGGACCGAGAACTGCAGCGTCAATGCCAGCACGAACAGCATTGTGCCGAAGAACAGGGTCCACACCGGACTCGACGAGCCGACGAAGGCGCTGAGGTATGTGAGCACGTCGCCCTCCAGCGCTAGCGCGGCGACGACCACCGCGGTCGCGACCCAGACCCACGAGTACTCCTCGCGCAGTTTGCGGCGCCGGACCAGTTCGCACACGACGACGACGATGGTCGCGGCGACAGTCAGGGCGACATAACGCTGGCGGTCGAGCAGCGGCGTGATATCGCCAACGGTGTCCAGGACGCTGGCGATCACGAGCACCTCGCCACGGTGTCACGCGCCCGCAGGGGCGTTGGTCGGCGAACGGGCAGCAGCATCAGTGTCAGCAGCATCTTGTAGCCGTAGTAGGCGATCCGGGCGCCGCGATGCATCGACAGGCCGCCGGCGCGGGCGTGCATGCGAACCGGAACCTCCGTCAACTTCAATCCGGCGCGGTGATGTTCCACAAGTACGTCGGTGTCCGGATAGTCCTCGGGGAAGCCGTCGTTGACGACGCACTCAAGCGCGCGCCGGGAAAGTCCTTGGAAACCGCTCGTCGGATCGGTGATCCGCATTCCGGTCCACCGCGAAGCAATCGCCGCGAACAGCCTCGTGGCGATGCGCTTGGCGGCGGAGTTCGGCGGCGCCCCGCCGGCGACGTAGCGGGAGCCGAGCGCGACGTCGGAGCCGCGGTCGAGCGCTTCGACCAACCGGACGAGCATCGTCGGGTCGTGCTGGCCGTCGGCGTCCATCTGCAGCAGGCGCTGGTAGCCCGCGCGCCAAGCGTGGCAATAACCGGTGTGCAGGGCGCAGCCGTAGCCGAGGTTGTAGGGGTGCGAGATCACCGTCGCGCCGGCGGCGCGGGCCACCGACGCCGTCTTGTCCGTGCTGCCGTCGTCGACCACGACGACGTCGAGACCGAGGCCCTGCGCGCGCACCGCCTGGACGACCGCGCCAACGCGTTCGGCCTCGTTGAAGGCCGGGATGATCAGTATGGTCGTTGGCGGCACGGCGGTCGGTTCCCGAATGCCCCGCATTCTATGGATCCTGCGGGAATCGTGCCATGGTGACCGCGCGCTGGAACGTCCGGGTAGGGGACTGCGCTTGGCGGCGCTTTCCCCGGCGGCCGGCGCGACGCCGTTGTTTCGCCGACCCTTCCGCTTCACCATTCCGCCCATGCCGATCCACCACCTGTTCTCCTGTTCCCTCGGTGCTGCCCTGATGCTCCTCGCCGCATGCAGCGGCACCCGCGACACCCGCGTCAGCCCCGACGCGCCGGACACCGTCACCGGGACCGGGCTGCAGAGCCAGGACATCCGCACGATGGCCAACGACATGGCCGCCAAGATCAAGGCCTCGGGCGCGCTCGCGCCGGGCAAGGAAGGCGAGCGCGCGGCGTTCTTCATCTACGAACTGCGCAACGACAGCTCGGACGCCATCGACAAGGAGATCATCCTGACCAAGTTGCGCACCAACCTGTTCGAGGCCTTCGGTCGCCAGGTCAAGATCATCGACCGCTCGCCGCAGGCCAGCGACCTCGTCGACGCCGAGCGCCGCATGAAGGAGCGCGGCCAGGTCTCTGGCACGAACGACCGCAAGATCGCCGGCAGCGACTACGTGCTGAAGGGCACGATCAAGAGCCGCGACCGCCAGGCCGGCAAGCTCAAGTCGAGCTACGTGCTGGTCACGTTCGAGCTGACCGACCTCGTCACGCAGGAACTCGCCTGGACCGGCGACTACGAGATGAAGACGGAGTCGGAGAAGTCGGTCATCAACCGTTGATCGTGGGACGTCCGCTCCCGTCCCGTCTGCGCGGCGGCGCTGCCGCCGCGCTCTGCCTGCTCGCCGCCGGCTGCGCCGCCTCGCCGCCGGCCGTGCCGCTCCGTGAGTTCGCCGCGGGGGAACTGGAGTCGGTGCGCAGCTTCGCGGCCGCCGAGGCGGCGGAGGGCGCCGCCGAGAACCTCGCGCTGGTCCTCAACGTCCAGGCCCAATGCGAGCTGCTGCTCGGCCAGGACGACGCGGCGCGCGCCAACTTCGTCCGTGCCGGCCAGATCATGGGCAGCTGGGCGACGGGCTCGGGCGAGGCCGCCGCCGCGATCCTCGGCAGCGAGAGCAGCAAGACGTGGAAGGGCGATCCGTACGAGAAGGCGATGAACGCCTTCTACATCGCGTGGTGCTTCCTGCAGAAGGGCGAGCCCGACAACGCCCGCGCTGCCTGCAAGCGCGGCATCCTCGCCGACGCCGAGGTGGGCGACGAGCGCTTCCAGGCCGACAACGCGCTGCTGTTCTGGATGGCAGGACGTATGAGCCGATTGATGGGGTCCGGTGACGCCGCCGACTTCTTCAAGGAATCACAGCAGGCGCACCGCTTCGCCACCGAGCACGGCGCCCGTGGCGAGCCCGTCGCGCCGCTGCTGGCCGACCCGGCGCGCGGCAACCTCGTCGTCCTGTGCGAATGCGGCATGGGACCGGAGAAGTACGCCGATGGCGCCCAGCACGAGTTGGCGCGTTTCCGTTCGCGCTTCCATCCGGCCGTGCGCGCGCAGCTGAGCATCGATGGCAAGCCGGTCGGCCCAACGTCCCTGCTCGTCGACGTCGACTACCAGGCCCGCACGCTCGGTGGTACGGCGATGGAGGGCATTCGCAAGGGCAAGGCGGTGTTCAAGACCGCGTCGATCGTCGCCGGCAGCGTGCTGCTCGACCAGGCGACGAGTTCGCTCGCCAATCACCGGGAGGCTGCAAAGACGCAGGCGATCGTCGGCGGCGCGCTGCTGCTCGCCGGAATCCTGACGTCGACCTCTGCCGACGTGCGCCACTGGCCGACGCTGCCGTCCTCGGTGCAGGCGATCATGCTGGACGTGCCGCCGGGACCGCACCGCATCGAAGTCGAGTTCCTCGACGCCAGCGGGCGCGGCATCCCGGACATGCGTCAGTTGCGTGACGTCGTCGTGCCGGCGACTGGCGAGTGCTGGCAACTCTTCCGCTCGTTGCCGATGCCGGCGACGGCGTCGCCATTGCCATGAGCGTTCGGCGCGCGACTGCAACGCATCGCAGCGGCCTGCGCTTGTTCGCGCCTTTGCCAGAACCCGCCATGAATCCCATGTCCATCGCCCTCGCTGCCGCGCTGTGCGCGGCGTCCATCGTCGCCCAGGAGCCGAGTCCGCCGCCGGCGCCCGTCGCGCCGGCCGCCCCGACGGTGGCGGAAGGCTGGACCGAAGGGCAGGGGCGCGGCCCGAGCTATCGTGCCGCGCTGGCGTGCGCGCTCGAGGACGCGGTCGGTCGCAAGCACGGCGTGGCGGTGCTGCGCGGCCCGGGAATCCGCAGCCGACTCGCCGTCGTCGCCAAGGACGCGAAGGCCGACGTAGCCGGCGAAGGTTGCTTCACCGGCGACGCGGAACTCGAGCGGGAGTGGGTTGGCCACCAACTCACCGGCTACGTCGAGACCTACGAGGTTGCGCGCAAGGACAAGGGCGCCGACGGCGCCTTCGACGTCGCGGTGCGCGCCAGGATCGCCGCCTACGAGCCGGGCAAGGACGCGTTCGTCATAGATCTCGTCGACGACGACCTGCGGCGTTGGCGGCTGGAGCGCTTCGAGGAGGGCGTCGACGGCGGCTCATTCGCGCGCGACGAGGGCGCCTACGAGTCGCCGTCCGTGCGCGAGAACCTGCGCGCGACGGGCCGTGTCCGCTTCGCTGCGAAGGCCGGCGGGGTGAAGGTCGGCGCCGCCGCCGACCCGCGCGAGCGCGCCAAGGAAGGCCGCCAGCTCGCGCCGTCGCACCGCGTCGTCATTGCGTGGCAGCCGATGCAGTTCCGGTCGCTGCTCGAGCGCCCCAACCGCGCGCGACCGACGACCGGACCACGGCCGCAGTGCCTGATCGCCGGCAGCGTGCGCGTCGCCGTCAAGGTCGCCGACCTCGTGCAGGACGTCGAGTTGTTCGACCGCACGCTGACGCTCGACCTGCCGATCGCGGAGCCGCCGACCGTCGACAAGCTCGACGCCCTCGCCGTGCAGCTCGGCGACCTTGCCAAGGCCGCCGTCGCCGAAGCCGTGTTCTTCGCGCTGCAGCCGCCGGTCGTGACGCGCAAGTGGGCGGCCGGCGATGGCGGCGAGTGGCACGTTGAAGTCGCCATGCCGCGTCGCGTCGCGCTCGCCTACGAGTCGTTCGCGGTGGGTATGCAGGGCTCGCTCGCCAGCCCGGACTGGCGCCCGCTCGGCCGCGCCGTGTACGTCGGCGGCGCCGACGCGCAGTGCGACTTCCGCCTCGTCGACGTCATCGACGTTTCCCGCATCGAAGAAGGCGTCGCCGAGGTCCGGCCCGCCCGCAAGTGAGACCAACATGTCGCCCCATCGCTACCTGTCGCCCGTCCTCGCCATCGCTGCCCTCGCCGCGTGCGCGTCGCCGCCCTACACGGCGGTGTCGATCGAGGCCGACGCTGAACTCGAGTCCAACGTCGTCGTCGCGGATGGCGAACTGCGCGACGTTGTCCGCGTCGGGCGCTCCGGCGTCGAGCGCGTCGCCGGCACGAACCAGCTGAAGGTCGTCGTCCCGGTGCGCAACATCGACGACGAGCCCATCCAGGTGCTGGTCCAGACCAGCTTCCTCGACGGCCAGAAGCGGCCGATCGGCGACGACACCAACCAGCAGGTCAAGATCCTGGGCCCGGGCATGACGACGATGGTCGTCGTGACGAGCAAGCTGGAGACGGCGCAGGACTGGACGATGCGCCTCGCCTGGAACCGCTGAGGTTCGCCATGGCCTCGCCGCCCCTGCCGTTGCTGTCGTGTTTGCTGGCGTTTGCTGCGTGCGCCGCGGCGCCGTCGCCTCGACTCGCGCTGACGCCGCTCGGCGCGCCGACGCCGGCCGGGCGCATCGAGACCGTGCGCGCCGACGCCGATCGCAGCGCGGCGCCCGTCGGCGCGCCGTCGCCATTCGTGCACGATCCGGCGATCCGCGCGCTCTACGGCGACGCGGCGCCTGCGGGGACGACGGCCGCGTCGGACGTCGCGACCACCGGCGCCACGGTGGACGCGCCGCTCGCCGCCACGACGACTGCGCCGACCATCGCCGTCTACGACGCCTACGGCTACCGACGCGCGCGCGAGCCCTTCGTGCCGGCGGCGACGGTCTTCGGCGCCGGTCTCGGCGCGGCGTTGTCGGCCCGCGGCCACCGCAGCGAAGGGGCGCTGCTCGGCGCCGGCATCGGCCTGCTGTTCGACCTGCAGAACGCCGGCCGCTGAGGCTTCAGCGCGCGCGCGGCACGACGACGAGTTCAACAAGGTCGACGCGGACCTCGGCGCGCGGACCCGGCGCGAGGTCCGCGATCGCGGTCACGCGCGCCTGGCGCTGGCTCGTGACGTGTCGCAGGCTGCTCGTCGCGTAGGACAGTTCGAGCGCCGACGTGGTCGCCGGCTTCTCGACGACCGTGTCGAAGCGTTCGTCGACCGGATTGTAGAGCGAAGTGCGCAGCAGCGAGTCGCCGTCGCCGCGGTCGGCGCGCAGGCGGATGCGGACGCGCAACGCGATGACGTCCTCGGCGGGCACGGGCAGGTCGAAGCGGACGTTGATGCCGGCGATCTCGCGGCCGTCGACGGTCGTCGTCGTCAGCAGGTACTCGTCGCCGTCGGCGGCGCGCAGCGTCGCGCGGTCGCCGAACGCGCTGGAGGCCGCGGCGACCTGCAGTTGCGCGTCGCGGACGTCGAGCGCGATCGGCCCGGCGGCCGGCGCCAGCGCCGGCAGCGTCGGCAGCAGGTCCAGGCCGACGAGGTCCCAGCGTTCGTCGGGCCACAGCAGCGTCGGCTCGCCGCCGGCGCGGGCGATCGTTGCGAGCCGGATGCCAGCACGGCCGGCGATCGGCTCGGCGAGGCCGAAGAGCACGCGATCGTCCGTCGGCGTGACGCGCGGCGCGCGCACGTCGCCGAGCGGCGTCAGCAGCGTCGTCACCGCGCCAGTCGCGAGATCGCACGTGCACAGCGACGCGGTGGTCGAGCTGGTCCGACGCACGAAGGCCACCGATCCGCCGTTGGGCGCGAACGCGGGCTCGCGGTCGCCGTTGCCGATGCCGGTCGCGCCGCCGCCGTCCGTCAGCGGCTGCGCGCCTGCGCCGTCGGCCTCCGCGCGCCACAGCGCGTGCGCGCCGCCCGGCGCCCGACGGCTCCACGCGACGCGGCCCGTGACGGCATGCCAGTCGGGCTCGACGTCGGCGAAGCCCGTGGGCGTCGCCGCGAACGGCGCGGCGTCGCCGCCAGTGGCCGGAATCGTCCACAGCCCCTCGACGCCGTTGCGGTCGCTGGCGAATAGCACGCGATCGCCGGTGGGCGACCAGCAGGCGCCGTCGTCGCGGCCGGCGCGCGCGACGAGCGATCGTTCGGCGAACGCGTTCGACAACGACGCGACGCGCACGTCCCGACTGCTGGCGTCGCCGACGTCGGTTTCGCGCACGAGCACGACGGCGTCGCCGTCCGGACCGACGCGCGCGGAGCGTTCGACGCCGGCGCGATCGGGCAGGCGGTCCTGCCCGAGGTTGCGGCCGTCGCGGCGCGCCACTTCGGCGAACGCGCCCGGTAGGTCGACGCGCGCACGGCATGCCAGGATCTCGGTCGCGACCGCGCCGGCGACGGGATCGCTCGCGCGGCCACCGCCGCAGCCGGCGAGCAGCGCGCACAGTCCTGACATCGTCGCATGGCGAAGCATACGCCCCATCCTCGGCGGCGTTGGCGCGCGCCACAAGCCATGGCTGCCGCCGCTCGCGCTCGTCGGGTATGACCCGGCGCCCGTGCAGGTTTCCGACTTCGACTTCCAGTTGCCGCCGGCGTCGATCGCGACGCGCGCTGCCGAGCCGCGCGACAGCGCGCGACTGTTCGTCCACGATCGCGCCGCTCGCCGCGACGAGCATGCGCACGTGCGCGATCTGCCGAGCTTCCTGCGTCCGGGCGACCTGCTGGTGCTCAACGATACCAAGGTGATGCCGTGGCGTTTGCGCGGCCAGCGAGCCACCGGGGGCGCCGTCGAGTGCCTGCTCGTGCGGCTCGACGGCGCCGCGGGCGAGGCCTTCGTCAAGCCAAGCAAGAAGCTGCGCGCCGGCGACCGCCTGCCGATGGAAGGCGGCGCGATCGAACTCGAACTGCGCGAAGCGCTGGGCGGTGGCCGCTGGCGCGTTGGGCTGCGCGCGGCGTCGGGCATGGTCGCAGACGCGCTCGAGCGCTGCGGCCGCGCGCCGCTGCCGCCGTACATCGATCGCGACGGCCGCGAGGACGTCGCCGCCGATCGCGCGCGCTACCAGACCGTCTACGCGCGGGCGCCGGGCGCGATCGCCGCGCCGACCGCCGGCCTGCACTTCACGCCGGACCTGCTGCAGCGGCTGGCGGCGATGGGGGTGGAGACCGCGTTCGTGACGCTGCACGTCGGCGAAGGCACGTTCGCGCCGATCCGCGCCACGACGGTCGAAGAGCACCGTATGCACAGCGAGGTCTACGAACTGCCAGCCGCCACCGCCGCCGCCATCACGGCGACGCGCGCGCGCGGCGGCCGCATCGTCGCCGTCGGCACGACGAGCTGTCGTACGCTGGAGACCTGCGCCGACGGCAAGGGCGGCGTCGTCGCCGGCAGCGGCGCGTCGGACGTCTTCCTGCGCCCGGGCAAGCCGTTCCGTGTCGTCGACGCGCTGTTCACCAACTTCCACCTGCCGCAGTCGACGCTGCTGATGCTGGTCGCCGCGTTCGCCGGCCGCGCTGAGATCCTCGCCGTCTATCGCGATGCCGTCGTGCGCGGCTACCGCTTCTATTCGTTCGGCGACGCGATGTTGCTGGTCTGACGCGCCCTGCGGCCGCGTCAGAGCAGCCGGCGCAGCGCCTGCGCCGCGGCACGTGGATCCTCGGCGCCGAGGATCGCGCTGCTGACGGCGACGTGGTCGACGCCGAGTGTGCGCAGCGGCAGCAGCCGCTCAGGGGTGATGCCGCCGACGGCGAACAGCGGCACTCCGACCGCCGCCGCCTGCAGCACCGCCGCCTCGATCTCCTCGGACGACTTGCCGTGTTCGTAGCCTTTCGTCGCCGTCGGGAAGCACGGGCCGAAGCCGACGTAGTCGGCGCCTGCCGCCGCGGCGTCGACGATCTGCTTGGGATCGTGCGTGCTGATGCCGAGCGCCTGGTCGAACAGCAACTTGCGCGCGGCCTCGGCCGGCAGATCGCCCTGCCCGACGTGGGCGCCGTGCGCGCGCGAACGCACCGCCAGCATGACGTCGTCGTTGACCAGCAGCGGCACGCCGCGGCGGCGGCACAGATCGCGGCAGCGCAGGTAGCCGCTCGGGTCGGACTCCTTGCTGCGCCACTGCACGAGGTCGACGCCGCCCGAGATCGCGCCGGACAGCGTCGTCCACGGATCGCCCTTGCAGAGCGACGGCGTGAACAGGAGGTACAGGCGGCCAGGAAACGGCATGCTGCGGCGGCGCAGCCTACCCGGCGGGGTCCCGCCGCGCCTGTGGTCGTCGGGCATCCCGCCGCGTAGGCTCCCGCCGCGTGTACGTCACCGCCTTCCTGCCCAATCTGATCGCCTTCGCATGCGGCCAGGCGGCGGCTTGGCACTACCTGCGCACCGGTCGCTCGTGGGTCGGCAGCCTGCTGACACTCGGCGTCTGGTCGCTGCTCGATGCCTGGTTGCTCGCGCGCTACGTGCTCGCGGCGGAAACGGCGGTTCTGCGCGTTCTGGCCTTGGGGCTACAGGGACTCGCCGCGGTCGCGGTTGCATGGCTCGCATTCGCGCTGTGGCGGCGGCGTTGGTCGGTGGCGGCGCGGGCACGGCCGCAGCGCTTCCGCGCCGCCCTCGCCGCCTTCCTGCGCGGGGAATGGGCCGCGGCTCAGTCCGGGTATCGCGCCCTGGTTCGCACCGATCCGTGGGATACCGCCGCGTGGGTCGGGCTCGGCGACGCACTGGCCCGCGCCGGCGACGGCAAGGGCGCGACGCGTTGCTACCGACGCGCCGCCGGTGTCGATGTCGGCGGGAAGTTCGCCGACCTCCTGCAGTTGCGCCTCGGCGTCCGGCGCGCGGCGTGAGCCCGGCGCGTGCGCTATGGTAGACTCGTCCCGCCGTCGGCGATGGCGCGCGCGGAAATACGTTGCGGCTGTGTGGACAGACCGGCTCGGGACGTTGTCGCAACACCGCTGTGACACGGTTTGCTCCTGCAGTCTGACGGCCCTCTCCACCAGGACGATCATGCAACGCCACGCCATCGCCGTACTCTCGTTGTCCCTGCTCGCGACTGCCCTCGCCGCGCAGAACCAGCCGCTGCCGCCGCAGCCCGTGCCGCCGCAGAACCCGACGACCGCCGCCAAGGCGACGCTCGGCAAGCTGCTGTTCTGGGACGAGCAGATGTCGACCAACAACCGCGTCGTGTGCGGCACCTGCCACACCTTCAGCCAGGGCGGCGGCGACGTGCGCCGCACGCCGCACCCAGGCCCGGACGGCGTCACGCCGTCGCCCGACGACAGCTTCGGCTCGCCGGGCATCAGCCGCAGCGACGCCAACAACCTCTACATGTCCGATGCATTGTTCGGCTTCGGCCGGCAGGTCACCAGGCGCGCGGCGCCGAGCCCGCTGACGGCGGCGTGGTTTCCCGAGCTATTCTGGGACGGCCGCGCGCGCACCAACTTCGTCGATCCGGACACGAGCGTCACGCTGATCCCGACCGGCGGCGCGCTGGAGAACCAGGCGCTCGGGCCGCTGCTCGATCACGGCGAGATGGCGCACGACGCGCGCACGCTCGCGCAGGTCGTCGCCAAGCTCGGCACGGCGAAGCCGATGGCGTTGGCGACCAACCTGCCGGCCGACATGGCCGCGGCGGTGGCCGGCGGCGCGACCTACCCGCAACTGTTCCAGGCGGCGTTCGGCACGACCGACATCACGTCGGCGCGCATCGCCTTCGCGCTGGCCGCGTACCAGCGCACGCTGGTCCCCAACCAGACGCCGTACGACGCGTTCGTCGCCGGCAACCCGGCGGCGCTGACGCCGCAGCAGCAGAATGGCCTCAACGTCTTCAACGGCCCGGGCCGCTGCAACCTCTGCCACACGCCCGGCCTGTTCAGCGACCGCCAGTTCCGCAACCTCGGCCTGCGCCCGATCGCGCAGGACATCGGTCGCCAGGCGGTGACCGGCCTCGCCACGGACGGCGGCAAGTTCAAGGTGCCGAGCCTGCGCAACGTCGGCCTGCGCACGTCGTTCATGCACAACGGCCAGTTCACCTCGCTGCAGCAGGTGTTCGGCTTCTACCTCGGCGGCGGCGGCCCCAACCTCCAGAACAAGGACCCGCTGCTGCTGCCGCTCAACGTGCCGCCGCAGGCCGCCAACGACCTGCTCAACTTCCTGCAGAACGGTCTCACCGATCCGCGCGTCGCGCAGGGGCTCCCGCCGTTCACGCGGCCGACGCTGCGCAGCCAGTTGCTGCCCGAAGGCGGCTTCCAGTACGGCCTCGGCTCGGCGGGTTCCGGCGGTCGCGTGCCGAACGCGATGGCGGAGGTCCCGGCGAACCTCGGCAACGTCGACTTCAAGCTCGGCGTCAGCAACGCCGTCGGCGGCGCGCTGTCGATGTTCGTGCTGTCGATGGCCCCGGCGGCGACCGTGCTCGCCGGCGTCAACGTCAGCGTCGCGCTCGGCACGGGCGAGACGATCGTGCCGATCCCGCTCAACGGCGCGGCCGGCGTCGCCGGCGCCGGCTACGGCACGCTCAAGGTAGCCGTGCCGGCGATCCCGGCGCTCAGCGGCCTGACGCTGTACAGCCAGTGGTTCGTGTTCGACGCCGGGGTCGCCTCGGGCATCGCGACGAGCCGCGGCGCTGAGGTCCGGCTGTTCTGAACTGCGCCCGAAGGCGTCGCCCGCGGCGCCTTCGGATCGCCCTGCTGGCCGGTTTCGCGGCCACGTCGACCTCGACCCTCTGATGGGTCGCCGGACTACGGGGCGTGCGTCCGGCGCGATGTGCGGCGCTTTCGCAGGCGCTCGCTCCCGCGCCTGCCGGGCGCACGTTATGTCTCCGGCATGCCCCCGATCCGCTTCGTCGCCACCGCAGTCCTCTGCCTGCTGCCGCTCGCCGCGCAAACCGCGGCTGCGCCCGTCGCGATCCCCGACGGGCCATCGGCCCTGCGCGTGCAAGCCGGCCCTCTTGAACTCGACGTCTTCCTGCATCGGCCGGCGAAGTGGAGCGGCAAGCGCCTGCTGATGGTGATGCACGGCGTGCTGCGCAACGCCGACGAGTACCGCGACCACGCCGCACCGATGGGGGACCGGTTCGACGCGCTGATCGTCGCGCCGCGCTTCGACGCCGAACGTTTCCCCAGCCGTCTGTACCAGCGCGGCGGCATCCTGCGCGAGGATGGCACCGCCGCGCCGCCGGCCGAGTGGACGTATTCGCGGCTGCCCGAACTCGTCGCCGCCGTGCGCGCGCGCGCCGAGGCGCCGGACGCCAAGCTCTACGTCATCGGCCACTCCGCCGGCGGGCAGTTCCTCGGCCGCTGCGCGGCGTTCGCCGACCTCGGCGCCGAGCGCATCGTCGCCGCCAACCCCGGCTCGGTGCTGCTGCCGACCACGGCGGCGCCATTTGGCTACGGCTTCGGCGGCTTGCCGGCCGAGCTCGCGAGCGAGGAGCGCCTGCGCGCCTACCTCGCCGCGCCGCTGACGCTCTACCTCGGCACTGGCGACGACGGCCACGACGAGTGGCTCGACACCAGCGCCGAGGCGATGGCGCAAGGCAGCGGCCGGCACCAGCGCGGTCTGGCGCTGTGGTGGACGGCCAAGGCCCTGGCGGCGCAGAAGGGCTGGCCCTTCGCTTGGCGACTCGTCGAGGCTCGCGGCGTCGCGCACGAGCACGCGGACATGTTCGCGCACGCCAAGTGCGAGGAAGCGTTGTTCGGCCCGCAGGTCGAAGCCGCCCCGGCGACGAAAGCGCCCGGCAAGTGAGCGCAAGCGCCGCGCCGTCGGCTCAGCCGAGCTCGAACGCGCTGCGGTAGCGAGCGTGCTGCTGCAGGTGGTCGACGAGCCCGCGCAAGTCGGCGTCGTGCGCCAGCGTCGCGCTGTCGCCGACGACGGTCAGGTGCCGCCGCGCGCGCGTCAGCGCCACGTTGAGGCGACGCAGCTCGGCGAGGAAGCCGACGTCGCCCTGCTCGTTGCTGCGCACCAGCGAGACGACGACGGCCTCCTTCTCGCGACCCTGCAGGCCGTCGACGGTGCCGATCTCCAGGTCGGCTTCGCCGCCGAGCCGCTCGCGCAGCAGCTGCACCTGGGCGTTGTACGGCGTGATCACGGCGAGGTCGGCGGCGGCGACGCCAGCTTCGCGCAGCGCGAGCACGATCTTCACGACGATGTCGGCTTCGTCGGCGTTGGCCTTGCTGCCGTCGTCGTCGCCAGCGCTCTCGTCGAAGCCGCAGCCGGCGGTGTCGACGAAGCACAGCGGTTCGCTCGTCCAATCGCCGGCGGCGACGCCCGGCAGGTCGGTCAGCAGGTGCGCGCGCACGGCGGGGGCCGCGGTCAGCTTGCCGTCGTAGAGCGTCGCCGACGGCCAACCCATGATGCGTTCGTGCATGCGGTACTGCACCGTCAGCATGCGGCCGATCACCGGTCCTTGCGGCGAGCGCATCAGCCGCTCGAACATCGTGTGCGCCAGCCCGCCGGCGGCGGCCTCGGCCGACTGGATGGTCGGCGGCAGTTGCTTGTGGTCGCCGGCGAGCACGAGCCGGCGGCCGCGCTGTAGCGGGATCCAGCACGCGGCCTCCAGCGCCTGCGCCGCCTCGTCGACGACGACGCGGTCGAAGGCGCGCTCGAACAGCCGTTCGTCGGCGGCGCCGGTGGTCGTCGCTAGCACGACCTCGGCGGCGTCGACGAGTCCCTTGGTGATCGCGGCCTCGAGTTGACGCAGCTCGGCGCGCAGCGCCTTCACCTCGCTGCGCGCTGCGAAGCGGTCCTGCCGGGTCTTGGCGCGGTGCACGCCCCGCAGGCCCTGCTCGACTTCGCGCTTGACGTCGCGCAGCAGCTTCTGCTCCGGCGCGTCGGCGACGAGCGCCGCCAGCGAGACGTCGCGGACCGAGGCGTGCACGCGCGCCGGATGGCCGATGCGCACGACGCGCAGGCCGGCGCGCAGCAGCCGCTCGGCCAGGTTGTCGACGGCGACGTTGCTCGGCGCGCAGGCGAGCACGCGCTCGCCGCGGGCGACGCACTGGCGGATCAACTCGACGACGGCGGTGGTCTTGCCGGTGCCGGGGGGGCCGTGGATCAGCGCCACGTGCTCGGCGCGCAGCGCGTTGCCGACGGCGGCGCGCTGCGACGCGTCGAGTGATCCGTCGAGCCATGCGATCGCGCCGTCCTCCGGCCGCGGCGCGAACGCCGGATCGCGCTCACCGAAGACGACGTCGCGAAAGCGCGCGTCGTCGCCCTTGACCTCCTGCTGCAGCGTGCGCATGGCGGCGTCGAGACGCCGGAAGGTGACGTCGGTGACGATCTGGTCGAGGCGCACGACCCCGGGCAGATCGACCTCGTCGTCGTCGAGAGCGACGACAACCGTGTCGCCGCGGGCCTTGACCAGGACGCCGCCGCACAGCGGCTTGTCCTCGCGCCGCTCACGCAAGACCACGACGTCGCCGGGGCCGAAGCGGTGAGCCGGCAGCTGCCCGCCGCGGCTCGGGCGCAGCACGGCGTGCAGTCGGCCGCCGAAGCCGGGCTCCAGGTCGACGACCTCGAGCCGCGCCAGCGACACGCCGCGCGCCTCCAGCTCGGCGTCGCTGCGCGTGCGCAGCAGACGCTCGGCCTCGGCGATCTCCGCCGCGCGCTCGAGTTGCAGCAGCCGGAGCTGTTCCTTGGCGAAGGCGATGCGGTCCATGGTCGCGCGGCCGGCGTATCCCTACGACGCCGGGCCGTCCGTCACGAGACCTTCTCGCTGATCGTCTTCGCTTGCAGGAACTGCAGCATGTAGTCCGGTCCGCCTGCCTTGCTGTCGGTGCCCGACATGTTGAAGCCGCCGAACGGATGCGCCCCGACCAGCGCGCCGGTGCACTTGCGGTTGATGTAGAAGTTGCCGACGTGGAAGCGCCGGCGCGCCTCCTCCTTGTGCTTCTCGTTGGTCGTGAACACCGCGCCCGTCAGGCCGTACTCGGTGTTGTTGACGATCGCGAGGCCGTCCTCGAAGTCCTTGCACTTGGTGATCGCGAGCACCGGCCCGAAGATCTCCTCCTGGCTGATCGCCGCGGTTGGCGCGACGTCGGCGAACACCGTCGGCACGACGTAGTGGCCGTTCGCGGGTCCTTTCGTGCCGCCGACCAGCAGCTTGCCTTCCTTCTTGCCGGTGGCGATGTAGTCGAGCGTCTTCTTCTGCGCGGTCGCGTCGATCATCGGGCCGAAGCCGACGCCCTTGCCGCTCGGATGGCCGGGCTGGATCGCCTGGGCCTTGGGCGCGATACGGCGCACGAACTCGTCGTAGACGTCCTGATGCACGATCGCGCGGCTGCACGCCGAGCATTTCTGGCCCTGGAAGCCGAAGGCCGACGCGACGACGGCGTCGACCGCCTTGTCGAGGTCGCAGTCCTTGTCGACGAGGATCGCGTCCTTGCCGCCCATCTCGGCGACGAGGCGCTTCATCCAGATCTGGCCCTTTGGCGTCTTCGCCGACTGCTCGAAGATCCACAGGCCGACGTCGCGGCTGCCGGTGAACGAGATGAAGCGCGTCAGCCTGTGCTTGACCATCGCGCCGCCGACCTCGGAGCCAGGGCCGGTGACGAAGTTCAACACGTCCTTGGGCAGGCCGCACTCGTGCATCAATGCGACCCAGTGCGCCGCGATCGCCGGCGACTGCGACGCTGGCTTCAGCACGACCGTGTTGCCGGCGAGCAACGCCGCGCTCGTCATGCCGGCCATGATCGCGAGCGGGAAGTTCCACGGCGGGATGACCACGCCCACGCCCAGCGGGACGTAAATCATCGTGTTGCGCTCGCCGGCTACCGGCGTCACCGGCTGCGGCTCGGCCATGCGCAGCATCTGGCCGGCGTAGTACTCGAGGAAGTCGATGCACTCGGCGGTGTCGGCGTCGGCTTCGGCCCACGACTTGCCTACCTCATAGGTCAGCAGCGCCGAGAACTCGTGCTTGCGCTCGCGCAAACGCTTGGCGGCCGCGAGGAAGATGCGCACGCGTTCTTTCGGATCGGTCGCCGCCCACTTGGGGAACGCGGCGTGCGCGGCTTCGACGGCGCGGTCGGCATCGGCGACGGCCAGCTGCTGGTAGGTGCCGATTTTGCGGTTCAGGTCGCCGGGGTCGCGGCCGTCGAAGGTCTTCTTGCCGTGGACCTCGACGCCACCGATCCAACACGGCCACGTGCGCCCGAGCACGTCCTTCTGCACCTTGGCGAGCGCGCGCTCGTAGGCCTGCTGTTCCTCGGGGCGGGAGAAGTCGGTGAACGGCTCGTTGCGGAACTCGGGCAGCTGCACGGGACGCGGTCCTCCGGGTTGCGAGAGGAAGCAGGATGGAGAACCGCCCGTAAATACGCAACGACCTGCCGGTAGGAGGCCGGCAGGTCGTCGCAGGGATCAGGGAATCGGGCCGGGATGGAGCGGAGAAGACGTCAGGAGCTACACGGACGAAGCGATACGGGCGAACCCGCGGGCGTCGAACTTCGCGTCACGACGCCTGCCACTTGTGGAGCCGCACCCGTTCGCCGAAGCGGCCGGCGCCGTCGCTGTCAAAGAGCTTCACCGTGCCGCCGCAGTGGATGCAGTAGCTGTGGTTGACGCTCATCAGGAACCGGACGTTGGCGCGGCAGTCGCCGCACCACTTGGTCTCGGCGTAGAACTCCGTCTCGGCGGCGGCGGGAACGGTCTTGGGCTTGCGGGCGCGCTTCACGACGGCAAGCAGCACGCAGGTTGCCAAGTGGCGCAACGAGCGTGGCGGCGCGCGCGATGCTTCGGTGGCGTGGGGCGATGCGGCGGCCGCGGTCGACGGCGCGCCGCCAGCGGCGGCAGGCGCGGCGATGTGGTGGCGCGACGGTGGCGGGCGGCATGCGCGCGATCGTCAGCGCCGCAGACGCGGTGGGATGGGTGGTTTGGTTGCGTGTCGCGTTGGTGCGACGGTCGCGTTGGCGCGACGGGCGAACTGACGGTCGGCGCATCGGCGACGCCAACGGCGGCCGGGGCGGCGTGGATGGCCGCGGTCAGGAAACGTCCATCGCCCGCTCGATCTCCTCCCGCACCCTCCCGTCCTCCTCTCTCCTCCGCGCCGACTCCAACCCCTCATGCCCCGGCGCGATCTGCCCAACAGCCCAAGCCGCGTGCCCGCGCACGACCGGATCGCCATCCGCGAGCGCCGTCAGCAGCGCCGGCAGCGCGGCGTCGTCGCCGCGGTTGCCGAGCACGACCGCGGCGTTGCGGCGCAGGCCGCTGCGGGTCGCGCGCCGCATCGCCGTGCCGGTGAACTCGGCTTCGTACCGCTGTTCGTCCATCGCCAGCACGTCGACCAGCGCCCACGTCTGCACGATGCGGTGCGGCCGCAGGTCCGCCGGTCGGTCGTCGCCGATCGCCACCGCCCGCCGGCTCATGCTGGTGAACGGGCACACTTCCAGGCACACGTCGCAGCCGAACAGCCAGTCGCCCTGTGCAGCGCGCAGCTCCGGCGCGACGAAGCCGCGCTGCTCGATCGTCGTGTAGCTGAGGCACCGCCGCGCGTCGATCTCGAACGGCGCGGTGATGGCGCCGGTCGGGCATGCTTGCAGGCACGCGGTGCAGGTGCCGCATGAGCCCGGCGCCGGCGGGTCCGGCGGCAACTCTTCGCCGGTCAACAGTTCGGCCAACTGCAGATACGGCCCGTGCGTCGGCGAGATGACCATCGCGCTCTTGGCGAGGAAGCCGATGCCGGCGCGCACCGCGAGCGCGCGCTCGAGCACCGGCACAGCGTCGGCGCCGCCGTTCATCGAACCGAACGGCAGACCGGCAGCTTCGAGCTTCGTGCGCAGTTGGAACACGCGATCCCGCAGCCAGCGGTGGTAGTCGCGGCCGACGGCGTAGCGGGCGACGCGGCCGCCGCCCGGCAGTTCGCCCGCCGGGCCGCCGTAGTCGACGGCCAGCGCGATCGCCGAGCGCACGCCGGCGCGCCATTTCGTCGGGTCGACGATGCGCTCTTTGTTGTCGGCGAGGTAGTGCATTTCGCCGTGGCGACCTGCCTCGAGCCAAGCCAGGAAGCGGTCGCCGTGTTTGCCCGGATCGGCCGGGCCGAAGCGGACCAGGTCGAAGCCGGTCTCCTGTGCAATCGCGCGGATGCGCTCGGGCGACGGTCGGCTCACGGCGCGCATCCCCCGGCGTGGCGGCGTCCGGCGTGGTCGCACGTCGGGCCGCAAGTCCGATGTGTGGCGAAGCGTCCGCGAGGCGCCAGACGTCGATCCAACGTCCGGATCAGCGGCGTCGTCGTGCGGTGGCGGGCATCGGCGGGGGCGGTCGAACGCGGTGGCACGGGAACATCCTAGCGGGGCTGTGCTCAAGCCCGTTCCGCTTTGGGCCGATGGAATAGGCGATGCCACGGCCGCCAGCCGTGGATCGAGGTCCTCCCATGTCGACGCGCCCCGACGTTGTTCCTGATGTGACTGTTGCGCCCGTGAACTATGTGCTGCCGGCGAAGGCGCCGCTCGCGGCGCCGCGACTCGCTGGCGATCGCGCCGTCGTGTCGCCGCAGCGCGACCTCAACGCGGCCTTCCGGCGCGGCAGCGACGTCGCCAAGGCGTTGGGCGAGCGCTTCCTCGCCGCCGCCGAGAACCATCGCGTTTTCCTCGACGAACTGCGCCAACGCATCCAAGCGCTCGATGGCGCGATCGCTGAGGCGACGCGCGCGCAGATCAAGGGCGCACTGCACGGCGTGCTCGACATCCTCGGCTGGTGCGATGCCGCCGAAGGCGACGTGCTGGCCAATGCCCGTCTCGCCGCCACCGGCGCCGAGCCGATCGACGTTGCGGCGCTGTGCGAAGAGGTCGCCCAGCAGCACACGACATCCGATCGTCCGATCTACGTCCACGGCAGCACATCGGTGGCGTGGTGGGGTTCGGCCGCCGCGCTTGCCGAGACCGTGCGCCAGGCCCTGGCGCTGGTCGCCGAGCGCACGCAGTCGGCGGGCGCGCGCAGCCTGGAGGTGCGCGAGACGCCCGCTGGCGTGCAGATCGAGTGCGCCGCCGCCGGCGCGCCCGGTTACGGGGTCGAGTCGGCGAGCGTCGACCGGTTCCGCCGTGCGGTCGGGGCCACCGGTGGCGCCGTACTGCCGGGCGCGCAGGGGGCTGGTTCGGCCGCGCTGGTGATCGCCCTGCCCAAGCGGCAAGACGTCGCCCACTGAGCGCCGGGGCGGGGCCGAAGTCCCGGCCAGGAGGCCTATGGCGCGGCGGCGCGCGGACTACACTTGGGGCGTTCCGTCCTGCGGTCCTGCATCATGGCCCCCCTCCAGCCTCCGTTCGAAGCCGCGGCGTTGCGCGCGCGCGTGTGCGAATTGTGGCAACGCACCGGTGATCCCGCGCTCGGCGACCTCGCGGCCGACCGCGTCCCCTCACAGGTCGCCGCGGCCGCGAGCGAGCAGGCGCGCGCCGATTGGACGAGCACCAGCTTGATGCTCGCGTACCAGCGCACCGCCGATCCGGCGGTGTTCGCGTTGCTGTACGAGCACAACCGCGACACGTTTCTCGTCGCCATCCAGCAAGGCCTGCGGCGCACGTGGCTGCGCGTCGATCCGCAGGACGTGTTGCAGGAGGTGTTCCTCAACATCTACCGCTACCCGCATCGCTTCGACGGCGGCAAGGTCGACGCCTTCCGCAACTGGGGGCATCGCATCGTGCGCAACACGCTGCTGCGGGCGCTCAAGGGCCAGTCGCGCTATGCGCGCATGTTGACCATCGACGAAGAATTGCAGCAATCCGAAGACCTGCACACGCGCCGGCCGGATCGCGCCGCGAGCGAAGCGGAGGACGAACTCGCCCTCGATCATGCGTACCTTCTCTATCTGCACGTTTACCTCGCCAACTTCGAGCGCCTGTCGCCAAGCGAACGGCGCGTGCTGACGTTGGTGGAAGTCGACGGCCTGCCGTACCGCGACGTCGCCCGGGCGCTCGGCGTGCGCCCGGAGAACCTCAAGATGATCGTCTTCCGCAGTCGCCAGAGGATTTATCGCGGCATGGCGCGGCAGTTCGCCCAGTCCGAACGGGATGGGGCGGCGCAAGCGCGGCGGGCCGGCGGTCGGCAGCGCGCTGCCGACGCCCGCGGTGGTGACCTTGGCGCGGCGGAGGCCTAGTGGCGGGGACCATGCCGAGCGACCACTGGGAACGACCTTACGCCGAGCCGTGCCTGCCGATCCAGGCGGACCTGTCGGCGATGGTCGATGGCGAACTCGACGCCGCCGGCGTGCGCCGCGTGCTCGTGCATGCCGACCGCTGCGTGCACTGTCGCGGCTTCCTCGATGGCGTGCGCTTGCAGATGAAGCTGCATCGCGCCGCTGCCGGCGCCGACGCGAAGGCGCCGGCGGCGCCCGCGCCGGTCGTCGCCGGCCTGCGCGAAGTGCTGACGTCGAGCACGCCGAAGCTCGCGCGCATCCTGTACGAACTCGGTCGCGGCCACGTGCTGATGGGTCTGTCGCCGGAGTACTCGCGCGAAGTCGCCAAGGAGCCGGTGCCGGTGCCCGACATGGCTCACCGCGGCCGCAGCCTCGTCGACGAGGCC
>Ga0194119_10004318_pt1 | contig 22075 bp, 25 predicted proteins | sample TA2MahC100mmetaG_FD_148620 | JGI IMG/M metagenome (GOLD analysis project Ga0194119, IMG submission 148620) | Freshwater microbial communities from Lake Tanganyika, Tanzania - TA2015018 Mahale Deep Cast 100m | ecosystem: Environmental > Aquatic > Freshwater > Lake | place: Tanzania: Lake...
AGGGACTTTCTTTGGATACAATATGCTAGTGAATGATATGACTTGTTTTCCCATTATGGGGTATACCGGATATCCTGTATGTTTTGATGCCAGCCATTCTATTCAACTGCCTACTTCTATGGGAAATATTTCAGGTGGGCAAAGGGAATTCATACCCCATTTGGTAAGATCTGCTGTCGCCAATGGTATTAATCTCCTATTTATGGAAACGCATGATAATCCTGATAAAGCATTATCTGATGCCAATACTGTACTGGATATCAAATACCTTGAAAATATTCTGACGCAAGCCAAAGCAATACATGAGACTAGATTAGAGTTATTGGCTAAACTCGGAGAAGATAATGTTCATCCTAAAAAATAAACTGTATGCTTGTAAAAGATGTAATGCTGTCACTGTATAAGTTTCCCGTTGTCAGAGAGAATTTGTTCTTTAAGGAAGCCCTGGACGTGATGATCGAAAAAAAACTGGGTATTGCCTGTATTGTAGATCACGATCAACATTTGAAAGGTATTTTAACTGATGGGGATATTCGCAGGAAGCTATTGAAAATTCAAAAGCCTTTGTCTGCTCTTTTCGTCGATGATTGTATTGAACATGCTATTCTTTCTCCTGTAGTAACTTCTCCGGAATCCTCTTTGAAAGATGCTGTAGATATTATGGAGCAAAAACAAATCTGGGATTTGCCGGTAGTTGACAGTAATGGTAAACTTGTAGGCTTATTGCATCTCCATCCAGTTGTTCAGGCCTTATTACATGAAAATAATGATACTCAAAGGGGATGAAATATTTAAGTACCTAGCTAATCAAGTCACTGAAAATAGTGACCCGGGTGAAAGTTCTCACTGGAGAAAATACCATGCTAACTTTAAATACACAGGTAGTGGATTTTCAGGTCTGAGCGGTTTTGGTGGTTGTTCTCCATCCTACAAAGGATTGAGGAGAATAGCACATACCATTTTACAAAAGCCATTTCGGGAAATTGGTAAGCAGTTTAGTTCTTTTGATGAAATGGATACCATAGCTGCTGGTTTTACAAGGCAACAATCTCGTGCTTACGATTTGGATGTCTTAAGACAGGTCATTACTATTTCTATGTTAAAAAAAGAGTTAGGTTATTCTAATGAAAACACATTGGTCATTGGAGATGGATTTGCATCCATGACGAGCCTGATTCACCTGTCTAATTTTAGTACTAATACAATACTTGTAAACCTCACTAAAACAATTTTTGTTGATCTCTGGTATCTGCGGGAAATTTTAGGAGATGAAAATTTTGGTCTAAAAGTTCTGCTGGTAACAACAGAAAATGATTTGGAAAATCTGCAAAATACTATATTGAAATCAGGAGAATCTTTTATCATAGCATTTGAGGCACGAAATCAACATTTCATTAGAGCACTTTCATTGGATTTGGTGATCAATATTGCATCCATGCAAGAAATGGATATTGGTATTGTTCAAAAATATATTTCTGATATGCGTCATAGTCAGGATCATCGTCACAATCAGCCTTTAATGTTTTATTGTTGTAACAGAGTTGTAAAAAAATTACCAGGAGGCGAGATCACTCGTTTTGACGATTATGGATGGTTGCCAGAGGATACAATTTTATTTGACGAGTTATGTCCTTGGCATCAAAAATATTATACTACCCGTCCACCATTTTATAGACCCTATGATGGGCCAATAAAGCACAGGCTTGTAAATTTAAAACGTATTAAATGAAATCAGCTTCTCGAAGAAAAGAATTAAAGCAAAAGCTCCGCAACCGGGAAAGACTTTTCGCCGGTTGGGTATCTTTCGCGCATCCATCTATTACCGAAACTTTTGCACGTGCCGGATTCGATTTTATGGCGATTGATATGGAGCATTCCACAATTACCTTACCCGAAGCTCAAAGGATTATTGCGGCTAGTCAAGCAGAAGGAGTTCCCTGTTTACCCAGACCTGTATCTCATTCCAATGATTATATTAAACCATTGATTGAATCAGGTGCAGATGGTATGTTGATTCAAATGGTAAATACAGTAGATCAGGTAAAATCCTTGGTGAATGATATCAAATACCCCCCTGTTGGGAAAAGGAGCTACGGCGTAAACAGAGCACAGGCTTATGGATTTGATTTTGATCAATACATCCAGTCATGGAATGACGAATCTGTATTCATGATACAGGTTGAAACCATTGAAGCGGTAAACAATATTGACTCCTTGTTACAAAATGATCAGATAGATGGGGTAATGGTCGGGCCTTATGATATCTCAGGTTCACTTGGTGTACCAGGTCAAACCAGTCATCCACTTGTAATTGAAGCTTCCAAAAAAGTAATTGCTGCATGTGAAAAATATGGAATCAGTTGTGGTACACAAGTATCCGATTCTACAGAAGAAAGCGTACAAGCATTGTTTGATCTTGGATATACTTATGCCATTTTGGGGTCTGATCTTTTCGTTTTATGGAAATGGGCAGAGAAGATGAACCAATTGATGAGAAAAATGAAATAGAAATTATGAATCAGTATATCAGCGAATTATTTAACATCGAAGGAAGAGTTGCCGTTGTAACAGGTGCAGGAGGGCATTTGTGTGGTGAAATGGCTAGGGCTTTTGCCAAAGCAGGCTGTTCGGTTGCGGTACTTGATTTAAGAATAGAAAAAGCCGAAGCAATAGCAACTGAAATAAAAGCATTGGGTAATCATAATGTGTTACCACTTGCCATTGATGTTGCCAAAAAAGAAGAACACCAACGTTGTTTGCATGAAATCATACAAGCATTCGGTAGGGTGGATATTCTGGTGAATGGTGCAGGTATCAATGGACCTACCCCTTTTCTGGAAATTGAGTTGAAAGAATGGTATGCAATTCTCGATTCGCAAATAACCGGTACTTTTTTGGGTTGTCAGGTTTTTGGTGAGCATATGCTTTCTAATGGAAAAGGATCTATCATAAATATTTCATCGGCTTCAGCCGGACCTCCATTGTCTAAAGCTTTTACTTACTCAGTTGCAAAAGCAGGAATTAAAAACCTTACCCAGAATTTGGGACGAGAATGGGGTACGAAAGGAGTTCGCGTAAATGCAATTCGCCCCGGTTTTTTTCCAACCGAATGGAACCGTAAGAATTTTATTACTAAAGAAAGAGAACAAGCTATTTTGGGTCATACTCCTATGAACCGTTACGGTGAGCCAGCAGAACTTAGTGGGGCAGTAATATGGCTGGCTTCTGATGCGGCTTCTTTTGTAACCGGTGCAGAAATAGAAGTTGACGGTGGATTTTCCTGTATGACCATTTAAATTATCAAAACGATGAGCACAAAAACAGTATTGATCACGGGGGGGAATCGTGGAATTGGGCTAGACATTACCAGATGCTTTGTAAACGAACGATATAAAGTATATGTAGCAGCTCGTCAGCCTTATCAATTAAAAGATGAGTTTGGTACTAAGGTTACTTTTATACAGACCGATGTTCGTAATGAAAACGAAGTAAATAATGCAGTAAAACAAATAATTTCTGAAAATGGTCAACTGGATTGCCTAGTAAATAATGCAGGCTTTTCAGCTTGGAAACCTATTGAAGAAATCGAAGATGCTTTCTTATCGGACATCTTGGATACCAATTTAAAAGGGTTTTTCTGGGGTTGTAAAGCAGCTTCAAAAGTGATGAAGTCGGGGGCAGTTATCATTAATATTTCTAGTATAGCAGGCAAAAGAGGTAGTGCGAATAATGCAGCTTATTGTGCTACAAAATTTGGAGTAAATGGCTTGACACAATCATTGGCTAAAGAATTGGGTCCACGAAATATTAGGGTCAATGCACTTTGTCCGGTTTTAATTATTACAGATGGTTTGTTGGAGGCCTTACAGGGAGAATATGCACCCGCTGCTGGTAATGATCCTGTTGCTTTTATAGAAGGGTTTGCTCAGGCTAATGCAGCTTTCAAGCGTCTCCCAACCGGAGCGGAAGTTGGAAATATGTGTGTTTTTCTTGCTTCGCCCCAATCTTCTGCGATTACGGGACAATGTATTAATGTTGACTGTGGAGTATTTCCTCAATAATTGAATCAAAGTATGAAAATAGTAGCTGTAATACCGGCGCACATGGCGTCTGTTAGGTTCCCAAGAAAAATATTATTTCAGTTTCATGGTTTACCCATGATTGAGCATGTAAGAAGAAGAGCACTATTGTCAAAAGCCTTTGATGATGTATTTGTTGCTACCTGTGATGAAGAGATAGCAAGTGCCATTACATCTTATGGCGGAAAAGTGATCATGACAGCGAATACGCATACCAATGGCACCAGTAGAGTTGCTGAAGCTGTTAAGGATATAGACTGTTCACATGTAGTATTATTACAGGGCGATGAACCTCTCATGTTGCCTTCTCATGTTAACCAGTTGGTTAATGTCATTCGACAGAGTCCGGAAATTGAAAGTTGGAATGCGACTGGTCCGATTGATCATCCTGAAGAGTTGGATAGACATTCTTTTGTAAAATGTGCTATTGCTGAATCAGGTAGAATTATCTTTTGCTTTCGTAGATCTCCCGGATACAGCGATTTTGAAAAACAACAAATATTCATTCGAAAAATCCTTGGATTAATTGCGTTTCGAAAAGATTTTTTGCAAAAGATTGTGGCCATGCCTGTGAGTAGAATTGAGCAATTTGAATTCATAGAACAGATGCGTGTGATTGAGAATGGATATTCAATGATGTCTGTTCCTGTGGCACCTAGTTTACCTTCTGTGAATGAACCTGCAGAGGCGGATATTGTACTTAATTATATAGATAAAGAAGAAACTCAACTGCGCTTATTGAATGCGGTATTACTTGAACAATTCAATCAAGAATATCAGAGTTTATAAATAATGAAGTTTAATCATCAAATTACTGAAGAGGAATATATAGAGCTCTGTGATGTATTTAATCAAATACTTAATTTGGATGAAGAACTTGAAGAATTAATTGCGGTACCTTGGATGCATATCATTAGAGAACATCCTGAAGTGCTCATGCGTTATCATTTTCTTTTTACTAGAAATAAATCAATTCTGACTCGAATTGAAAGAGTGAAAATATATCTCCGCGTAGGATTGCAAAAAATAAAACAATCGTTTTCTAAATATTTATTTAAGGGAAAAAATCACTTCGATAATAAATTTCAACTTGCTTCAGTTGATTTCTTATTTATTACACATTTTTTGAATCAGGATAGTGTAAATCAAAAAAATGATTTTTATTTTGGAGTTATACCTAATCTTCTTAAAAAAATGGGTTATAACGTTTTGGTAGCAGGGGTGCCTCATTTTACTAATGAGCACTCATATGATAGACAAGCTCTACTGGATGCGTACATTAGTAAATGTGTATTTAAAAAGAAAATGTCTGATCGAGATGAACATGAGTTACAACTTAAAATTAAATTAGCTAAAACTAAGATCAACCAACTAATTAAAAGACAGTCTTCAATTCAGAAAAAAGTGATACTCGAATATTCTATGCTGTTGCTTGAAACTCAAGTGGCGAAGACTAATCTTCGAATTTTTGAGCAAGTCAAAGTTCTATTAAGGCAAACTACCCCCAGATATGTAATAGTTCCGTATGAAGGGCATGGATTAGAAAGATTGATTTTTAGGGCTGCTACGAAGTCTCCTATTACTAAGAGCATAGCATATCAACATACGGGAACATTTAGACTTTCAAACGCTATTAAACAAAATATTATTGGTTATAATCCCGACTATGTCTTTGTTTCTGGTCCAGAAGCTAAGGATTATTTAAAACAATTTGAACTAAATTTTAAAATACCTATACAGGTTTTAGGTTCATCAAGAGGGAGACTTACAAACGTAAACATACTTTCTAATCATGCTTTTAAGTCTAGATTATCTTGTTTAGTTTTACCTGAAGGAATAATGGAGGAGTGTACTTTGCTATTTGGAGTATCCTTAGCTTGCGCCAAACTATTACCAAACATAAAATTTATTTGGCGTGTACATCCTATTATTAATCTTGATTCGGTTTTAAGATCTTCGCATATTTTTAGAAATATACCTTCTAATATCGAAATATCAAATAATACTATTGACGAAGATATAAATTCATCAAGTTGGACTTTATATAGAGGTACTACTGCAGTTTATAAAGCAATTTCTGCAGGTCTTCGGCCAATTTATTTTAAGAATAAAGAATCAATGACAATTGATCCAGTGTATAAGTTGGATTCTTGGAGGATGATAGCAAAAAATCCGCAAGATATAGTTAACTTTATTGAAAGTGATATCAAAAACTGTTTTCAGGAGCATATTCAGTTTTCAAGTTTAGCAATTAAAATTTGTGATGAAAGATTTGCGCCAATCGATATGGAAGTATTCAATAAGTTAATTCATTCTGAATAAATCTATTTTATGGATAATCAAATATTGACCAAGGTAGGGATTAGGGAAATAGGTTGTTATATACCCAATTTGAGGGTATCTAATTTTGATAAGATGGAACAGTTTGATATTGATCAGGCTTTTCTGGAAAATAAAATTGGTATAAAAACAGTAGCTAAAAAGGATAACCTTGAAGAGACTTCTGATATGTGTGTTAAGGCTGTAGAAGCGCTGCTAGTTAAGTCTGACCTTTCATTAGAAATGGTTGATTGTTTAGTGGTTGTTACTCAGAATCCCGATAAATATGGATTACCACACACCTCTTCTATTGTTCATAAAAAAATGAGTCTCAAGAAAACTTGTGCAGTATTTGATCTGTCACTAGGTTGCTCTGGTTTTGTATACGGGTTATCGGTTATAGAATCATTCATGGCTGTTAACGGGTTAAGTAATGGAATTCTGATTACATGTGATCCTTATTCTAAAATAGTAAGTGATTTAGATAAAAATACTTCTTTACTTTTTGGAGATGCAGCGACTGCAACTCTGATATCAAGTGAGCCTCGATTTGTTACAAAAAAATTTCTTTTTGGTAGTTACGGGCAAGATGGCAGTGCATTAGAAGTAAACGACGGTGTATTATATATGGATGGAAGAGCAGTTTTTAATTTTTCGGCAACAGAAGTGCCTAAACAAGTTTTAGAACTAGTTGATGCGGGAGGCTATCTTCTGAATGACTTCGATCTTTTTTTATTTCATCAAGGAAGCAAGTATATAATCGATACATTGATAAAACGATTAAAGATCAATAAAGATAAAGTACCTTTTAAAATAGAAAATATTGGTAATACTACATCATCTTCAATCCCTTTATTGTTAAGTGAGTTTATGAATGACAATACAAAGAAAAATATTTTAATGAGCGGATTTGGAGTAGGTCTATCATGGTCATCATGTATACTTCAAAGAGTTTAATTAGTATCATAAAATAATATCATTATGAAAGCAACAATATTAGAATTACGTGCAATACTTGAAAAGAGTTGTCCTGATGTAGTTATCAAATCAGATCTAGAGCATACCTATTTTTCTGAAATTCCAATGGATTCAATGGATATAGCTGGGTTTATATTAGATGTTGAAGAGGCCTTCGAAATAAAGGTTAAAAACTCTGAATTACAACGAATAAATACTTTGAGTAAGTTATGCGATTATATAAACCAACAATCGTAATCGAAACCTTGTGGAATAATGACTTGGAAAACTTTTTTTGATAAAGAGTTACTATACGAAAAGAAAGCTATCGAATTCCTCAAAGTAGAGTTCGGAGATCAAATGAATGTAGATTGTTGGATTGATAATTATTTCTCTTGGAAGCTGCAAGCCGAGACACAGAAGCCAGGATATCTACATCTAGGTATGATAGAATCAAAAATTGTATCAACCGTATCATTTTCGCCCAAACGAATACTGTTTAATGGCATAGAGTATTTTGGTGGTGAACTTGGTGATTCTTATTGTAGTAATCAATTCTTAAAAATGCTTAGGAAGATAAAACCTGAGCAAGAAATGTACACAACGAACAGTTACTTGAACCAAAGTATATTTGGAAGAAGCGCCTATGAAATAACCCAATTAGCTTTAAAAGAAGGAAGTCAATTTATATATGGGACACCTAATGATACAGCTTTACCAGGCTGGATAAAAAGGCTTGGATATATTAAGCTTGAATCACATGAAATTTACTTATTTATTAGACCAACAATTTCTTTTTTTGTATCTAAGAAGTTTAATAACTCTATTATAAATAGTCTGGCTTCTCACCTTGATAGGCTGACTGTAATATTAAAATTAAGACTTGGTTATTTTGGTATCAGGCGACAAGAGTATAGTTTTTTAAATAAGATTCCTACACAAATTCAACTTGATAAGTTGTGGGAAAAGACTAGACCCCAAAAGGGTTTTACTTTTATTAGGGAGTATAATTATTGGTATCACAGATATCTCTCCCATCCTAGCAGTCGGTATAAAATTATATCTATCATGCACGGAGAAACTTTTTGTGGAATATTAGTGTATTACTTGAAGCGTATTGGAATTAATGCTTGTAATATTTACTTTCTAGAATGGATGCTAGATAATAGTATTTCGATAAATGCTATGTTCAATAAAGTTATTCTAACAGAGATGCAAAACAGTCGAATCTATAAAGCATTCACATATTTAAATTGTCAATCCAATTATTACAAATCTTTTAGGAATAGTCTTTTTTTAAAACGCAAGAAAGTGATAATCATTTTATATCCAACTGATATTTCGAACTCTATTAATCAGTTATCACCCAAGGATTTTGAATTTTATTTAGGTAGTAGTGATGCATATTAAATAATAGAATGAAAAGATTTAATAGATATTTAAAGTGTCTAATTGGTAGTATATTAAGCCACATTCCATATTTCAAGAAAATTAAAAAATATGGTCTGACAGTTTTTGTCTATCATGAAGTAAGTGATAAACCAAGTAATTTCTCTTTGCAATATAACTTAGCAGTGTCAAATAGCACCTTTGCTTTTCAAATGGATTTCATAAAAAAATACTTTAATGTAGTACATCCTAATCAAATCGATATTGGTAAAGAACTCCCTGTATCTGCTGCATTGGTGACATTCGATGATGGTATGTTGAGTAGTTTTCAAAATGGGTTAAGAATTTTGAAAGAGAAACAAATTCATTCCCTTTTTTTTTTAAATATGGAATCTATCGAAAAAGGTAATCCAATAATTTCAGCTGAGATTAATTATTATAATATTCAAAGTGACGAGTTGCAAAAATTTTGTAAAGAAAAGAAACTTTCTGAACCCTATTATTTAACTATTACTCCATCGTTAAGAGAATCCTTTTTAAAAACGATTACGGAATCTGTATCTTTGGAAGATATAATTTATTATCAAGGGCCGTTTGCTTCTTTAGAAAATTTACGTCAATGGGCAGACTCTGATCTTGTTGTATTTTCAAATCATTTATATCAACATTGGAATTCTCAGGCCCTTACGAATGAAGAATTTACTGAGCAATTTGAAAAAAATAAAAAATCATTACGCAGATTTAACAACTCTTATAATTACTTCTCATTTCCTAATGGTCAACCAGTTACATGTTTTACAGATCGTCATATCAATATTTTAAAGAATAATTCAGTAAGAAAGGCATTCTTTTCTTCGGGAGGTATTAATTTGAATCATGAAAATTTCCTTTTGGATCGCATAAGTTTGACTGATGATGATAATTGTGAATCAATAATTTGGTACCGCATTTATCAAAAAGAGCTAAGAAAATGCCTAAATCTCAAATAAAAGAAAATGATAAGTTTAAAAAAAAGTATAAAAAGAAAGGTTTTTAACTTTGCTGAGCGTTATATGGGAATTCACATAATGCCAGTACACTTTTATTAACCTTACCCTCCTCACAAGAGATTTCGGAAGATTTTTTTCAAAAACAACATCCATGTAGTGGTATTGATTTTAATCTTGAAACTCAATTTAAATATCTTAATGATGTTTTCAGTAAGTATAAAAGTGAATATGAGCCGGTGGCAAATACCGGTCTAGCTAAGGTCGATGCTTTTGTGTTGTATTCAATGATAAGGGGAAAAAAGCCAAAGTTAATGATTGAGATCGGATCAGGGGAGTCAACAAAAATATCATTGAAAGCATTGAATAAAAATCTTGAGGAGGGAAATGATTATAAATTTATAGCTATTGAGCCTTATCCCCGTGGTTATCTGAAAGATCTAGAAGATAATCGATTCAGCCTTAAAGTCTCTAAAGTTCAAGATGTGGAGACAAACTATTTTTCCGATGCAGATATTTTATTTATCGATTCCAGTCACGTATCAAAAATTGGATCTGATGTGAATTATGAGATGATGAGCATTCTGCCGATTATGAAAGTGGGATCCCTAATTCATTGGCATGATATCATGATACCGGTTGATTATCCAGAAACCTGGATTCGTGACGAAAAGATATTTTGGAATGAGTCTTACATGGTACAAAATTTCATGATGTTTAATAAATCATTTAGGATTATCTGGGCGGCAAAATATATGCAATTGAACCAGTCTGATACACTTCGGAAGGTTTTTCCTTTCTTTTCATCAACAGATCCTGAACAACAGCTTAGTTCCTTTTTGATCGAGCGTATCGCATAAAATATTCATCTTAGATGGAAGAGTCTGTTCGTTTAAGTATTGTCATTGCAACATTAGCAGGTCCGCAGTTACAAGAAACAATTGCCAGTATCAATAATAGTACGATTGTGCCTGATGAGATATTGGTTTGTGTACCTGAGAAAGAAGTACATGATAAGAAACTGACTGGCTCAGGTAATGTTCAAATCATTTCAACTAAGGTAAGAGGACAAGTAGCTCAACGTTGCGAAGGGTTTAAGATTGCTAAGGGAGAATTGGTTATACAGTTAGACGATGATATCATTCTTGAAAATGATTGTATTTCCTTATTAATCGCTTCCATAAAACAGTTAGGTAGTAAAGCAGTTTGTTCGCCTGCATTTTTTTTTAAGGAAACCGGTAAGTCGGTATATCAACGTCCAATAAGAAGCAGATGGTTGTCAGGTGTATATTACTGGTTATTAAATGGGAATAAAGGGTATGTTGAGGGCGTAATTACTAAAGCTGGTACCGAGATTGGGTTTAACCCCGCTCATCACCGAGATAATATTATTCAAACAGAATGGGTGCCAGGAGGTATGGCGATCCATTATCGAGAAAATTTGGTAACAGAAAATTATTTTCCACATAATGGAAAAGCATTTAGCGAAGACATTTATCATTCTTTTGAACTTACAAGAAAGGGATTGAGTTTATATGTAATCACCCAAGCACGGGCTTATATCGATGATCCGCGAACACAAGATCTTATGTCAATTCAAGCATGGTGGATGAACGAGAAAAAAGATTATATAACCCGAAAGTATTTTGTCCAACTTACAGGTAGGAGTTATTTTCGTATGTTGGTTTTTTATGTCATCTCTTTTGTAGTACATGTTTTCAAATTGAGTAAAATAAATTTGCGAGGTAGGATATGAATCAAAACACTGAGGATAAGCATATTCCTTTGCTGACGAAATTGTTTATTTGGTCTGTAATTTTTGATTCACTACTTTTTTTCATTTTAGGAAGCCAAACGTCGACTGGATTTAGTATTACCATTGGGAAATTGTTACAGCTTTTAGTATTCATTTTATTGATTATTTATTGGTTAAAAAAAAAGACAGCTCTACAAGTCATTAATTTATTACATCCGAGTTATAGATATTTTATTTTCTATTTTTTATTGGCGGTAATTGCAGCTTTGGTTGGCATTGTAAATGGAAGTTATGTGCTTGAATCGTCATATAATAGTGATTACGCTGCAACATTTCTAGCACGGGTGGTTCGAAGTGCTTCTTTCCGGCCTTTTATCGAATATCTTATCATCATATATTACTTTCTTTACTTTGTGATCTTGCCATATTTTTTGATAAGAAATAGTGCTTCAGTTCGTTATTTTTTTTATTTATTTAAAAAGGCCTTTTTGGCTTGTTTGATAATTGGTTTTGCAGATTTAGTTTTACAGTTAGGAGGACTTCAAGTACTGCCGAGAGATATGTGGGAGGGGTTAATTGTAGGTTTTCGTTTTCATGGACTTGCCGGAGAACCAAGAGATGCTTTCGTATATCTCTTTTTTGCTTTAGGTATCATGAATCTTAAATCTTTTTGGGAAGATCAAAAATCAATATCTCGTTCATGGATTCTAATTGTAATAATAGCAGCACTTTTAACACAATCCGGATCGGGCTTAATAGGAATTTTATTTGCATTAACTTTATTTATGTTCTACAGTATTGGAAAACTTACCCTAAAGAAGATATTGTTAATTATAGGTATTAATATACTCGGAGTAGGGGTGATTGCATTAAGTATATATTCGTCGCAGAGGCTACAGGATTATATTGATATCTCTTCTTTGGTTTTTGAGTCTTTAGAAGATGGCACGCCTCCACCACTTTTGTTTGCGCCACAGATGGTAAATGTATATCCTGTCTGGGATCTATTTGTAAAAGTAAGAGAGTTCAACTTTTTGCCTGTTTTATTTGGTAATGGTTTCGGATCGGCTTCAATAGTAAATAACAATATGGGTGAAGGTTTGTGGAATGAATTATCCAATCCACATTCGCAGCTAATAAGGCTTTTATATGAATGCGGTATCATTGGCACTTTTTTTTTTATAAAAAGTTTTGTTTACCCTTTACAAAGACTTACTATCGGACTTCCAAAGTCTGTCATCCAAATGTTTTTTATTTTAACATTAATTCTGATAGGATTGAATCTTAGCCACAGGAGCACTTCGCTTTTTATTTATTTTGGTATGTCTACTAGTATTTTGAGGTTGTATTTCTCTAATGAGAAGGCTAAAAAGTATGCATAAAGAATTGACTTTAGGAATTGATGCCCACAATATAAGAGCTGGTGGAGGTATTACACATTTGTCTGAAATGCTTGCAGCCGCAGACCCGAATAAATTTGGCTTTAAGAAGGTAATTGTTTGGAGCGGAAATAATACACTCCAACAACTTCCACATAGAAAATGGTTGACCCTGCAAAGTCATTCTTATTTGAATAAGTCCATTTTTTATAGGCTGTTCTGGCTTTTTTTTATTCGTAACCGAGAATTGCACAAGGAACAATGTGATATTCTTTTTGTACCTGGTGGAACAGATTATTTGATTATGAAACCCATGGTCACCATGAATCAAAATCTTTTACCATTTGAGTTTCAAGAAGTAAAACGTTATGGATTAGGTCTGAAATTAATCAAGTTTATAATTTTAAGATTAATCCAATCATATACTTTTAGAAAAGCACAAGGGATATTGTTCTTAACGAACTATGCACAAGTTACAGTAAAAAAAGTAACGGGACCTTTAAATGGGTTATCTACTATTGTACCACATGGAATACATCCCAAATTTTTTCGAAAGCCTGAAGAAAAGGTTTATCAGTCTTTTCAATCATTTACAAGGGAGAATCCATGTAAATTAATATATGTTTCAGTAGTTGAAATTTATAAGCATCAGTGGCAGGTTATTAGAGGAGTGAAGATCCTCCGTGATAAAGGATATCATGTGGAATTAGAATTAATTGGACCGCCTGGTCCGGGAATGCCATTCTTAGATCAAGCCATTGCCGAATTGAAAGGAGATGTGTCATGGGTAAATTATCAAGGCATGAAGCCATATGATCAAATACAAAATCATTATAGTATTGCTGATATTGGTATCTTTGCGTCAAGTTGTGAAACATATGGTCAAATTGTTTCTGAAGCAATGTCGGCATCCTTACCTATGGCATGCTCAAATTTGTCCGCTATGAAGGATGTCATTGGAGAATATGCTGTTTATTTCCATCCCGAAAAACCCAGCGAAATAGCTGATGCTCTTAAAAAGCTTATGGAGTCAGCAGAATTGCGAAAATTCAATGCAGAAAATGCATTTGAAATAGCAAAAAAGTTAACATGGCAATCAAGTGCAGATCTGAGTTTTAGTTTTTTTAAAAATGTTTATCAATCATTCAAATAAATAAATTAAATAACGAAAATCAATTCAATCATGTTCGATAATAAAGTATTGCTAATTACAGGAGGAACCGGTTCTTTTGGAAATGCTGTTCTACATCGTTTTCTAGACACAAATATCAAGGAAATCAGAATTTTTAGTCGAGATGAAAAGAAACAGCATGATATGCGTGTAGAAATGAATAACCCAAAAGTTAAGTTCTACATTGGTGATGTAAGAGATTATAATAGCTTACATACTGCTTTACAAGGGGTTCATTATGTTTTTCATGCAGCAGCGTTAAAACAGGTACCCTCATGTGAGTTTTATCCATTAGAAGCAGTAAGAACCAATGTTCTTGGTACTGAGAATGTATTAAATGCTTCCATAGCGAATAATGTTGAAAAAGTGATTTGTTTAAGTACAGATAAAGCTGTTTATCCAATTAATGCGATGGGTATGTCAAAGGCAATGATGGAAAAAATTATGGTTGCTAAATCTAGACATTCAGGGAAGACAATTTTGGTAGGTACCCGATACGGAAATGTAATGGCATCCAGAGGTTCAGTAATACCTCTTTTCCATGAACAGATTCTACAAAATCAACCGATTACTGTAACAGATCCTTCAATGACTCGATTTATGATGACTTTGAATGATGCAGTAGAACTTGTCTTATATGCATTCACACATGGGAAGTCAGGCGATATTTTTGTACAAAAATCACCTGCGTCTACAATCGGAGAACTAGCCGATGCGATGAAGCTGATTTACAAGTCTAATGTGGAAGTTAAAACAATCGGTACGCGCCATGCAGAAAAATTATATGAAACATTATTGGCAAGAGAAGAACTTTCTGTGGCGGAAGATTTGGGAGATTATTACCGGGTTCCTGCAGATAACAGAGATTTGAACTATAATAAATATTTTACTGAAGGTGAAGAAAAGATAGCAATGTTAGATGATTATCATTCTCATAACACCAGAAGATTAAGCCAGACAGAACTTATTTCATTGTTAAACAAAATCGGTTATAACGGATAAATTATGGTCAAACTTAAATTAGCTACCGTTGTAGGTACACGTCCGGAGATTATTCGATTAGCAGAAGTTATTAAAAAGGCGGATCAATTATTTGATCATATTTTGATTCATACAGGTCAAAATTATGATTATACTTTAAATGAAATTTTCTTTTCTGATCTTGAATTAAGAAAACCTGATTATTTCTTATCTGTTGCTGGAGCACATTTAGGTGAAACAGTAGGGAACATTATTTCAAAATCCTATGAAATACTGGTGCAAGAACGGCCTGATGCATTACTTGTTTTAGGAGATACAAACAGCGTATTATGTACAATAGCGGCCAAGCGCCTTAAAATCCCCATTTTTCATATGGAAGCTGGTAATCGTTGTTTTGATCAAAATGTACCCGAAGAGATTAATAGAAAAATATCTGACCATATTAGTGATATAAATCTTACTTACACAGAACACTCAAGAAGATACCTTTTAAGTGAAGGTTTTAGGAAAGATCATGTATTTATAACTGGATCGCCTTTACGTGAAGTATTAGAACGTTACCGGCACAAAATTAATAAGTCAAGCATACTAGAGGAACTTGGTTTAAAACAAGGTCAGTATTTTGTTATTAGTGCGCACAGGGAAGAGAATATTGATTTGGCAGATCACTTTTTACAGTTAGTAGAGGCATTAAATGCTGTGGCAGAATTATATCAAATGCCGGTTATATTTTCTACACATCCTAGAACTCAAAAAAGAATCGATGCGGCAGGTATTCAATTTCATCCTCTCATACGTATATTGAAACCATTTGGTTTTTTTGATTATGTAAAATTACAAGTAAATGCTTATTGCGTTTTATCTGATAGTGGAACTATCAGTGAGGAATCAACCATGTTAGAATTTCCGGCTGTAAGTATTAGAACTAGTACCGAAAGACCAGAAGCTGTAGATGCTGGCACAATAGTGCTTGGTGGTATCGACAAGAAAAGTGTGATTAATAGTATAGAATTGTGTATAGCAACTTTTTCTAAGGAGAACAGAATAATACCCTGGGAATACAATGTTTTAGATACATCGAATAGAGTTATGAGAATCATTCAGAGTTATACAAGTATCGTGAATCGAGTAACGTGGAATAAATAATTGCAGCATGAAAAAACACGTCCTAATACTAGGTTCAAGTGGAATGCTTGGTCATGTAATTAACATACGTATGCGTTCCTTAAATGATTATTTCAGCGTAACTGATGTAGCTAGAAATAGTAATATTGTTAAGCCTGATATTGAAATGGATGTTACGAATTTTAAAATGTTGCAACAGGTATACGATCGTATAAAGCCGGATATAGTCATAAATTGTGTCGGTATTCTAAATACAAATGCTGAAAATAATCCTGCTGATGCGATTTTAATCAATAGCTATTTACCACATTTCTTGGAAGAAATTACGGCTAATCATAGTTGTAGAGTCATACATATTAGTACAGATTGTGTATTTTCTGGAAAAAAAGGTAATTATGCAGAATGTGACTTTATTGATGCTGATGGATATTATGGGAGGTCGAAGGCTTTAGGTGAAATTAAAAATTCAAAAGATCTTACCTTGCGTACTTCTATTGTTGGACCTGAATTGAATACCAATGGAATAGGTTTATTTCATTGGTATTCTAAACAATCAGGAATCATTCCAGGATATACAGATGCGTTTTGGACAGGTGTTACTACAGTTGAATTAAGCAATATCATTGTTTCTTGTATACTCCAGAACACTAGTGGCTTATGTCATGTAGTAAATGGAATACGTATATCTAAATTTGACTTATTGCATTTTTTCAAATCTGCATTTTCAAATTCTTCTGTAACTAGTATAGAAAAGAATATTATTTTTCATTATGACAAGAGTCTTATAAGTACACGTACCGACCTTAGTTATCAAGTTTCTTCTTACGAAAAAATGATGCTTGATATGAAGTCATGGATTATCCAAAATCAGCAAATCTATCCTCATTATAAGTCCATTCTTTAAGTGCGGATTTTAATTATTTCTCAATATTTCTGGCCTGAATCTTTTCGGATTAATGATGTTGTTCTTGGTTTGAAGGAAAGAGGTCATCAAATAACTGTTTTAACTGGTAAGCCTAATTATCCAGGAGGCAAATTTTATTCTGGATATAATTTTTTCAGTAAGCGTTATGAAGAATGGAATGGAATAAAAATTTATAGAGTCCCAATTATTAGCCGTGGAAAAGGTGGAGGGGTTAGATTGTTTTTAAACTACATGTCATTTGTTTTTTTTGCTTCATATAGAGTTCTATCGATGAAAAAATCTTATGATACAGTTTTTGTGTATGAGCCTTCTCCAGTTACTGTAGGAATACCTGCGGTAATTTTACGCAAGCTATATCATAAACCCTTTCATTTTTGGGTACAAGATTTATGGCCTGCAAGTATAAAGGCGGCAGCTGGTATCAAAAACAGGTTTGTAATTAATTTATTTGACTGGATAACTCGGATTATTTATCATAGATCTTCAACCGTATTGGTGCAATCAAAAGCTTTTATTCCATATATTCTTCAACAAGGTATTGAAAAAAGAAAAATAAAATATTTCCCTAATTCAACTGAACCTTTTGAACGCCTGACTTATCCAAACAAATTAATTGACTTTAATATACCAAAAGGATTTAACTTACTATTCGCGGGCAATATAGGTAATGCGCAAAGCTTCGAAACTTTGCTAAAAGCTGCAAAAATTTTAAAAGACAGGGGTAAAAAAATAAATTGGATTATTCTGGGTGATGGAAGAATGAAAGAAGAGGTGGCTAAGCAGATTGAGTTGCTAAACTTAAAAGACTGCTTCTTTTTACTAGGTCGTTTTCCTATTTCAGAAATGCCAGCGTTTTATGCATCAGCGGATGCCTTATTATTGTCTTTAAAAAGGGATGAAATTTTCGCCTATACAATTCCATCTAAACTTCAATCATATTTAGCTTTTGGTAAACCCATAATTGCTTCCTTGGATGGTGAGGGCGGGCATGTGATTAAGGAAGCGAATGCAGGATTTGTGAGTCCGGCAGAAGATCCTTTGTCCTTGGCTGAAAATATATTAATAGCTGAAAATACAAATAAGCAGTCTATGGAGGCCATGGGGTCTAACGCTATTGCTTATTATCAAAAAGAGTTTGAACGAGAGTCATTATTGTCAAAACTCGAGATCATCCTTCAAAGTCATTCATTATGAAAATATTAATCACAGGAGCGACAGGGTTTGTAGGAAAAAATCTAATCCCTTATTTAATACATCATGTTGAAAGGGCTGAATGTATCCCATTATCTGTACGCTATGGAGACTCGTTGAACACTAATGCGCAGGTATACATTCATCTTGCAGGTAAAGCGCATGATATCAGAAATACAAAAGAAGAAAAAGATTATTATGAAGCTAATTATCTTCTTACAAAAAATATATATAATGCATTTTTGAATGATCATTCATCTGAATGTTTTATTTTCATGAGCTCAGTAAAAGCTATAGCAGATAATCCCACTGGATGCTTTGTAGACGAAAACTATAGAGAGGGCATAAAATCAGTATATGGAAAATCTAAAAAAAAAGCTGAGGATTATATTGTTGATAACTTGCAGAAAAATAAAAGAGTGTATATTTTACGCCCTTGCATGATTCATGGCCCGGGCAATAAAGGAAATTTGAATTTGTTATATAAAATTGTTTCAAAAAGTATTCCTTGGCCACTTGGTGCTTTTGAAAACAAACGTTCTTTCTGTAGCATTGATAATTTAATGTTCATCTTAAAGGAGCTCATCGAAAGGGAAGATATCCCATCTGGTATTTACAATGTGGCTGATGATGAACCACTTTCTACAAATGAACTGATTAAATTGATTGCGCAATCACAAAATAGAAAACCAAAGGTTTGGAAAATTTCCAAATCCGTAATTGAGAAATTGGCAAGAATAGGTGATAAACTTCATTTACCACTCAATTCAGAGCGATTGCACAAATTAACATCGTCTTACGTGGTCAGTTATGCTAAAATCAAAACAGCAATTGGTAAACCCTTACCGGTGTCGAGTAGAGAAGGATTACTAATGACATTTCAATCATTCAATAGTAAGTGACACGCATTTTCGACATACTATTTTCATTCTTTGGGTTAGTTCTTCTGAGTCCTATCCTGTTTGTATTAATGATCATTGGGTATTTTGACACAGGTTCTCCCATCTTTAAACAAGAACGTGTAGGTAAGGGCATGAAACCTTTCCGTTTAATGAAGTTCCGTTCGATGCATGTAAACGCACCCTCGGTGGCCACGCATTTGGCGAGTGCTAGTTCAATAACATCCTTTGGTAGTTTCTTGCGCAAATCCAAGTTTGACGAACTCCCCCAACTTTGGAATGTTTTTATGGGTCACATGAGTTTGGTGGGTCCCCGGCCCAACTTGTTCAATCAGGAAGAACTGATTCATGAGCGCGATTCCCGTGGTGTGTACTCTGTGCGTCCTGGAATTACCGGTTTGGCACAAATCAACAAGATTGACATGTCCACACCTCAAGGCTTGGCAGAAACGGATGCCAAGATGATTCAGGAGTTAAATACCCTTGGTTACTTCAAGTATATCTTTCTTACCGTCTTTGGCAAGGGTTTTGGTGATAGAATCAAAAAGTAAGACTAATTGAAATGAAGAGTATCATACATCGCTTTTAGAAGAAATTATAATAGATCGTAAGTGCAACAGAGAATATATTCGTATTGTTATTAATTTCGCGTAATTTCTTTTGACGTCTCATACTAAATCATAATTAATCACGATTTTTCATAAGTGAAATTTGTAACTTTACAGCTATAAATTTAATCCATCATTCGGATCTGAGTTGAATTTAAAGATATCCTTATCTGCAAGTACAGCCTGCCCATCTTGATACTGTTTCGTCCCTAAAATCAATTTGATCTTTTTTATGTTTTCTATATTTAAATTACCATAGTCGTCTAGCATCGCATAGCGTTCAATTTCGAAGGTGTTTTTCGGTAAAGGGTTCAAGATTATTTCTTGGACCCTTTTTTCTTTTATGAGCTTGAACAATACTCGTTCGCTCTTCTCCATAATTTGGATGTTGAATGCTTCTTGAGAAATGTTGCAGTCATAAAAGGTTTCTCTAATGATCTGGCTAGCCGGGATAAGAACACAGCTATTTTCGGTAAAGTCAAAATCTTTCTCTGTAGCCATCCCCTTTTCGCCCGTCTGATCTAGTTTCCCATTTTTTATAACGCTGAAAACCGGTTTCTCATCAATGTCTCCAGCTTTACTGCCTGTGGTACGTTCAATGTAATAAGCAAAAACAACATTAGCGCCATAAACAACGTGTTCCGTAATTCCCATATTAAAGTAGTTAATATCCCGGTTTAGGGATTGCATCAAGAGGTTGTCTTTAATAACTTCCTGTACTGTAGCAAGTGCATATTGCTCCTGTTCAGTTAGCCCATGGGTTGCCTTAAGTTGCCGCTCTAATTCAAAAAGGCTGTTATAGCCCAGCCTGTCGTCGTAGGCTTTCCTTATAAAGTGATCATGTGCTACCTGCATCTCGGTGGTAGAAAGGCCCAGTTTCCTAAGCTCTACCAGAAATTTAAGCCACATGAATTGGGCTAGGCTTATTCTGGCATGTTTCTTATCCTCAAAAAAGGGCAATAGCCCCTTAAGGCGCCAGAAGCGGATAGTCTCTGTTTCAAACTTTATTGGACATGCCTCATCCGCCTCCAGTATCTGCTGATCTGTGAGTTTTTTAGGGTCTCTGGTGGCAAGCTCCGATAGTTTCAGCTGGTTCATGTGAATCACGGATCTAAATTGGCTAAAGTATTTTCCTAATAAGCTGTAATTCATATAGTTATAATTTTTAAAAAAAGTATGAGGCAGGGAATGGTAAAATTCTCAAAATAAAAGTTTGGTTAAAATCAAAATATTGTCGTATCTTTGTATTAACTCAAAATTATAGGAAAGTTTAACTCATTAACCAAAGATATTCGTTTAGCGATAATCACCCAAAAAAAATTAATATGAAAAAGTGTCTTTACTGCTTCCGTCCTGTTCCCGATGATCATCATGGTAACTCCGGCGCCTGCTGTGAGAAACACAAGAAACTTCGAAAAAGTGCAAGGGAAAAGACGAATTACATAAAGCGGACAGCAATCTCAAAACCCATCCTCAAGTTGCAAGATCTTTTAATTGAATTCGCAAACCGTTTTGGATATGAAACGGCGATTGAGCTTTCAATTGTTGGTACCTACAATATTGACTGGGCCTTGTGTACAGGAACCTTCCAAAAAGAGGGACATACAGGTAAGGTGGTAGGAAAAGTCGGATATATTTTTTTAAAACCCAATCATATCAAAATTTACAAATTATGAGCTTAGCCTTTCAAATGAACAGCCTTGCATTTGCGGAGATGTATAAAAATGCGCCGTCGCTACCATCGGCTTCGATCAGTGCTGCAGTTTCTCCGCCTCCCATTACGATACCTATGGGTATCCCTAAGCCGATCCCGCCAGCTGTGGTGCCTCAAAACTCCATTACTAGTGCATCTGGTATAACACCCCTTGATGCGTTATTGGTGGTAGGCGGAATAGTGGTAGTAGCATTTGTCTTTTACAAAGTAGACCAATGGATTAATGAGCCTAATAATGATTCTGCATGGAAACAAAACTAGTAGCAATCACGGTAGAAGAACTGCAGCATATTATGCAGTCTACCATACGACAAGAAATTCAAGCCGCATTGCAAATGCCGGTTACCGGGGCAGGAATTCAAGAGGAGTTGTGGGATCGTAAGAAAGCAGCTTCATTTCTGGGTATTAGCGAGCAGACCTTGGTAAAGTTAGTGCTGGAGGGTAAAATAATTGCCCAGCGAAGTGGTCGAAAGTATCACTTTCTAAAAAGTAATATCCTGAACTTCTTGAGAGCAACCTATAAATCTTGATCATATGGCTATTTCATTTTCGTTGGCTAGGCCTCATGCAAAAACCAGTAGTATCCGTATTAAGGT
>Ga0194119_10004325_pt1 | contig 22058 bp, 22 predicted proteins | sample TA2MahC100mmetaG_FD_148620 | JGI IMG/M metagenome (GOLD analysis project Ga0194119, IMG submission 148620) | Freshwater microbial communities from Lake Tanganyika, Tanzania - TA2015018 Mahale Deep Cast 100m | ecosystem: Environmental > Aquatic > Freshwater > Lake | place: Tanzania: Lake...
GATGATCTTATGATAGAGGGGGTGGGCCACCAGGCGTTTCACTTCCACCACCACGGTCTTGTCCATCTTGTCGCTGACCACCTTGCCGATCCTGGTCTTGCGCACACCGCGCTGCTTTTCCATACCTGCCTAACCCTCCCAGGCTATTCCTGCCCGGCCTTTCCCCTCAGTACCGTCTTGACCCGGGCCAGATCTCTCCTGGCCTGCCCCAGTCGGGCGGTGTTGTCCAGTTGCTGCCGGCTATGTTGAAAGTTCAGATTGAAAAGCTCTTCCGAGACCTCTTTCAACTTGGCCAGCAGTTCTTCCCGGGTCAGATCCCGCAAATCTGCGGCCTTCATACGCTCGCCTCCGCTGCGGTCGGCTGGTGCTCCCGCTCCACGAACTTGGTGGGAATGGGCAATTTGTGGGAAGCCAGCCGCATGGCTTCTTTGGCCACTTCCCGGTCCACCCCGGCCATCTCGTAGAGGATGAGGCCGGGCCGCACTACCGCCACCCAACCCTCCGGTCCACCCTTCCCTTTCCCCATGCGGGTTTCCGCCGGTTTCTTGGTGAAAGGCTTGTCCGGAAAGACCCGGATCCAGACCTGGCCGCCCCGTTTCACGTGGCGGGTGATGGCGATCCGGGCCGACTCAATCTGCTGGGCCGTGATCCAGCCGCATTCCACCGCCATGAGGCCGAAATTCCCGAAGGCCACGAAGTTGCCCCGGGAGGCCTTGCCCCGCCGGCGGCCTCGCATTACCTTCCGATGTTTTACCCGTTTTGGACTAAGCATGTTATTTCCCTTGACCACCCCCCTTTGCAAAGGGGGGTTAGGGGGGATTTTATCAGCCTCTCAAATCCCCCTAAATCCCCCTTTACGAAAGGGGGACTTTAAATTTGACCTTGCAATCAGATTAGAAGGGCATGCCTTCTTCGGCGCTCAGGACCTCGCCATGGAAGATCCACGTCTTCACCCCGATGATCCCGTAGGTAGTCTTGGCTTCGGCGAACCCGTAATCAATCAAAGCCCGCAGGGTATGCAGCGGCACCCGGCCTTCCCGGTACGTTTCCTGCCGGGCGATTTCCGCCCCGGCCAGCCGGCCCTTGCAGCGGATCTTGATGCCCTTGGCTCCGAACTTTAGGGCCTGGCCCACCGACTTCTTCATGGCCCGGCGGAAGGACACCCGGCGCTCCAGCTGCTGGGCGATATTTTCCGCCACCAGCTGGGCGTTGATCTCGGGTTTGCGCACCTCGTGCACGTCGATAACGAGTTCCCGGCCCACCAGTTTTTCCAGCCGGCGACGCAAGTCCTCTATTTTCTTGCCCTTCTGGCCGATAACCATGCCCGGCCGGGAAGTATGGATTTTGATGGTCAGCTTGTTGGCCGCCCGTTTGATATCCAATCCGGCAACCCCCGACCCCTTGAGTTCCTTGTCGACCTTGATGAAATCGCGAATCCTGCGGTCTTCCAGCACCAGGGATGCGTAATCCTTCCGGGCGAACCAAACGGAATCCCATTTGCGATAGCTCCCCAGACGGAAACCGATGGGGTGAACTTTCTGGCCCAATCCATGCCTCCTTATCTACTGATCATTTCCCGGGCCCTTCCTTCAGGACCACGGTGATGTGGCTGCTCCGTTTGAGGATGCGGTTGACCCGTCCCATGGCCCGCGCTTGGAAGCGCTTGAGGGAGGGGCCCCCATCCACCTGGACGCCTTTGATTACCAGGGTATCCACGTCGATCTGGGGCCGCTGCTCGGCATTGGCCACTGCGGACATAACTACCTTGCGCACCAACCGCGCCCCCCGCTGCGGCATGAACTGGAGCATGGCCAGGGCCTCTTCCACCTTCTTGCCGGGGAGGGTCCGGGCCACCAGCCGCAGCTTGGTGGGCGAGATGCGCAGATATTTGGCGCTTGCCTTGATTTCCATGGCTACTTCTTACCCATCTTGGTTTTGCGGTCCCCGGCGTGGCCCCCGAAGTGCCGGGTGGGGGAAAATTCCCCTAACTTGTGCCCCACCATGTTTTCGGTGACGTATACCGGTATGAACTTCCTGCCGTTATGGACCGCCAGGGTTAATCCGATGAATTCCGGAGTGATGGTGGACCGCCGCGACCAGGTCTTGATCACCCGGCGATCCTGGCTCTCCCGGGCCTTATACACCTTGGCCTGGAGGCTGTCCTGCACATAGGGTCCCTTTTTTAGTGAACGGGCCACGATCTCCCTCTCTACTTCTTGGACCGGTGTTTGACGATATACCGGTCGCTGGCTTTGGGCTTTCTGGTCTTATATCCCTTGGTGGGCACCCCCCAAGGCGTACACGGGTGACGGCCACCCGAAGACTTGCCTTCGCCGCCGCCCATGGGGTGGTCCACCGGGTTCATCACTACCCCCCGGACATGGGGCCGCTTGCCAACCCAGCGTTTCCGCCCGGCCTTGCCCAGGCAGACGTTTTCCTGCTCCACGTTGCTGAGCTGCCCGATGGTGGCCCGGCAGTCCACCGGTACCATCCGCACCTCTCCCGACGGGAGCTTCAGGTGGGCCTGCTTGCCTTCCTTGGCCATCAACTGCGCGGCTGAACCCGCGGCCCGGGCCAGTTGGCCGCCCTTCCCCGGCTTCATTTCCACGTTGTGCACCAGGGTGCCGGTGGGAATGTTCGAGAGGGGCAGCGTGTTGCCCGGTTTGATGTCCGCATTGGGGCTGGAAACCACCATATCCCCCACCCGCAGACCAAGGGGCGCCAGGATGTACCGCTTCTCCCCGTCCACATAATGGAGCAGCGCAATGCGGGTCGTGCGGTTGGGATCGTATTCGATGGTGGCCACCTTGGCCGGAACCTCCAGCTTGTTGCGCTTGAAATCGATGAGCCGGTAACGCCGCTTGTGTCCCCCACCCCGGTAGCGGATGGTGATCCGGCCGTGACAGTTCCGACCCCCCGTCTTTTTCAGGGGTCTGACCAGGCTCTTTTCCGGCTCGCTCCGGGTGATCTCGGCAAAATCCGTCGCCGTCTGGAACCGCCGCCCCGGAGAGGTGGGTTTTCGGGAAATCAAAGCCATGACTAGTTATCCTTACAATAAGTTCTCAGATGCATGTCGTTGCGGCCGTGCGGCCGGGCAGTCCGAGGTCTGGCGCCAACCTGACCCCTGAGTGCGGCTTAGAGCGCTTCGAAACCGGAGATCTTTTCTCCGGGGGCCAGGGTGACCACCGCCTTCTTCCAGTCGGGGCGCACCCCCTGGGTCTTGCCCAGCTTCTTTTTCTTGCCCTTGAAGTGGATAGTGTTCACCCCCAGGACCTTGACCTTGAAAATGTCTTCAATGGCCTTCCGGATCTCGATCTTATTGGCCTTGACCGCCACCCGGAAGGTCAGCTTGTTGGCCGCCTCCCTAAGGGCGTGGGTCTTTTCCGTGATGATCGGCCCCTTGATTAAATAATGGTACGCCTTCATTTGGCCAACCTCGCTTCGATCGCATCCAGCGCCGGGGAAAACAACACCAGGTGCTCGTATTTGAGGATGTCGTAAACGTTCAAGCCCATGGGAAGCATCACCTGGACCCCCGGGACATTCCGGGCCGATAATTCCAGGGCCCGGTTTTCTTCCGGGGTGATGAACAACGTCTTGTTCAGGTGAAAGGTCTCCATGACCTTCACAAAATCTTTGGTCTTGGGCGTCGCGTGGGGATAAGCGTCCAGCACCAACAGTTGCCCGCTGGCCAGCTTGCTGGACAACGCCATCTTCAAGGCCAGGCGCCGCACCTGCTTAGGCAGTGCGTAGGCATAGCTCCGAGGTCTGGGCCCGAACGTGGTGCCGCCGCCCCGCCAAATGGGAGACCGGCTGCTGCCCACCCGGGCCCGGCCGGTGCCTTTCTGGCGCCAGGGTTTGCGCCCGCCGCCCCGCACTTCGCCCCGGGTCTTGGTACAAGCGGCGCCGGACCGGCGGCAGGCCCGCTGCCAGGTCACCACTTCGTGGAGCACGTGCCCCTTTACCTCTACCCCAAAGATCTCGTCTTTGAGGTCCAGCTCCCCGACTTTTTCTCTGGCAATATTATAGATATCCACTGTCGGCATACGGTTACCCGGCCTTCTGGATGAGCACCAGGCCTTGGCGCGGGCCGGGGACGGCCCCTCTCAGCACCAGGAGGTTCTCTTCGGGGCGCACATCCACCACTTCCAAATTCTTCATAGTAACCCGGGCATTCCCCATCTGGCCCGGCATCTTCTTGCCTCTGACCACCCGGGAGGGGTAGGCGCTGCAGCCGATGGACCCGGGCGCCCGGTGGGACATGGAACCGTGACCCATGGGACCCCGGTGGAAGTTCCACCGCTTGATGGTGCCGGCAAACCCCTTGCCCTTGCTGGTGCCGATGACGTCCACCCGGTCGCCGATCTCGAATTGCTCCACGGTGATCTCCTGGCCCGCCTCAAAGCCAATGGCTTCGTCCACCCGGAATTCCCGGAGACATTTAAAACCGCTCTTGGCGCCGTGCTTTTCGAAGTGCCCTTTTTCCGGCTTGTTGCACTTGGCCAAGGCCCGCCGGTCAAAACCCACCTGCAGGGCCTCGTACCCGTCTTTGGCCGCGGTCTTTATCTGGACCACAAAGCACGGACCGGCTTCGATAACCGTGACCGGCACTGCCAGCCCGTCGTTGTCGAAGATCCGGGTCATACCCAATTTCTTGCCGATTAAGCCCCCAGGCATTGGTTGCTCCCTTTGGTCGCGGTTTTTAGTTTTTGGTTTTTCGTTTTTGGTTGTGCAGCAATGGCTCGCCTGCTTTCCCCAAAACCGAAACTAAAAAACTAAAAACTTAAAACTATACTTTAATTTCTACGTCCACCCCGGCTGCCAGGTCCAACTTGCTGATGGCGTCCATGGTCTGCTGGGTCGGCTCCAGGATGTCCATCAGCCGCTTGTAGGTGCGGATTTCGAACTGCTCCCGGGACTTCTTGTCAATGTGGGGCGAGCGCAGCACGGTGTATTTGTTGATCTCCGTGGGCAGCGGTATGGGTCCCGCCACCCGGGCGCCGGTGCTCCGGGCCGTCTCCACGATCTCCAGCACCGATTTGTCCAGCAACTTGTAGTCGTAAGACCGCAAGCGAATGCGAATCTTGGGCGTTATCATGTTTTGACCTTATTCCAAATTTTCACAGTGGCACAGGCCTCTGGCCTTTGGTCCTTATAAAGACTATTCCAAAATCTCGCTCACCACGCCGGCGCCCACAGTGCGGCCGCCTTCCCGGATGGCGAAACGGAGTTCTTTTTCCAGGGCCACCGGGGTGATCAAGGTCACCTCCATGGCCACGTTGTCCCCGGGCATCACCATCTCCACGCCTTCGGGCAGTTGGGCCACCCCCGTGACGTCCGTGGTGCGCAGATAAAACTGCGGCCGGTAGCCGGTGAAGAACGGCGTGTGACGCCCGCCCTCCTCCTTGGTCAGCACGTACACCTCCGCCATGAACCGCGTGTGGGGTTTGATGGAGGCGGGCTTGGCCACGACCTGGCCACGCTCCACTTCGTCCTTCTTGATGCCCCGGAGCAACAGCCCCACGTTGTCCCCGGCCTGGCCGTAGTCCAACGTCTTCCGAAACATCTCCACCCCGGTGCACACCGTCTTCTGGGTGGGAGTGAAACCCACGATCTCCACTTCCTCGCCCACCTTGACCTGGCCGCGCTCACACCGGCCCGTCACCACCGTGCCCCGGCCCGAAATCGTGAACACGTCCTCAATGGGCATCAAAAACGGCTTGTCCACGTCCCGCATCGGCAACGGAATGTAAGAATCCAGCGCCTCCATCAGCTCGAAAATCGGCTTGGCTTCCTCGGAGTTGAAATCGTCCGACTCCAACGCCTTCAAAGCCGAACCCCGGATGATGGGCAGGTCGTCCCCGGGAAAATCGTACTTGGAGAGCAGTTCCCTCAGCTCCAACTCCACCAGCTCGATGAGTTCCGGGTCGTCCACCAGGTCCACCTTGTTCAGGAAGACCACGATGAAGGGCACGCCCACCTGCCGGGCCAACAGGATGTGCTCCCGGGTCTGGGGCATGGGGCCGTCGTCCGCGCCCACCACCAGGATGGCGCCGTCCATCTGGGCCGCCCCGGTGATCATGTTCTTGATGTAGTCCGCATGACCCGGGCAGTCCACGTGGGCGTAGTGCCGCTTGGCGGTCTCGTACTCCACGTGGGCCAACGCAATGGTGATGCCCCGCTCTTTTTCCTCCGGCGCTTTGTCGATCTGGTCAAAGGACACGTAGGTCGCCAATCCCTTCTTGGCCAAATGCTTGGTGATGGCCGCGGTCAAGGTCGTCTTGCCATGATCGATATGACCAATCGTCCCTACATTCACGTGCGGCTTCTTGCGCTCAAACTTCTTCTTGGCCATTAGGACTTCCTCCTAATTATACTGGATCATGCCCGGGCTTGGCGCCGGCCTAAGATCTCTTCCGCCAGGGAGGCGGAAACAGGTTCGTAATGGTCGAACTGCATGGTGAAAGTGGCCCGCCCCTGGGTGGAGCTCCGGAGCGTGGTGGCGTAGCCGAACATGGTGGCCAACGGCACCTGGCCGTGAATGATCTGGGTTGACCCCCGGCTCTCCATGCCCGTCACCCGGCCCCGCCGGGCGTTCAATTCACCCATCACCTCGCCCACAAAATCTTCCGGGGCTACCACTTCCAGGTCCATGATGGGTTCCAGGAGCACCGGCTTGGCCCGCTTGGCGCCTTCTTTGAAGCCGATGGAACCGGCAATCAGAAAGGACCGTTCCGAGGAGTCCACTTCGTGGTAGGAGCCGTCCACCAGGGCGATTTCAATGTCTACCATAGGGTACCCCAGGATTCCCGTGGCCGCGGCCTCTCGCACTCCCCTTTCCACCGGAGCAATATATTCTCTGGGGATGGAGCCGCCCACAATTTTGTTGGCGAAGACCACGCCGTCGCCGGCGGGCAGGGGCTTCAGGGTCAGAACCACGTGCCCGTACTGGCCGCGGCCGCCGCTCTGGCGGACAAATTTCCCCTCCGCCTTGGCCTCTTCGGTGATGGTTTCCCGATAGGCCACCTGGGGCTTGCCCACCCGGGCATCCACCTTGAACTCCCGCATCAGGCGGTCCACAATGATCTCCAGGTGGAGTTCCCCCATCCCGGAGATGATGGTCTGCCCGGTTTCGGTATCGCTGTGAACCCTGAATGACGGGTCTTCCGCGGCGATCTTCGCCAGAGAATGCCCCAGTTTGTCCTGGTCCGCCTTGGTGGCGGGCTCGATGGCGATATCGATGACCGGCTGCGGGATGTGCAGGGTCTCCAGCACCACGGGGTCCCGCTCGTCCGCCAGGGTATCGCCGGTGGTGGTGTTCTTGAGCCCCACCAGGGCCACGATGTCCCCGGCATAGGCCTCGTTGATCTCTTCCCGCTTGTTGGCGTGCATCTTGAGGAGCCGCCCGATGCGCTCTTTGACCCCCTTGGTGGCGTTCAGCACGCTGGACCCGGAAGCCATCACCCCGGAATAAACCCGGAGAAAGGTCAGATGCCCGATGTACGGGTCGCTCAAAAGCTTGAAAGCCAGCGCCGACAACGGCGCCGCATCCGAGCAGGGACGCTCCACCACGTTGCCCCTGGGGTCCAGCCCTTGTACCGGGGGGACATCCAGGGGCGACGGCAGGTAGGCCACCACCGCGTCCAGAAGCGCCTGCACCCCTTTGTTCTTGAAGGCCGAGCCGCACAATACCGGCACGATCTCCAAGGAAATGGCACCCCGCCGGAGCGCCGCCTTGATCAGGCTGTCCTCCACCGGTTCGTCGGCCAGATAGCGCGCCATGATGCCTTCATCCACTTCGGACAGGATCTCCAGAATCTCGTTTCGGGCCTCGGCCACCTGTTCGTCGTAAGCCGCGGGGATCTCCCTGACCTCAAAGTCCATGCCCTTGACACCCTCGTCATAGACTAAGGCCTGCAGGTTGATGAGGTCGATCACCCCCTGGAACTTGTCTTCTTCCCCCAGGGGAAGCTGCAAGAGCACCGGGGTGGCCTTGAGGCGCTCCCGCATCATCTTCAGGCACCGGGGCAGATCCGCGCCCACCCGGTCCATCTTGTTGATGAAGGCCAGCCGGGGTACGCCATAACGATCGGCCTGGCGCCACACCGTCTCAGACTGGGGCTCCACCCCGCCCACCGCGTCGAAAACCGCCACCACCCCGTCCAGCACCCGCAGGGATCGCTCCACTTCAATGGTGAAGTCCACGTGCCCCGGCGTGTCGATGATGTTGATGCGATGGTCCTTCCAGTAGCAGGTGGTGGCGGCGCTGGTGATGGTGATGCCGCGCTCCTGTTCCTGGGCCATCCAGTCCATCGTGGCCTGGCCGTCGTGCACTTCGCCCAAGCGGTGCGTCACCCCCGTGTAGAAGAGGATGCGCTCCGTGGTGGTGGTTTTACCGGCGTCGATGTGGGCCATAAACCCAATATTCCGTACCCGGTCCAGCGGGGTTAGTCGAGACAAATTTATTTACTCGTTTTTCGTTTTTCGCTTCAGGGTTTATTACTTTTGGCCTTTGTTTTTAACCAAAAACCCAAAACGGTATTTTTACCATCTATAGTGTGCGAAGGCCTTGTTAGCCTCAGCCATCTTGTGCGTGTCTTCCCGCTTCTTGATGGAGGTGCCCCGGTTGTTGGCCGCGTCCAGCAGCTCCCCGGCCAGCTTGGCCTCCATGGATTTTTCGCTCCTGGCCTTGGAGTAGTTGATGAGCCAGCGGATGGCCAGGGAGAAACGGCGGTCGGCCCGCACTTCCACGGGAACCTGATAGGTGGCGCCGCCCACCCGGCGGGATTTCACTTCGATCAAAGGCTTGACGTTTTCCACCGCCTGATGAAAGAGCTTCAGGGGGTCGTCGTTGCCCCGCTGACCCACAATCTCCATAGCGTTGTAAAGGATTAACTGGGCCACGCTCTTTTTGCCCCGCTCCATCAGGCCGTTGATGAACCGGCTCACCAGGACATCGTTGAATTTCAGGTCCGGGGAAACAGGCCGCTTGACCACTCCGCCTTTTCTGGGCATCTTTTACCTCGGTTTTCGGTTTTCGGTTTTCGGTTTTCGAAGGTGAAAACCTTCAGCCAATCCCGATTACTCAAAATTTGCTTCGGCTTCTGTTTCCGGCCGCCTTATTTTTTGCTTTTACCGAAAACCGAAAACAGAACACCGTAAACCGTCTTTATTTAGGCCGCTTGGCCCCGTACTTGGACCGTCCCCGCCGGCGGTCGTGAACTCCTGAAGCGTCCAGGGTGCCGCGGATGACATGGTAGCGCACCCCGGGCAAATCCTTCACCCGGCCTCCCCGGATGAGCACCACCGAGTGCTCCTGGAGGTTGTGGCCGACCCCGGGGATGTAGGTGGTCACCTCGATGCCGTTGGTGAGGCGCACCCGGGCCACCTTGCGCAAGGCCGAATTAGGTTTCTTGGGCGTGGTGGTATAGACCCGGACACACACCCCCCGCTTTTGGGGACAGCTTTGCAGGGCCGGACACGTGGTCCGCTTCTTCTGCGCTTCCCGGCCCTTGCGAATCAACTGGTTGATAGTAGGCATACGCGCTCCGCTTCCAACTGCTTGATTAAAAGGCTACCAAAATTAATTATTTTATTATAATGAGCCGGTAATTGTCAACCTATTATTGTTCGGGCGAGACCGCGGCCTCCGCCTCAAGGCTTTCCGGAAGCGCCAGGCCCGCCTCCACTTCCTCGCTCAGCTTGATGTTCAGGTTCCGGTACTGGGCCAGGCCCGTACCCGCCGGGATGAGCCGCCCCATAATCACATTTTCCTTGAGGCCCCGGAGATAATCGATCTTCCCCTGGACCGCGGCGTCCGCCAGCACCTTGGTGGTCTCCTGGAAGGAGGCCGCCGAGATCCAGCTCTCGGTGGTCAGCGAGGCCTTGGTGATGCCCAGCAAAAGCGGCTCACCCGTGGCCGGCTGTTTCCCCTGCTCCATGGCCCGGTCGTTCCGCTCTTCGAAGACCCATTTCTCCACCTGCTCGCCCATGAGGAACTCCGTGTCCCCCGGGGTCACCACCTTGATGCGCCGCAGCATCTGGCGCACGATCACTTCGATGTGCTTGTCGTTGATCTTGACGCCCTGGAGCCGGTAAACTTCTTGGACTTCGTCCACCAGGTAGCGGGCCAGGTCCTTCAAACCGCTGATGTTGAGGATGTCGTGGGGGTTGGGGGAACCATCCATCAGGGGGTTGCCGGCCAGCACATAATCCCCTTCCTCGACAGCCACGTGTTTTCCCTTGGGGATCAGGTATTCCTTGGGTTTGCCAACTTCCGGGGTGACCACGATCTTCCGTTTCCCCTTGACGTGCTTCCCGAACGACACCACCCCGCCGATTTCGCTGATGATGGCGGTTTCTTTGGGCTTGCGCACTTCAAAGAGTTCCGCCACCCGGGGCAGGCCCCCGGTGATGTCCTTGGTCTTGGTGGTCTCCCGGGGGATCTTGGCGATGACGTCCCCGGGGAACACCTGATCGTCTTCGTTGACCATGATGATGGCCCCCACCGGCATGAAGTAGCGGGCCGAGGCCGGAGACCCGGGAATCCTTACGGTCTGGCCCTCTAGGTTCTTAACCGAGATGCGGGGGCGCAGTTCCGGATCCTTGCTCTCCATGATGAGGCGGGAGGATTTGCCCGTGACCGGGTCCACCCGTTCCTGCACCGAAACGTTTTCGATGATGTCGCCGAACTTGATGGTCCCGCCCACTTCCGTGAGCATGGCGTTGGTGAAGGGGTCCCAATCCGCCAGGATTTTTCCGGCCGCCACCTCTTCACCATCTTTTACATTGAGGTGGGCGCCGTAGGTCAGGGGATACCTTTCCCGCTCCACCCCCTTGTCGGAAAGGATAGCCAATTCCGCCAAACGGCTCAGATTTACCTGGTTGCCGTTCCGGTCAACCGCCGATTTCATGGGGCAAGGGATTTCCTTCTTGGAATCCACGAAGTTTTCAAACCGGACCACACCCCGGCCCCGGCTCACGTGGACGCTCTGTTCCACCCGCCGGGAGGCCGTGCCGCCGATGTGGAAGGTCCGCATGGTCAGCTGGGTGCCGGGCTCGCCGATGCTCTGGGCCGCCAGGATGCCGATGGCCTCGCCCATGGACACCGTGGTGCCGTGTCCCAGGTCCCGGCCATAGCACTTGGCGCACACCCCCCGCCGCGTCTGGCAGGTCAGCACCGACCGGATCTGCACCCCCTTCTTCTCGTCATGCCCCAGGCCCGAGTCTTCGATGCGCCGGGAGGCGTCCTCGTCGATCTCCTCGTTGGCCGGAACCAGCACTTCGCCGGTGTGGGGGTCGATGATGTCTTCCAGGGCCACCCGGCCCAGGACCCGGTCGCCCACCCGCTCGATAATCTCACCGCCTTCCACCAGGGGCTTTACATAGATGCCGTCGATGGTGCCGCAATCGTCCTCGGTGATGACCGCATCCTGGGCCACGTCCACCAGCCGCCGGGTCAGATAACCGGAGTTGGCGGTCTTCAAGGCCGTGTCCGCCAGACCTTTCCGGGCGCCGTGGGTCGAGATGAAGTACTGCAGCACGGTGAGTCCTTCCCGGAAGTTGGCGGTGATGGGAGTCTCGATGATTTCACCGCTCGGCTTGGCCATCAAGCCCCGCATGCCGGCCAACTGCCGCATCTGGTCCTTGCTGCCCCGGGCGCCGGAGTCGGCCATCATGAAGACCGGGTTGAAGGAGGCCACCTCTTCCTGGTGGACGATCGTCTGACCCGGCTTCTCAGGATCAGGCTCTTCCACCGCGATCACCTCCCGGGACATCTCCGCCATCATTTCCGCGGCGATCTCGTCGGTGGCCTTGGCCCAGATGTCCACCACCTTGTTGTATTTTTCACCCTCGGTGATCAGACCTTCCTGGTACTGCTCCTCCACCTGGCTCACTTCAGACTGGGACTGGCCCAGGATTTCCGGTTTACGGCTGGGGATCACCATGTCCCGGATGCAAATGGAGATGCCCGCCTGGGTGGCGTACTTGTAGCCCAAATTCTTCAGTTGGTCCGCAAAGATGACCGTTTGCTTGATGCCGCACTTGCGGTAGCCCACCGAGACGAGCTTGCGGATCTCCTTTTTGGTCATGGTGCCGTTGATCAGGTCAAAGGGGAGCCCCTCGGGGAGAATCTCCCGGAGGATCACCCGGCCCACCGTAGTCTGATAAATCTTGCCGTCGATGCGCACCGGGATCCGGGCCTGGAGGTGAACCGCGCCCTGGTCGTAGGCCACCCGCACCTCCTCGGGAGAGGCGTAGGGCAGGGGTTGCTTGCCGTTGGTGGCCACCCGCTCGCCTTTGGCAAAAGGCCGTTCCCGGGTGAGGTAATAGAGCCCCAGCACGATGTCCTGGGTGGGGATGATGATGGGGTCCCCGTTGGCCGGGCTCAAGATGTTGTTGGTGGACATCATCAGGGCCCGGGCCTCGATCTGGGCCTCGATGGACAACGGCACGTGCACCGCCATCTGGTCGCCGTCAAAGTCGGCGTTGAAGGCGGTACAGACCAGGGGGTGCAGCTGGATGGCCTTGCCCTCGATGAGCAGCGGCTCAAAGGCCTGGATCCCCAGCCGGTGCAGGGTGGGGGCCCGGTTGAGCATCACCGGGTGCTCCCGCACCACTTCGTCCAGGATGTCCCAGACTTCCGGGGTCTCCCGGTCCACCAGGCGCTTGGCCACCTTGATGGTGGTGGCATAGCCCTTGGCCACCAGCTTGTGGAAGATAAAGGGCTTGAAGAGCTCCAGGGCCATCTGCTTGGGCAGGCCGCACTGGTGCAGCCGCAGCTCCGGCCCGATGACGATCACCGAACGCCCGGAATAGTCCACCCGTTTCCCCAGGAGGTTCTGACGGAAGCGGCCCTGTTTGCCCTTCAGCATGTCGGAGAGCGATTTGAGGGCGCGCTTGTTGGGGCCGGTGATGGTGCGGCCCCGGCGGCCGTTCTCGAACAGGACGTCCACCGCCTCTTGCAGCATGCGCTTTTCGTTGCGGATGATGATGTCCGGGGCGTTGAGTTCCAGAAGCCGTTTCAACCGGTTGTTGCGGTTGATCACCCGGCGGTAGAGGTCGTTCAGGTCCGAGGTGGCGAAGCGGCCGCCGTCCAGGTGCACCAGAGGCCGGAGGTCCGGAGGCAGCACCGGAATCGCCTCCATGACCATCCACTCGGGCCGCTGACCGCTTTCCCTAAACGCGTCGATGATCTTGAGGCGTTTGCCCAGCTTCTTGAGCTTGGCGTCGGAGCCGGTCTTGAGCATTTCCTGGCGCACTTGCTGGGACAGGGGATCCAGCGCCACGGCCTTCAGCATCTCTCGGATGGCCTCGGCCCCCATGCCCGCCTTGAACCGGTTGCCATACTCTTCCCGGGACTGGCGAAATTTTTCTTCCGACAGGAGCATGCCCTTGGTCAGATCGGTGTCACCCCCGTCCACGACCACGTAAGCCTCAAAATAGAGGATCTTCTCCAGCTCTTTGAGGGTCAGGTCCAGGAGGTTGCCGATCTTGCTGGGCAGGCTCTTCAAAAACCAGATGTGCACCACCGGACAGGCCAGATCGATGTGCCCCATCCGTTCCCGCCGCACCTTGGACTGGATCACCTCTACCCCGCATTTTTCGCAGGTGATCCCCCGGTGCTTCATGCGCTTGTATTTGCCGCAGTTACATTCGTAATCCTTGGCCGGTCCGAAGATCTTTGCACAGAACAGGCCGTCCCGTTCCGGTTTGAAGGTCCGGTAGTTGATGGTCTCCGGCTTTTTCACCTCGCCGAAAGACCAGGAGCGGATCAGGTCCGGAGACGCCAGGGACAACCGCACCGCCGAGATGGCGATGGGGTCTTCCGGCCGGGCGAACAGACTGTTCAAATCTTCTAAAGCAATCTCGCGCATTTTTTCCATAAAAGGCTGGTCCTCAGGACTTGTCCTTGTCCTGCTTCAGGAGTTCCACATTGAGCGCCAGGCTCTTGAGCTCCCGCACCAGGACGTTGAAAGATTCCGGCAGCCCCGCTTCCAAATCGTATTCGCCTTTGAAGATCTTTTCGTACATGCGGGTCCGGCCAGCCACGTCGTCTGATTTCACCGTCAGGAATTCCTGCAAGGTATAGGCCGCGCCATAAGCTTCCAGGGCCCAGACTTCCATTTCCCCCAGGCGCTGGCCGCCGAACTGGGCCTTGCCGCCCAAAGGCTGCTGGGTCACCAGGGAGTAGGGGCCGATGGAACGGGCATGGATCTTGTCGGCCACCAGGTGATGCAGTTTCATCATGTACATCACCCCCACGGTCACGTCCCGGTCGAACTCCTCCCCGCTGCGGCCGTCACGGAGGCGCGCCTGGCCGCCGGTGGGCAGCCCGGCCTCCGCCAGATAAGCCTGGACCTCTTCTTCCGTAACCCCGTCAAAGACCGGGGAGGCCATGTGAATGCCGTCCTCGTAGTGTTTTTGCCAGATGTCCCGGAGTTCGTCGTAACTCAGGGAATCAATCTCCGCAGCCAGGGGCGCATCAGGATTGAGGATCCGCTTCAGCCGCGTCTGGATGGAATCCAGGCTGTAAAACTTATCGATCATCTCGCCGATGCTCTTGCCCAGGGCATGGGAAGCCCAACCCATGTGGGTCTCCAGCACCTGGCCCACGTTCATGCGGGAGGGCACGCCCAAGGGGTTGAGGACGATGTCCACCGGGGTGCCGTCGGCAAAATAGGGCATATCTTCTTCCGGCATGAGACGGGACACCACCCCTTTGTTGCCGTGGCGCCCGGCCATCTTGTCGCCCACGGCCAGCTTGCGCTTCATGGCCACGAACACCTTGACCTTTTTGATCACCCCCGGGGGCAATTCGTCCACTTTCCGGAGCCGGCCCAGCTTGGCTTCGAAGACCATGTTCACCAGGTGGAGCTGTTCCTGATAGCGGTCCAGGAGCTTGTCCAACTGGTCTTCCAGACCCGGTTCCTCGAAGGACACGTGCCGCCAGAACTCCAGGTTGTGACGCTTCACCAGATCCGCCGGCACCGGCTCTCCCGCATGCAGGAAGGTGTTGCCGGTGCGCTCGTCGTCCATGTTGTCGGCCACCTTCTGCCCCAGCACCACCTCTTTCACCTTCTGGCGGAAGGACTGGGTGATGATGGCGATCTCGTCGGCCTGGTCCTTTTGCAGCTTGGCCACGGCCTCGTCTTCGATGGAGCGGCTGCGGTCATCCTTTTCCACGCCCTTGCGGGAAAAGACCCGGGCGTCGATCACCACGCCTTCGATCCCCGGGGGGACCCGGAGCGAGGTGTCCTTTACGTCGCCGGCCTTCTCACCGAAAATGGCCCGGAGCAGCTTCTCTTCCGGGGTGAGCTGCGTCTCCCCCTTCGGGGTGATCTTGCCCGCCAGGATGTCGCCGGGGCGCACTTCGGAACCCAGCCGGATGATGCCGCTGTCGTCCAGGTTGCCCAGGGCGTCTTCGCCCACGTTGGGAATATCCCGGGTGATCTCCTCTTTCCCCAGCTTGGTGTCCCGGGCCATCACTTCGAATTCTTCGATGTGGATGGAGGTGAAGACGTCGTCTTTGATCAGGCGCTCACTCACCAGGATGGAGTCTTCAAAGTTGTAGCCGCCCCAGGGCATGAAGGCCACCATAACGTTCTTGCCCAGGGCCAGTTCGCCCATGGCCGTGGCCGGGCCGTCGGCGATGATCTGGCCTTTCTCCACCAGGTCTCCCGGCGCCACGATGGGCCGCTGGTTGAAACAGGTGTTCTGGTTGGTGCGCTGGAACTTCGTCAGCTTGTAGATGTCCACCGGAGAGCCGTTGCCGCCCGGGCCGGGCTCCGCCGCCCGGATGACGATCCGGGTGGAGTCCACGTCCTCCACAAAACCCCGGCGCCGGGCCACCACCGTGACCCCCGAATCCCGGGCCACCACGCCTTCCATGCCCGTTCCCACCAGGGGCGAACTGCTGGTCAAGAGCGGCACCGCCTGGCGTTGCATGTTGGAGCCCATCAGGGCCCGGTTGGCGTCGTCGTGCTCCAGAAAGGGGATGAGGGAGGCCGCCACGCTCACCAGCTGGTTGGGGGACACGTCCATGTATTCAATATCTTTGGGGTGGGCAATGATGAATCCCCCGGCTTTACGGGCTTCGATCATATCCGTCAGAAACCGCCCCTTGCTGTCCAGGGGGGCGTTGGCCTGGGCGATGACCTTGTCCCCTTCCTCCAGGGCGCTCAGGTACCGGATCTTCTTGGTGACCCAGGTCACCGCCTTGCCGCCCTTTTGCACCTTTTCCACGACCCGGTAGGGGGTTTCGATGAACCCCAACTCGTTGACCCGGGCAAAGGTGGAAAGCGACACGATGAGGCCGATGTTGGGACCTTCCGGGGTCTCAATGGGGCAGATGCGGCCGTAGTGAGTGGGGTGCACGTCCCGCACCTCGAATCCGGCCCGTTCCCGGGTCAGCCCCCCGGGTCCCAGAGCGGACAGGCGGCGCTTGTGGGTGATTTCGCTCAACGGATTGGTCTGATCCATGAACTGGGAAAGCTGGGAGGTGCCGAAAAACTCCTTGATCACCGCCTGCACCGGCTTGGAGTTCACCAGGTCATGGGGCATCAGGGTGTCCAGGTCCTGGATGGCCATGCGTTCCTTAATGGCCCGCTCCATCCTGACCAGCCCCACCCGAAATTGGTTCTCCAGCAATTCGCCCACGGCCCGGACCCGGCGGTTGCCCAGGTGGTCGATGTCGTCCACGGGTCCTTCCCGGTCCTTCTGGGTGATGAGCTCTCGCACCGCCAGGAGAATGTCCTCTTTGTCCAGGGTGGTCTTGGTCAACGGCAAGCGTTCCGCCTTGTCGGGCCTGAGTTTCAGGTCCAACTTGAGCCGGCCCACCGGCGACAGATCGTAATATTCCGGGTTGAAAAAAAGATTTTGGAAGAAAGTCGTGGCCACTTCGTCGTTGGGGCGATTGCTGGGACGCAGGCGCCGGTAAATCTCCAGGATGGCATCTTTGGCGGACGCGGCCTTGTCCGCCGCCAGGGTGTTCCGGAGACAGGCGCTGACGTTGACCCCGTCGATGAAGAGCAGGTCGAGTTCCTTGATGCCCCGCTCCTGCATCTGGGCGATCTTGTCTTCGGCCAGCATCTCGTTGCACTGGGCCAAAACGGCGCCGCTCTCCGGGTCCAGGATGTCATGGGCCACCACCCGGCCCACCAAGTCGGTAGCGAGCCCCGTGACGGTCGAAACCCCGGCCCGTTTCATCTTGTGGATCAACGCCGGGGTCAGGCGTTTGCCCTTCTTGATCAGGACATCGCCCTTCTTAGGATCGAGGATGTCGGTGGTCGCGGTTTTGTCCGCCAGCAGTTCCGGGAAAAAGGCCTGCTGGATAGTCTCGCCCTCCAGATACACCCGCTGGGTCTTGTAGAAGAAGTTGAGCAGCTCTTCCGTAGTGTACCCCAGGGCTTTCAGGAGGATGGTGGCGGGGAATTTACGCCGCCGGTCGATACGCACGTAAAGGATGTCCTTGGGATCGAACTCGAAATCGATCCAGGACCCCCGGAGCGGAATCAACCGCGCCGAGTAGATGATTTTACCGCTGGAGTGGATCTTGGCCTTGTCATGGTCAATGAACAGACCGGGAGAGCGGTGCAACTGGCTCACCACCACCCGCTCGGTGCCATTGATGATGAAGGTGCCGTGCGCGGTCATCAGCGGCAGGGTGCCGAAATAGATCTCCTGCTCCTTGATGTCCCGGATGGTCTGGACCTTGGAATCCGGACCCAGCTCGTGGACCACCAGGCGCACCCGTATCTTCATGGGCACGTCATAGGTCATGCCCCGCTGCTGGCATTCGTCGACGTCGTACTTGGGATCTCCCAGCCCGTAATCAACGAACTCCAGGGAGCACACGCCGCTAAAATCCCGGATGGGGAAAACGCTCTTGAAGACTCCCTGGAGGCCGTAGTCCGAGCGCGCTCCCGATGCCACATCTTTTTGCAAGAAACGATGGTAAGACTCTTTCTGCATCTCGATGAGATTAGAAATGTCCACCACCCGCTCGATCTTGCCGAAATTTTTGCGGTACAGCCTTAAAGGCGATAGTGCGTTGGCCATGGATACTCCTTGAAGGATGGCCGAAGTTCAGGGATTACTTGATTTCGACGGTAGCTCCCTGGGCTTCCACTTTCTTCTTGATTTCTTCGGCTTCCGCCTTGGAAATGGCTTCTTTCAGGGTGGTGGGCACATTTTCCACCGCTTCTTTGGCCTCTTTCAGCCCCAGATTGGTGACGGCCCGGACTTCCTTGATCACCTGGATCTTGTTGGGGCCGCAGACCGTCAGGACCACGTCGAATTCAGTTTGCTCTTCCACCGCCGGCGCGGCCTCCGCGGCCATGGGCCCCGCCGCGGCCATTGCCATGGGCACCGCCGCCGACACCCCAAACTTTTCTTCCAGTTCCTTGATGAGCGTGGAAAGTTCCAGCACCGTCATGTTGGCCAGGTAGTCAACTACCTCAGCACGGGAAATGGTCATCTCTGTTCCTCCTTGTCCTCAAGCAAATAGTGTCCCAGATGTTGCTATGATTTCGGCTGCGTGTTGTCGCCGTAGCCTTCAAATTAGGTGGTGCCCTTTACTCGCCGCTCTCCGGCTTATCGGCCGGCGCCGCCGGCTCGGGCTCGACAGCCGCGGTTTCCGCCGGCGCCGCCGGCTCCAGCTCGGAGGCCGGTTCAGCCGCCGGGGTCGCGGCGAGAGCCTCAGGAACTGCCGCGACTTCCGCGGCGGCCGGCTCGGCCTCGGCTTTCTGGTCCTTCAACGCCACCAGCACGTTGAGCAGGTTGCGGATCACCCCGGCCAAAACCGTGACCAGACCCCGGGGCACGCCCTGCAAAACTCCCAGCAGTTGGGCCAGGAGCACTTCCCGGGCCGGGAGCTTGCTGAGCGCTTCCAGGTCCTTGGGGGTCAAGGCCTGGCCGCCCAGGGCCCCCGCCTTGATCATGAGTTGCGGCTTCTCCTGGGCAAACTTGATGAGCACCTTGGTCACCGTCACCGGGTCGGCATACCCCAGGGTCAGGGCATTGGGCCCGGTGGCATGGCTGAGCAGGGGCGCCAGGGGAGAATCATCGGCCCCGGCCAGCCGCAGCAAGGTGTTCTTTACCACCGTGAGCTCGGCGTCGGCTTCCTGCAACTGCCGCCGGAGCCTGGTCATATCCGCGACCTTCAGTCCTTTGAAATCCGTCAGGATGCCGATTTGCGACCTCGCCACCTTCTCCTGGATTGCCTGGACTATTTCGGCTTTCTGTAGCTTACGCACCCTTCTCCTCCTTTACAGCAGGCGAACCAGGTTTTTGACGTCGCTGGTGTCCACGGGAATTCCCGGCCCCATGGTGGTGCTCAGGTGGATCCCCTTCATGTACGTCCCTTTACTGGTGGTGGGCTTCAGCCGTACCAAAGCGTCCATGAAGGCCGCCAGGTTTTGCAGGAGTTTCTCGGCCCCGAAGGAGACCTTGCCCATGGGAGCATGCACCACTCCGGCCCGGTCCACCCGAAACTCCACCTTGCCGCCTTTGAGATCACTCACGGCCTTGGCCACCTCAAAGGTGACGGTCCCAACCTTGACGTTGGGCATCAGCCCCCGGGGGCCTAAAATTTTCCCGATCTTCCCCACCGCGCCCATGAGGTCCGGGGTGGCCACGGCCTTGTCGAACTCCAGCCAGCCCCCCTTGATGCGCTCGATGAGGTCTTCAGCCCCCACGTGGTCGGCGCCGGCATCCATCGCCTCTTTTTCCTTTTCTCCCTTGGCGAACACCAGGACCCGCACCGTTCTTCCTGTCCCGTGGGGCAGGACCACCGCCCCCCGGACCATCTGGTCGGCGTGGCGGGGGTTCACTCCCAGGGCCACCGCGATCTCCGCGGTCTCGTCAAACTTGGTGGAGGCGACCTCCAACGCCAGGTTGACAGCATCCTGGAAGGGATAGCGCTGATTGCGGTCAACCTTGGCGGCGACCTCCCGATATCTTTTGCCATGTTTGGCCATCGGTATCACTCTCCCTTTTTCAGTTACACCCCCTCCCCTGGTGGGAGGGGGCTTGGGGGAGGGGGAATGAATCACCCCCACCCTGAACCCTCCCCCATCAAGGGGGAGGGAAAAATGGCTTTTACTCAACTATCTCGATGCCCATGCTCCGAGCGGTCCCGGCAATGCTGTGCATGGCCATTTCCAGGTTGGTGGTGTTCAGATCAGTCATCTTCTGCCGGGCGATCTCCTCCAACTGGGTCTTGGTGATCTGCCCCACCTTCTCCCGGCTGGCCTCTTTGGCGCCCTTGGCCACCTGGGCCATCTGCTTGAGCAGGACCGACGCCGGGGGCGTCTTGGTCACAAACGTGAAGGACCGGTCGGCAAAAACCGTGATCAGCACCGGGATGATGGTCCCTTCCTGGCCGGCGGTGCGAGCGTTGTAGGTTTTGCAGAATTCCATGATGTTGACCCCATGCTGACCCAAGGCCGGGCCGATGGGCGGCGACGGATTCGCCTGCCCCGCAGGAATCTGCAATTTAATCTGGGCGATAACTTTTTTGGCCATTATTAATTCCTTCTTTCACTTTGCGCCTTTGCGTCTTGGCGTGAAAAAACTCACGCCAAGGCGCAAAGACGCCAAGGTAAGACTTAAATTTTTTCTAACTGCGTAAACTCCAGCTCCACCGGCGTCGGCCGCCCGAAGACGCTGATCATCACCCGCACCCGGCCCCGGTCCGGCCGCACATCGTCCACCACCCCGGTAAAATTGGTAAAAGGACCGTCCGTCACCTGGACTTTGTCCCCCTGCTCAAACTTGATCTTGGGCTTGGGCCGCAGCACCCCTTCCTGCATCTGGGCGATGATCTTTTGCGCATCTTCCTCGGGGATGGCCACCGGCTCTTCTTTGCTGCCGATGAAGCCCGTCACCTTGGGGGTGTCTTTCACCAGGTGCCAGGAATCGTCGGTCAACTCCATGTGCACCAGGACGTACCCGGGATAGAATTTTCGGGAGGAGAGTTTCCGCTCCCCCTTGACCATCTCTTCCACCGTCTCCGTGGGGACCAGAACCTGCTCCAGCAGGTGCTCCAGGCCCCGGGCCCGGGCCCGCTCCATGATGGCGTTCTTGACTTTCTGTTCAAAGCCCGAGTAGGTATGGATGATGTACCACTTTTTGGACACGGCCTTGCCTTTTTGCCTCAGTGGATGAAATACCGGACCACGTGGGACAGGAGGAAATCCACCAGTCCCAGGTACGCCCCGATAAAGAACACCAGGATGAGGACCACTCCCGTGGTGCCCAGGGTCTCTTTGCGGTTGGGCCAGGTGACCTTCTTCAGCTCCTGAAGCGCTTCCGATAGAAAAACCTTGCTTTGCGCCCAGTACTGCTTGACCGGCGGCGCCTTGCTGAACCACCCAGGGCGCGCTTTGCCCGGTTTGATTCTGACCACCTGCCCCCGGGAAGCGCCGCCGCCGTCTTCCTTCAGATTCGATTTGGGCTTCGTCTTGGTCTTTTTCATAACTGGTTTCACCCTACCGGCCCCCTGAAACGGAAGAACCCACCCCCACCCGACGCCCGGCACCTGCGCCCGGGGCAAGGACATATCCAGGCTTCTTCTTATTTAACCCTAGAAGCACCTCGGTTAAGGGAATTCAAGGAGAGAATCTGCGTGTGTGGCTAGATGGCGGAAACTCACCAACCGACCCCTTGGTCCCATGTCTTACATCTTATCTGGCAGGCCAGGAGGGATTCGAACCCACAACATCCGGTTTTGGAGACCGGCGCTCTAACCGTTGGAGCTACTGGCCTGTCTTCTCCCCCTACTTGCTCTCTCGATGAAGGGTGTGGGTCCGACAAAATGAACAGAACTTCTTGAAGGCAAGCCGGTCCGTCGTCCGCCGCTTGTTCTTGGTGGTCGTGTAGTTCCGGCGCTTGCACTCGGTACAGGCTAAGGTAACGATGTCTCTCATAAGCTATTCCAAAATCTCGCTCACCACGCCGGCGCCCACAGTGCGGCCGCCTTCCCGGATGGCGAAACGGAGTTCTTTTTCCAGGGCCACCGGGGTGATCAAGGTCACCTCCATGGCCACGTTGTCCCC
>Ga0194119_10004340_pt1 | contig 22015 bp, 16 predicted proteins | sample TA2MahC100mmetaG_FD_148620 | JGI IMG/M metagenome (GOLD analysis project Ga0194119, IMG submission 148620) | Freshwater microbial communities from Lake Tanganyika, Tanzania - TA2015018 Mahale Deep Cast 100m | ecosystem: Environmental > Aquatic > Freshwater > Lake | place: Tanzania: Lake...
TCCAGCTAAAAGTTGAAGATTTGCAGAACCAGCATCACCAACAGTGATACCAGCACCTGCAATTCCATCACCATTCCAGATAGCAGAACCAGCTTCAGCCATAGCTCTCATTCCTGAACCTCCTTGCATTCTACTTCTACGTCCTCCAGCCATGCCTGCTGCTTCTTGGACACCAATAGAACCTAAAGCACCATAATCAGTAATATCTTGTCCATCAATACCAGAAGGAGAAATACGGCTTCCAATACCAACATGTCCACCTCTCATTTTCTTAGCTCCTTTGCGGTGTTTCTTGGTGGCAATTTTAACATATCCAAATTTGCCTTTTTTGGTTCCATAACCATACTTTAATAAGCGCATTTCCTTTTTAGCACTAAAGTGTTTTAATTTAGAAACAATACGTCCACGAGACATCATAAGGTCAGTTTTAGTAAGTCCCCCAGATGTTTTTTTTGCAGTTCCGTTAAAAACTTGACGACGAGAACCAATAGTTTGAGTCATTATAAAATAATTAAAGAAAAGAAAAAAGTAAAATTGTCTAAATAATATTTGAAACGCATTATTCTAAAATATATTTCTTAATGGTCTTGGACTTCCTCCGGGTTGTCCTTCCCATCCTCCAAGATAATTAAGAGTAACAGGTTTATACAAATTGCCAAAAGTTGTTCTTCCACCTAAATTTCCAGTAATAGCTTGTGAAATACGAAAATTTTTGGTTTGTGAAGAGTCGTTATATCCTTGTTTAATATTATTAGCTTGTTGTGGTATACATTTGCATAATGTACTTTGAGAAATATCATCAGAATTTGCTCTATAATATTGTCTGATAAATTCCGCATTAATTAATAATCGTAAGTTTGATTTATTTCCAGGTGTAAATCTGTTGTTATTATATCGTGTCATATCTAATATTTACTAATATAATTATTTTGTTACTAATCGGTATAAATATATAATATAATTAAAAGTAACTTAAAGAGTCTTTAAGTTACTTTTAGGTTAATATATATTGTTTGAAGATCTTCGAAAAAAAGTCGGGGCCAAAATTGAAAATGGACATTTTTAAAAATGTCCAAAATTGAAAATCCCAAAAAAGTTTTGAAAAAGACCCTCAAAGTTGAGAGGTGTGACGATAATGCTCTAAAAATGAAAAAATGTTGAAAAAAAGTGTTACGATAATTTTTAGACATTTTTTAGAAAACTAAAATATTTAGCTAACATAATGGAAACTTTAGGTGACAAAATTCGGCTTTTTTATAGACATTTATAGACATTTATAGATATTTTAGGATTTTAAATTTAAAAAAATCTCAAAATATACTATAATAATGCCAAAAGATACAATTGACTATTCTAATACAATAATATACAAAATATATTGTAATGATTCTAGTATAACTGATATATATGTAGGACATACAACAAATTTTATAAAAAAAAAATATCAACATAAAATATTGTGTAATAATAGCTCTAAATTAAAAATATATGATGTGATACGAAAAAATGGAGGATGGAATAATTGGAGTATGATTGAAATTGCTAAATATGCATGTCAAGATGTGACTGAAGCTAGAATTAGAGAACAAGAGCATTATGAACTTTTAAAATCATCTTTAAATTATATAAATCCTATTTCAAATAGTACATATTCTGTACTAAATATTGATAATACGATTTCATCAGATCAAGATAATAATGTAATCAATTTTAAATATTCATGCGATTGTTGTGACTTCTATACAAGCAATAAAAGTCACTATACCGACCATCTATCCACACTGAAACATCAAAAATGTTGTCTTTTAGGTGACACTCAGCAAACAAATCCGGCGGCTTTCCGGCCACACGATAAATTCGTATGTAACAACTGTGATAAAAAATATCAATCACGAAATGGTCTTTGGAAACATCAAAAGATATGTATGTCAGATAATGACCCTAATACTAATGAAAAAATAAAAGAAAGTATAATATCAGATAAAGACCTTATTATGATGTTAGTAAAACAAAATAGTCAATTAATGGATGTTCTCAAAAATGGAACTAACAATACAAGTCATTCTCATAATAATAATCACTCACACAATAAAACATTCAACTTGCAGTTCTTCTTGAACGAAACATGTAAAGATGCTATGAATATTGGAGAATTTGTTACTTCTATTAAACCACAATTAGCCGATTTGGAAGCAACTGGAAGATTAGGTTATGTTGAAGGCGTTTCTAATATAATTCTCAATAACTTAAAAACATTAAAAATTCATGACAGACCTATTCATTGTTCTGATCAAAAAAGAGAGATTATTTATATTAAAGATAACGATGAATGGACCAAGGAAGATGAAGATAAACCTATACTTACAAAGGCAATAAAAACAATTGCAAATGAAAATATAAAAAATATAAAACAATGGAGAAATGAATATCCTGACTGTACAAGCTCAAATTCAAAGAAGAACGATTTATATCTAAAAATAGTTAGTAATGCAATGTCAGGGTCTTCAGCTGAAGAAAGTAATAAAAATATAAATAAAATAATCAGTAATGTAGCTAAACAAGTAGTAATTGATAAAACATCATAAATAAAAGTCGGTGCCAGAATTGAAAATGGACATTTTAAAAATGTCCAAAATTGAAAATCCCAAAAAAGTTTTGAAAAAGACCCTCAAAGTTGAAATGTGTGACGATAATGCTCACAAAAATGAAAAAATGATGAAAAAAGGTGTTACGATAATTTTTAGAAAACTTTTAGAAATAAAATATTTAGCTAACATAATGGAAACTTTAGGTGACAAAAAAAAATGCCCAACATTTTATTGTTATTTTTGTGACTATGGAACGTCTAAGAAGAGTAGTTATGACAATCATTTACTAAGTGCAAAACACCAAAAACGCATAATCGGTGACGTTAAGCAAACAAATTATGCTAAAATTATGCCAGTATTACAAAAATACGTGTGTAATAATTGTTCAAGAACATATCAGTCACGTAATGGACTTTGGAAACATAAAAAAACATGTTCAACTGATAATGAACCAATTATTAAAGACGGCATAATTTCAGACAAAGAGCTTATTATAATGTTAGTTAAACAGAATAGACAATTGATGGATGTTCTCAAAAATGGAACTAACAATACAAGTCATTCTCATAATAATACTAATTACTCACATAACTCACATAATAAAACATTTAACTTGCAATTCTTCTTGAATGAAACTTGTAAAGATGCTATGAATATTGGAGATTTTATCAGTTCTATTAAACCACAATTAGCCGATTTGGAAGCAACTGGAAGATTAGGTTATGTTGAAGGCGTTTCTAATATAATTCTCAATAACTTAAAAACATTAAAAATTCATGACAGACCTATTCATTGTTCTGATCAAAAAAGAGAAGTTATTTACATCAAAAATAACGATGAGTGGACAAAGGAAGAAGAAGATAAACCTATACTAACAAAAGCTATAAAAGTTATTGCTAATGAAAATATAAAAAATATCAAAGAATGGAGAAATGAGTATCCGGATTGTACAAGCTCAAATTCAAAGAAGAACGATTTATATCTAAAAATAGTAAGTAATGCCATGTCAGGGTCTTCAGTTGAAGAAAGTAGTAAAAATATAAATAAAATAATAAGTAATGTAGCTAAACAAGTAGTAATTGATAAAACACAATAAATAAAATAAAATTGAAATTAAATACAAAAGTTTAAGGTATATTATACGAGACAATGTTCGCTACTGACGATAATACAACTTCTAACGAAGTAAATCAATTATACTTTGACGTCCAACAAAAGACTGATAAGCAACATATTCTAGAAAATCCAGATACATATATAGGGTCTGTTGAAACAGTAAATGCCGATATGTGGATTATGAATGAAGCAAGTGATAAAATTATTGAAAAGAATATTAGTTATATTCCTGGATTATTCAAACTATTTGATGAAGGTATTGTTAATTGTAGAGATCATGTAGTAAGAATGCAATCCAAGATTGATGCTAATGTTGAAAATTCATTACCAGTTTCTTATATTGATATTGCTATTCAAGAAGATGGTACTATTGTTATGATTAATGATGGTAATGGTATTGATATAGTTCAACATCCTGAGTATAAAACTTGGGTTCCTGAATTAATCTTTGGACATTTGAGAACTTCTACTAATTATAATAAAGAGGAAAAGAAGATTGTTGGTGGAAAAAATGGGTTTGGATTCAAACTAGTATTAATTTGGTCAACTTATGGTTCTATTGAAACAGTAGATCATATTCGTGGATTAAAATATACTCAAGAATTCAAAGATAATCTTAATACTATTTGTCCTCCAAAAATTACAAAGGCATCTAAATCTAAACCATATACAAAAATCACTTTTAAACCAGATTATCAACGTTTAGGCATTACTGGCTTAACCGAAGGTAGCTGTGCTTTAACACCAGATATGTTTGCTCTATTGAAAAAGAGAGTATATGATATCTCAGCAGTAACTGATAAAACTATTAAGGTAAAGTATAACTCAGCAATTATTCCTATAAAGAACTTTGAACAATACATTAATTTATATATTGGAGAAAAAACAGCATCACCAAGAGTATACGAGGAAGCCAATTCTCGCTGGGAATATGCTGTTGCATTAACTCCAACAAATGAGTTTATTCAAGTATCATTTGTAAATGGTATTTATACTTCAAAGGGAGGAAAGCATGTTGAGTATATTCTCAATCAAATTACTAGAAAATTAGCAGAATTGATTGAGAAAAAGAAGAAAGTAAAAGTGAATCTAAATTCAATAAAAGAGCAATTGATTTTGTTCTTACGTTGTGATATAGAGAATCCAGCATTTGATAGTCAAACGAAGGATTTTATGAATACTCCAATGGGTAAGTTTGGTTCTAAGTGTGATGTAAGTGATAAATTTATTGAGAAGGTCGCAAAGATGGGAGTAATGGAAGCAGCTTGTGCAATTACCGACGTGAAAGAACATAAAGCTGCAAAAAAAACAGATGGTACTAAGAGTAAAAAAATAATAGGGATTCCAAAGTTAGATGATGCTAATTGGGCTGGAACTGAAAAATCAAAAGATTGTATGATTATCTTTTGTGAGGGAGATTCAGCCAAAACTGGTGTTATTTCTGGATTATCATCAGAAGACAGAAACACAATTGGAGTTTATCCTCTTAAAGGTAAGGTAATGAATGTAAGAGGTGAAGCAGTTAAGAAAGTTTCTGAAAATAAAGAGATTGCCGAGATTAAGAAAATTATTGGTTTAGAGTCTGGAAAGGAATATAAATCAATAGAAGATGTACATAAACATTTGAGATACAGCAAGGTAGTATTTATGACTGATCAGGATTTAGATGGTTCACATATTAAAGGATTATGTATTAATTTATTTCAAAATGAATGGTCTTCTCTTACTCATATTCCAGGATTTATTGGATTTATGAATACTCCAATTTTGAAAGCAAAAAAAGGAAGTCAAGAATTGAAGTTTTATAATGAAGGCGAATATGAGCAATGGAAAAGTGATAATGAATCAAATGGATGGACAATTAAATATTATAAGGGACTTGGTACTTCTTCAAAGACAGAATGGAGAGAATATTTTGAGGAGAAAAAGTTTGTTGGTTTTGAACATACTGGTTCTACAAGTGATGATGCAATTGATATGGTATTTAATAAGAAACGTGCTGATGATAGAAAAACATGGTTAGAGACAGTTTATGATAGAAATAGTTATGCTGACACAAGTAAACAAATGATTCCTTATGAAGAGTTTATTAACAAGGAATTGATTCATTTCTCTAAATATGATTGCGAACGTAGTATTCCAAACATGATGGACGGTCTAAAGACTAGTTTAAGAAAAATTTTGTATTGTGCGTTTAAAAAACGTTTAACGAGTGAAATTAAGGTCGCCCAGTTTTCAGCATATGTTTCAGAAAATTCAGCATATCATCATGGTGAAGAAAGTTTGAATAAAGCGATTGTTGGAATGGCTCAAAATTTTGTAGGTTCAAATAACATTAATTTGTTATATCCTTCAGGACAATTTGGGTCAAGAATTAAGGGTGGAGGAGATGCATCTAGTCCAAGATATATATATACACGTCTTGAAAAAATTACTAGACTTATCTTTCCAGAACAAGATGATAAAATTCTTAAATATTTGAATGATGATGGCACACCAGTTGAACCACAATTTTATGTACCAATTATTCCAATTCTTTTAGTTAATGGTTCAAAAGGTATTGGTACTGGATTCAGTACTGAAATTATGTGTTACAATCCAAAAGATATTATAACTTATTTGAAAAATAAGTTACAAAATGTAACAAATGATAATATTAAGTTCTTTCCTTATTATGATGGATTTACAGGAGATATTGAACAAGTTAGTGATACAAAATTTGTATTTAAGGGTAAATACTCCAAAATTGATACAGATAAAATTAAAGTAACTGAATTACCAGTTGGATATTGGACTGAAGACTTTAAAGAATTATTAAGTGAACTACAAAATGATAAAGATAAAGATGGAAAGAAAATAAGTTCTGTTGTAAAAGATGTATTTGAAAACTACACAGATACAACTGTAGAATTTGTAATTACATTTAGCAATGGAAAACTAGATGAATTGGAAGCGTGTAAGGGAGAATATGGGTGTAATGGATTACAAAAATTATTGAAGTTATATTCAACTACTTCAACTACAAATATGAACTTATTTAACTCTGATGATAAATTAAAAAAATATGAAAATGTAGAAGAAATTATTGATGATTATTATCAAATTCGTCTTGAATATTATGAAGATAGAAAAAAATATATGATTGTTGTTTTAGAAAGAGAAATAATGATTTTATCAAATAAGGCAAAATATATCAAGGAAATATTGGAAGGAACCATTGATTTGAGAAAAAAGAAGAAAAATGAAATTATTTATATGCTTAAAGAAAAGGAATATTATACTATTGATGATGATGAAGAGTTCAAGTATTTGGTAAGAATGCCAATGGATTCAGTATCTGAAGAAAATGTTGACAAATTATTGAAAGAACATCAAGAGAAGGAAGATGAACTTGAACGTATTAAGTCAACGACGATTCAGATAATGTGGTTATCAGAATTAGAGATTCTTGAGAAGGAGTATCAAGAATATCAAAAGGAAAGAGAACAATCTCAAATTGGCGAACTTAAAGTTGCGAAGAAAAATACAATTACAAAAGTAGCAGGCGGAGCAAAGAAGATTATAATTCAACCTATCAAGAAAATTGTAAAGAAGGGTTAAAACCATTTTGGCATTAAATAATTATTTTTATCTTTTTGAGATTCAACAATTGGAGTAGCAAGTGGTACCGCTAATGTACTAACATCATTTAAATATTTCATATAACTTTGTGCTTCAGAGTAAACATGAAAAATACAATAATCTAATACAATTTTATTGAGTTGTTCAATTTGTCCAGAAATATTATGAGGTTGATTAGCAGCATGTTGTAAAAATACACTTCTCATAATAATTTTAAGTGCGTCACAATCTTGAGAAGCAACAGTATATTGTTTGTTTGATTTTTTATAAACTCCTGCTCTAATTCCATTTTGAATGATCTGTATATTTTCTTTAGAAAAATAAGCTTTAGATAATTGGGTTTCATCCCATTGTCCTAATGTAGGTTCCCTAAACGTAGCACATTGATTAGCTGGTATTTTATCATACATAGCAAATAATTTAGTTAGTTCAGGACCTCCCTTCGGGGAGTTATTAATAATATCAACACGCCCATTAGAAGTTTTATAACTATTCATATTATTATTATATATTCATAAAAAAAAATATATATATATATTTTATATAGAAATGTATTTTCAAAAGATAGTACTAACAATAGCAACTATATTATTAATAGTTATATTAGTAGTAATAGGTCTATCATTATCTAAAGCAACTATTGAAGAATCTTGGCCTCCAGTTGTTGGGGAATGTCCTGATTATTGGATTGATATGTCAGGAAACGGTGAAGCGTGTTTTAACAGCCATAGTTTAGGAAGATGTAATATTCCTAGTGAAGGAAATCCTAATACAATGAATTTTAATCAATTGTCATTTACAGGTGATAATGGTAATTGTGCTAAATATAATTGGGCTAACACGTGTAAAATAACTTGGGATGGTATTACGTCTGGTGTAAAAAATCCTTGTTATACATCAACATAAACAACAAACTTGTTACACCTTTACACAGTAAATGTAAAGTGATGTGAAATATTTTACACTAACATTATAACAGTCGGTGTTACGGCGAAGCACAGTAAATGTTTAAAGGTGTAAAAAAAACGATTAAGTTAAAATAAACATAAAAATAAAACACATATATATAAAATGGAAAACTTAAACATTAATTTTTTATTGAATCGTGATGAGGAAGCAAATAAAATAAAAGATATTTTAAATAATTTTGAGTTAAATAAACATAATTTATCAACAAATCGTGGTATATATATATATGGTGAACCTGGCTCAGGAAAAACAACTTTTATTGTAAATATTCTAAAAGAATTAAATTATGATATAATTAAGTATGATGCTGGTGATATAAGAAATAAGTCAATAATTGATGCAATAACAAAACATAATATGGCAGACAAAAATGTAATGAGTATGTTTTATAATAAAGTTAAACGAATAGCAATTATAATGGATGAAATTGATGGAATGAATAATGGTGACAAAGGAGGATTAAATTCATTAATAAAAATAATAAGACCAAAGAAAACAAAAAAACAAAGATTAGAAGAAACAACATTAAATCCAATAATTTGTATTGGTAATTACCATATTGATAAAAAAATAAAAGAATTAATGAAAGTATGTCATGTTATAGAATTAAAATCTCCAACAAATCAACAAATAATATCAATAGTTGAAAAGTTAATACCAGTTTTTGATACACTAAAAGAAGAACTAAAAACTAATATAATAAACTATATTCAGTCAGATTTAAGAAAGTTAAATAGCATTTATCAATTGTCAAAAAACAATGAAAATATATTGAGTAATATTAAAAAACTTTTTTTGACAAAATCATATAATGATGATACAAGAAATATAACAAAAAAGTTAATTAACAATAACTATTCAATAGAAGACCATTTAACAATAATGAATGAAACAGATAGAACAATAGTAGGTTTATTATGGCATGAAAATATAATAGATGTATTAGGAAAAGTTAAAAAAGAAGAATCAATACCACTTTATTTGGAAATATTGGATAATATGTGTTTTGCTGATTATATAGATCGTATAACATTTCAAAAACAAATATGGCAGTTTAATGAGATGAGTTCATTAATAAAAACTTTTAAAAATAATAAAATATACCATAAAAAATTTGCTAAAAAAAAACAAAATTATAATCCAGCAGAAATAAGATTTACAAAAGTACTGACAAAATATTCAACAGAATATAATAATTCTATATTTATTCAAAATTTGTGTCAAGAACTATCAATGGATAAAAATGATATGTTTGCTTTCTTTTTAGAACTGAAGAATAAATATAATGATAATGAAATATTAGCCTTATTTGAAAATTATGATATATCAAAGTTAGATATAAATAGAATATACAGATATTTAGAAAAATATACAACAGAAAATGCAAGCGAAACAGAAGATATAATATTAGATGATGACATAGAGGATAAATAAGTATTGTATCAAATTATTACTAATTTTTTTTACTAATTACTAATAATTTTACATAAAATTATATTACATCAATTTTATACGATTTTGATTATACCATTTTTGATTGACTTCTTGAGAAACTGAAGTAAAATGATGATTTTCATACTGCTTAGGGGAATCGTAATAGAGCATTAGAGGTTCTGTTTTTCCATTTCTTCCAGTTGAGTCAATTACTTTGAATAACACCTTTTCATCTTTACTTCCAACCATAAACTCATAATATACTCCTGTAACAGCATTCCTAATTCTAGTTCCTGTTGAACCAGAACCATAGTTTTCAATTATGATTCTCTTATAATATTTTCCATTAGTCCAAGTATTATTGAATGGAATGGTAACCTTATTGTAGTTCTTATCCAATCTTTTGATAGCATTTGCGCCTTTGTTTTGTATTAAGTCCATCTCAACAGATATGGTATCATTAACACCTGTTTGTAAAGGGTCGTCGGAATACATATTATAATATATAATAATATTGTATATCTTTATATCATTTTACACATTTTAACATTTACTATGCTTCACGTTGCATAATCTACGATGGACTTTTACTTTTAAGTGTATCAATTTCTATAGTTAACTGTTTAATTCTCTTAAGAAGCTCAGTAATTAAAACATTTTTTTCAGATAATTTTTTATCATATTCATTACGGATAGTTTGAATATCAGTATTTGCATGATTATAATATGATAATATTTTCTGTTGGGTTTGTATCATCTTATTGTGTTCTTCTAAACGTTTAACACGTTCTTCTTCCATTTGTTTCATTTGTTCAAGTAATTTCGGTTTATTTTCAGGTCTTCCAGGTTCATAATTTTCTAACAGACTATTCATATCATACATATAGAATTGCTTTAAAATTGGATCTGTAATAAAATCATCTATAGTATAAGGAGATGGAATTGTTTTTGTTTGCTCTGGATGTAGAAGCATTTTTTCTTTATTTAAAGAATTATGTTTGTGAGAAAAAACTAAAATAGTTTTTAATGTATTAAGTTGTATTAAAGGAATAGTATATCCTTTTGTAAACTTAGATTCTTCTGCCAACGCGGTGTCATCATCATAACTAGTTTGTAAAAGTAATTCTTTTTTAAATGCAAATGTTGCTGCTGTTGAATGGTAGTTTGAATATGGCCCACATTGAAAAATAGCATTTTTTGAATTAAAATAAATATGCATTTCTGAAGAACCAGCAATTAAAAATTTTTTATTATTTTGTAATGTTTCAACAGCGTGTAAAATACGTTCAGGGGGATAATAATCATCATCATCCATGTATATAATTATATCACCTGAACATTTGGTATGCATTAAATTTCTCTTTTTACCAAGCACCATTTTTTCTTCATAATAAAAATATTTAACTTGTGGAATATATTTTACTAGATCTCCAATAGGGTCAGTACCATCATCAATAATAATCCATTCAATTCTGTCTTTTGGATATATTTGATGTTCAAAACATTTAATCATAAATGGAATAAATGGTCTTCTGTTAAATGTTGGAGTACATAAACTAACAAATGGTAAGACAGATGGGTTCTTTAATGTTTTTTTACCCATATTTGTATATATTTTGTATATATATATATTTAAATCATTTATACCAATTTAATGTTATATTTTTTTATTTTTTTACCTCCAAGAAGATTACTAGAACCTTGAGGTTCGGTCTTAACAGGTATAATTTGTGATGTACTAGGTATTACATTATTATCAACTGATTTATCTATTGGTAGAGTACTAGATATTACATTATCATCAACTGATTTATCTATTGGTAGAGTACTAGATATTACATTATCATCAACTGATTTATTTATTGGTAGAGTACTAGATATTACATTATCAACAACGGATTTATCTATTGGTAGGGTATTTGGTATTATATTATCAACACCTGATTTATCTATTGGTAATGTATTTTTATCTATAATATCATAATCATAATTATCAATATCCCCTCCAACTGTTGGTTTGATTAGTTCTCTTGAACTAATATTTCTAATAATATTTTCTAATTTTGCATCATCTATAGGTATACGTTGACATATGTCTACCAATTTTGGATTTTTAAGATTAATCTCGTTAACATGAGCTTGTTTAATAATTTGTTTAATTCTAAAACTAAACCCATCAGTCCCATATTTAGGCATTTCATTAGTATATAATCCCATAAAATAAGCAAAAATAATAGCTACAATAATACCAACAATAGCATTATTCCCCAAATATTTGATTCCATTTGAAAATAGACTTAGTGTTGCAAGAATAAAGAAGAAAAATTTCTTATAAGCAAAAGTATCTTTGATAAAATCGATTACATTGAATGTTTTATTTTGTGAAGTTTGTGAAGTTTGTCTTAATTTATAAGATGCAAATAGAGGAGCAAATAATCCATACACAGTAAAAAATGCTGGCATAATAAAAGCAGATAATGAACCAATTGGAATCCATAAAAAGAAAAATTGTATTAATTTAATAAATCTAAAAAAACTGATATTTTCAGTTGTTTCCCATTGTTTGGTTTCTTCATTTATAGTTCTAAATAATTGAGGAATATTTATAATATGATAAAAAATGCTAATACATACATTAAAAAAATACAACCCCATCCATATAAATATTCCAAACAATCCATATAAAAACATAATAACTGATTCGGGAAGATAACTTAAATAAAAGAAAATAGTGTTAATAGCCAAAAAATTTTTAGCAACTAAATTATTATAAACAAATGAAAAGTATAATGGTATATTAGTAAATAATCCAGTATTTGGGTCAGCATATTTTTTTAAAGAACATAAAAAACTCTTGTTAAAACTGTCTAAATATTCTTGTGAATTAAATACAGCTTTTTGTGATAAAGTATCTTCTTTTTCAGAAAAAAAAGATGGACGCATAACATTCATATCGACATAAATAGGTTTAACAATACGATCAAAAATTGTATATGGCGCTAATTCAATATCATCAGGTAAAATGTTTGCTTGAGCAATTTTAGTTGTATATAATCCTAATCCTCCAATAATGAAAATAGAAATACCTATAGTAAAAATAATGCTTGATAAATAATTTGAAAAAAAGCCTTTAAAATCAGGAGAAGTGGTAGAAGTTTCATATTTTTCGGCTTTTTTTTCATCAATAGTGTTTGTGTATTCAGTTGTAGACATTAGTTATAATAAATATATATTAAATTATTGTTATTTATCTTTTATTCTTTTTTTTCGGTCGGTGTAATATTCTTTCCAATATGATGCTAACTGTAAACTCCTCCTAATTTAATTGTTGCCGTTGTACTTGCTCTTTGCTTATCTGCTATTATTCTTGCATATGCTTGAGAAAATTTATTTATATTTGATGGAATTATACGTTGATTTGAATTTATATTTCTCATTGATTCATTATATTTTTGTATTATTGCTAGACTAGAATGGGGTGATACTTGTGGAGGAATTGGAAGTGGTGGAATAACTTCTTTAGTAGGATCAGTTGAATGTTCATAGCTGTACTGAATTATTTTGTCAGCTTCATTTCTTCCATATTTTTGAATCATCTCATTCTTTTTTTCTGCTGTTGGATAAAATGGAATATTAGACCAATCATCAGTTATATGATCAATTTTAGTTGTTTTTATCCTACTTGGATGAATAATTTTTCTTTTAGGTTCTCTTAAATCATATTTATGATAATTATCATGTTCAAATTTTATTCTAGTCATAAAAGTAGATATATTTATAATAAACATATTATCAGCTTTTACAGTATGAATATTATCTAATGGATTACTTGATTCATTCTCTATTTTGTATTGTAAGTTATGAATTGTAATTAAGCCATCTATACCATCATCGTGAGTTGCTCTCCAAGGGTCTTTACGATTAATTATTCTTTGAACCCCATCAAATAAATGTAAAATATTTGGATTGCCAATTGGGAAAAATTGACTACGATCTATTTTAATACCTTTTTTTTCACATCTTGTTTGTAATACATTATCTTCCATTCCCCATCCCCAGAAATTAGGATATCCATTAATTAATTCAAAATCAGACCCATTAAGTGCTACTATACCACCAAGAGCATAATCAAACCCATAAAAATGTTTTACAATTCCGGGAACAGTTTCATAATTAAATATAATTGTAAATGGAATTGTATCAATATCGTTAAAAACGAATGTTATATTCTTATAATCATTTGGATATTTTTGTTTAACTGCTAAAAAACCAATATTTTTTGTACCACCTCTATTAAAAGTTCTTACATCACATTGATGTGAAAAATATACTTCATAATCATCCTTTAAACTACTTTCTTTCATAATAGTTTGTAAATAATTTGAAAAAAAAAATTTATGCTGTGGACGGTTTCTATAAGGAATAATAAATACAACTTTTGGTACTTTTGACATTATATATTATTTTAGTATTTTATTATTATTCAAAATACGAATGTTCTAAATAACTAACTTTTATACCTTTGGATATTTTAACGTTATTGAAAAAAATTAGAGCAATGTGTTGTCTAAATTACAAATTACAAAAAGTTTGTTTACGGTGTTATATATTTTACTACGCAGTGCTTTTAGGTTTAGTGTAACAAATATATCAAACAATTACTGTAATGTTTGATGATGATGGAATTATAGGTCGTTGATTGTATTTATTTAATATAACTGAAGGTACTAATTCTTCTGTCATTTTTTCAAGCTTTTTATAACATTTATTAATTGTTACTTCAGAAATCTCACTAATAATTTTAACGTCTCGCTTAGATATATTTAATTTACATAATTGAGATATAAAATAAACAATTCCAGCAGCAATAGAATGTGGTGTATTTTCAGGCATTAAATTATTTTTCTCAATTTTTATAGCAATAAATTGACATAATCTTGTTAATTCAGAATTAATATTTAGTTTGCTACAATAACGTTCAATAAAGTCTTCAGGTTTTGTTTTACAGAACGCAGTTTTATCTTTATTATCCATATCTTTCTCAAGAATATTTAAAATCATTTGAGCATTTTTACATCCTTGAGTAGCACTTGTTACATCTAAATTAAATATTGTTGCTAATTCCTTAGCAGTTCGCGGATAATTATTAATTCTGCATGAAATATAAATAGAAGCAGCAATTAATCCATCTTTATTATCTCCTCTAAATGTTTGTTCATATTCGCATACTTTCTTATGATAACGAATAGCATCATCAATTATTTTTTTAGATATTCCAGCATTATTAGCAAAAATGGTAATTCTTTGAAATTCATCATATTGAGCTTTTTCTTTATATGGCATTGATTGCCATTCAGTATATCGTCTGATTTTTCTCATTTCATATGAAGATTTACCAATACATAAAACTTTACAACCAAATGATGATTCTTCTAATAGAGGATTTATAGGAATTCCACATCTAGTAGGATCTGTATTTTGATTATCATCCACTCCATAATATCTCCATTCTGGAGAATGGTCTAACATATCTTTATATATAATTCCACATTTATTATTAGTACATGTAAGAAATCCTTCGTCTGAAAATGCTAAAGAAAACTGACATCGTTCACACTTTTCTCTATCTCCAATAGTTCTATATAGACATTCCAATGGTTCTTTTGGTTTATTTGGGTTAATAACTTCTAATTCAAATATATTCCAAAGTTTTGCTTTTTCTTGTAAAGTTATTAAACTATTGTCTTTATTCTTTTTACTTCTTTCGTTATTCATTATTAGATTTAATTTTATTTTTTATTTTAAAATCAATTTTATTTTATTTTATTTTTTAGGTTTATTACAAAAAATACTTTTTTAAATATATAATATATGGGAAATCAAACATCAATCAATAATATTAATAAAGAACAAAATGAACAATTAAAACCAAAATCAGTATCTCAAATTTTAGACTATTTAGCAACATATTATATTCTCACAATGGATTTTAAAAGCTTAAGAAAACTATACGATAAGGAATATTGTGATAAATTAGTTATACTAACAACTGATATAATTCAAAGATACTTTACTGAATTGGAAATTACATATTTATCTAAACGAATTAAAAATGGGATTGAAGTTAATGAGATTGATAAAGATAAAGTTATATTTTTAAATAGAGATAAACTTAATGAACTTGATATTCAAAATTCCATTAAAAAAAAGCGTTTATGTATTTCTATATCTAAATTCTATATTAAAATTGCTCATATTTTTGCTGTAATTGTAACAACAATAAATCCTATTTATGTGTATAAAGATGCGGAAGGAAATACCGTAAGGGCATCATTATATGAAAAAGGCATGATTCCTAAAAATACTCCAAGATATATTTATAATCTAAATATTTGTAATAAACGTATAAATTCTTTACAAAACAATGAGACCTTACAACCTGATGCTGATGGTAATATTACTATTGGACCTAAAGTATGTAATATGAATATAGGCGATGATGGAGAACTAGAAAATTTAGATGATGAACCAGGCATTCCAGAGTTAGAAGAATTATATTATGACGATAATTATGATTTTAAGACAGGAAAATTTACTGGAATGACTGAAAATACAAGAAAAGCTTATCTAACTGATTTACACATATTTTATAAAGTTTTTACTGGAAATACAGGTTCATTGCCTACAGAAATAAAAAGATTTGGTGATATTCAATTAAGAGATTACCATAAAATGGATAAATGTAATGGTGAAGATCCATTATTTAAAAAAAAAGTTAAAGGACCATTAACTAACAAATTATTTAATGATTATGCTGAAAATTTAAAGAAAATGATTCAAACTACAAATAAAAATCAGCAGTCATTGTTAACAATTATTAATCAGATTTTTGTTTATATAATAGATCCACAAAGTGGTAAAAAACAAATTCGTATAAATCCATCATTAACAGAAAAAAGGTTACAAGAAATAGTGATTGAAACTAGAGCATTAATAATTAATTTATACTTAAATTGTGAAATGAATTATGTTAATGGATTAAAAATGTATGAAGCAATTGTAGAAGAAAAAATATTAGAAACTGCTCAAAATCAGATAAAAAAATTACAAAGTATATCTGATGAATTGTCAATGAATGATAAAATTCCAGAACCTGCAGAAATTCAACAAATAAAGCAGAATGCTGATGAAAAAATTTCAGAAAAGAAGGAGCTAATTGAAAAACAAATAGAAGATGTAAAGAATGATGAAAAAATAATAAATCAAGAACCAAGTGTGGTATTACAAAATGATATAACAAAGTAACAAAGTAAACAAACTCATCATAAATTTCGGCGACTGGAGTATTATCTTCTGTTAAATCAACTGATTGACTTACTTTGGTCTCTTCTTGTTAGTTATTGAAGATGTGAAAGACGAAAATACAAAACTCATTTGTATTTTGTATTTTGTATTTTGTATTTTGTGTTATGTAGCATACATTAATCCTACATTTCCTCCAATAAAGTTCACTATATTAATTCTCTCTTCAAATAAATGTAAATCAAAATTATAATCATAAATTCTCCATGTTGGTTTATTTACACCTATTATTGAACCAGTTTCTGGATCACAAATAGTTAAACTTTGAGCTAATGGATCTAATGGTGGTATTATAGTAGTAAATTCTAATTCTATTTGATTAAATCTACTCATATTTATTGCTCCAGATGGTTGTAAATCTGAATTATTTGAATTAATACTAAAATTATAACAATATAAACCTGGAGGAGCACTTCCTGTTGTTCTTACATATTTTTCAATATAATTAAATACTCCTGCTGGTTGTATATTTTCTCTATAAGAACCATCTAACAAAATTCCCAGTGCAACAAGAATCATTTTCTCATTTTGAGGATTATATGTTTGATTTATAACAAGTCCTGTTAATGTACCATTTGGATTTACTCCTGGGCCTATTTCTACAGGCGTTAATACTCCATCAATAGTTCTATATACTGTATACGTTCCTGATGTTGGTGCTTGAATTACATTTAATGGTAAATAATTATAGGGCCAATTTGTATAATTTGACCATTCATTACGTAAATTAGCATCACTGCGTTGAAAATAAAATAACCAATTTGAAATCATTCCTAATGAATCTAATGCAACCTTATTTGGTCCTGTTACATTTGGAAATATCCATTCATGCACTTGTTTTATTAAATATTTTTGTTCTTGTAATGCAAATAATTTTTCCTCTTCATTTGATAAAAAGCAATATGTGCAATTTAAATGAATATCAGCATTCCATATGGTTCTCTTATCAGAATATGAATCAATATCAATGTTAACATCTGGTGGTGGTTGTAAAAAACGAAAAAATTGCATGTACCATAAATTAAAATTAGGAGATACATACGGATAATTATTTGTTGCATCAAATACATCACGAATTACACATATTTGATTAATAGGTCTAAAAGTTACATTAATATGTAATTCATTATATTGTAATGATGTTAGTGGAAAAGCCATCTGGGATTTTAATCCAAACCAATTATTTAATGGTATATATAAAATTCTTCCTCTTATAGATGGTTCTGGACCAGCTAAATCACCAGTAAAATAAGCATTTGGATATGAGTTAACACGAGAGTTAGAATTAGCTGGATCAACTAATTCTGGAATTTGTCCAATCATTTGATTAAATAAATCGCGTTTAATAACATTATAATCACGCTGAACAGATGCTAATAAATAATCTCCTGAATACTCTTGTAATGTATAATTACCACATGTAATACTTATTTTTGCTATCATTTTAGCTCCAATATTTTCAATCCATTTAAATTCATAAGGAGCCCACTGCTCAATATTTCCTAGACCTTGAGAAGTAGATTGTTCTGTTATCTGTTGTGGTGGCAAAATTGGACTCCAAATATTTGGTAATGCTACAGATAAATAACAATCCATTAATAAATCAGCATATCTAGGAATATTAAATGTAAAAGTAGACTCTTCTGATAATCTCAGTGTTTTTGAACCTTCATAGTCAACTCTGAATTTTTGTAGACCAAAGTTTGTATATTGATGATAAGTTGATTTAAAGAAAGATTTAGTTGGATTTCCATTTAGAATAATATTTTGTTGTCCTTGACTTACTAATTGCATGAGTCCCCCGGGCATATTTTTTTTATAATATAATAATATATTTTTAATTAGTTATTCGTCATAATATAAATTTCAATAACTTTTGCTATACTTTTTTTAAAAGTATAATATAATATGGATTCTACTCAAAAAAATATACAAAATGTAGCAAGTAATGTTATTAAATCAGTAAGTGAATTAAAAGAATCTACGAGTGTATTATTAATTACTGTTATTACAATTATGATTATTATAATAGCATTATTATATTATTTCTATTACAGTCGTTTAAGAAGTAAAAATTGTAAAACTATGAATGGGATTTACGGAGATTTAAATGGTAAGATTAAATCAATTGATAATAGTGCTCAATTTAACTATACTTTTAAAGATTATTATATTAAGACAGCTTATAATTGTTGTAGTGGAGGTAATTACAAAAATGATTATGTTGATTTATGTGTTATGAAAGATTTATTAAAACAAGGAGTAAGAGGGCTAGATTTTGAAATTTTTTCTATTAATGATCAACCTGTTATAGCTACTTCTACTAGCAATAGTTACTATGTTAAAGAAACATTTAATTATATAAATTTTGTTGATGCTATGAATGTTATTCGTGATTATGCATTTTCTACATCTACTGCACCTAATTCGTCAGATCCTATTATTATCCATCTACGTATTAAAAGCACAAATCAAAAAATGTATCAAAATTTTGCTAAACTTTTAGAACAATATGATTCTATTTTATTAAGCAAAGATTATGATTCTGAATATTATGGTAAGAATTTTGGTGATGTTGAATTGAGAAAATTATTGGGTAAAGTTGTTATTATTGTTGATAGAAGTAATATAGCATTTTTAGAAACTCCTGAATTTTATAAATTTATAAATATGACAAGTAATTCTATTTTTATGAGAGCATTACATTATTATGATATTAAATACACCCCAGATATGAATGAACTTATTGCTTTTAATAAACAAAATATGACAATTGGAATGCCAGATAAAGGTGTTAATCCAGAAAATCCTAGTACAATTGTTATGAGAGAAATGGGTGTTCAACTTTTAGGAATGAGATATCAAAAAATAGATACTAACATTGAGGAAAATGATATATTCTTTGATGACAATGGTCATGCGTTTGTTTTGAAACCTGAAAAACTACGTTATATTCCTATCACTATACCATTGCCTCCTCCTCAAGATCCTGAATTGGCATATGCTACAAGAACTGTTCAATCTGATTTTTATAAATTTAATATTTAGAGCAGTGCGTATTTTATTTTATTTTATTTTATTTTATTTTATATTATTATTATTAATATAATAGTATAAATGGAAACATTAAAATTTAACTATAATAATAATTCAAGTAAATTATGTATATTAGGACAAAAATATGATACAGATAAATCATCACAAAGAAATAATGTAACAGATAGCAGACATTGTCATCCTTATACTTTATTTTATGATGGATTATTTAAAAATAAAAAAAATGAAGATTTAAAAATTGCAGAATTAGGAATATTAGATGGTGCTTCATTACTAATGTGGAAAGATTATTTTATTAATTCTGAAATATATGGTTTTGAATATAATAATAATTTAATTCAAAACTTTAAAAACAACTTTAATAATGATCGTATTACTCTTGCTAATATTGATGTTACTAATAAAGATAGTATTATTAATTCATTTAATAGTATTAATGAATTATATGATATAATTATTGAAGATACAACACATAAATTTGAAGATCAAATAAGAGTAATTGAAAACACTTATCAGTATTTAAAACCAGGAGGCATAATGATAATTGAAGATATTTTTAAAGCATATAATGAAAATGATTATATTAATAGATTACAACATATTTTACATAATTTTCAAGATTATTATTTTATAGAATTAGATCATGTTAATAGATGTTCTACTGGCTGGAATAATGATAAACTATTTATATTAGTAAAAGGTGGTGTAGAGCCTATTTTTAAAAATACAAATAAAATTACAATAATAACACCTTCTTATAGAACTAATAATTTATTAGAAATTAAGAAAAGTTTAAACTTTAATTATATAGATGAATGGATTATTGTTTATGATGGAAGTAAGATTACTGAAAATCCAAATTTATTTATAAATCAAGAAAATAATAAAATAAAAGAGTATGTTCATAAAAGTGAAGGTATTTCAGGCAATCCACAAAGAAATTTTGCTTTAAATTATGTAAGTAATGAAAATACTATTTTATATTACTTAGATGATGATAATATAATTCATCCTAATTTATATAAATTATTAAATATTATTGATAATAATAAACTTTATACATTTAATCAATATAATAGAATAAAAGGAAATAATATTTGTATTGGTGGAATTGATACTGCTATGACTCTTATTCCTTATAAATTATGTAAAAATGAAAGATGGATATTAGATAAATATGATGCAGATGGATATTATATTCAAGAATGTTATAATAAAAATAAAAATATCCATGTATATGTTAATAATGATTTATGTTATTATAATAAATTACACCGACCGGAAAGAAAAATGAGACGACCGGAAAGAAAAATGAGACAAAAATGTAATAAAAAAATCTTACTTAATTTTATATAATGAGGCTTCCAGCCACCGAATTTTAGAATGAGTTTGTCTCATTTTTCTTTCCGGTCGGTGTAACTTAACCAAGTGTAACTTTTTGTTAATTCATTTCCTTTTACTGGTAAGGGTGTAAATGAGAAAAGGTGTAAATGCCGTTTTTTAATTTATTATAAAATACTTAAAGACAAAACAACATATTTAATTAAGGAAATGACCCTTTAATGATTTTCCTTCATAAACAATAAAGGTAATTACTCCAATATGATGACAGCGAATGCTTTACTTTTTATAGGTCATAAATAGTTGTTTCTCAAAGGTAGTAAGAGAAATAACATTAGATGGGAGTGTTTTTATCTACCTTTATGTAAAACCCCATTATGTAGAATTTAGTTTATCTTTCTTAATGAAAGAAGCGCTCGTATGTTCTTGCTGATATACTCGGCATTTAAAATACGCGTTGCTCTAAATGTCCAAAGGTGTAAAATTAATTATATTTTATATTATATTTTTATGTTTTTATTATATGA
>Ga0194119_10004342_pt1 | contig 22000 bp, 22 predicted proteins | sample TA2MahC100mmetaG_FD_148620 | JGI IMG/M metagenome (GOLD analysis project Ga0194119, IMG submission 148620) | Freshwater microbial communities from Lake Tanganyika, Tanzania - TA2015018 Mahale Deep Cast 100m | ecosystem: Environmental > Aquatic > Freshwater > Lake | place: Tanzania: Lake...
TCCTCTAGGTGGTCGAGGCTGGCGTCGAGGGCGGCCAGGTTGCTGGCCACCACCGCCTCCCCCTTGCGGCCATAGGTCTTGTGAATGGAGGCACGGATCCTGGCGATCGCCTCCTGGCGCGGCAGCACGCCGCTCACGGCGAAGAAGCAGGCCTGCATCACCGTGTTGATGTGGGGCCCTATGCCGGCCTGGCGGGCCACCGCGGTGGCGTCGATCACGAACACCCGCAGGGTGTGGCTGCGGATCGTGGCGCGCAGGCGTTCGGGCAGGCGGGCCCAGCTGCCTGCCGGGCCGTGGGGACTGTTGAGCAGGAAAACCCCGCCCGGCTCGATGCCGGCCAGCAGGTCGAAGCGCTCCACGAAATCCCACTGGTGGCAGGCCACGAAGCTGGGCCGCTGGATCAGGTAGGTGGCGCGGATCGGCCGCGGCCCGAAGCGCAGGTGCGACACCGTGACCGAACCCGATTTCTTCGAGTCGTAGACGAAATAGCCCTGGGCGAACAGGTCGGTGCCCTCGCCGATGATCTTGATCGCCGCCTTGTTGGCCCCCACCGTGCCGTCGGAGCCGAGGCCGTAGAACACCGCCCGCACGGTGCCTGGGTCCTCGATCACGAACGCCGGATCGATGGGCAGGGAGCGGTGGGTGAGGTCGTCGTGGATGCCGACGGTGAAGTGGTTGAAGGGCTCGGGAACGGCCGGATCAGCCGAGGCCACCCCATCGCCTCTGAGCAGCGGCTTGAGGTGATCGAGCACCGCCTTCACCATCGCCGGGGTGAACTCCTTCGACGACAGCCCATAGCGCCCGCCCAGCACCCGAGGCAACGGGGGGCCGCCGGCGGCTGAGGGCCCGTGCACCGCCGCCCACTGCTCGGCCAGGGCGGCCACCACGTCGAGGTAGAGGGGTTCGCCTGGGGCACCGGGATCCTTGCAGCGATCGAGCACGGCGAGTGCCCGGGTGCTGGCCGGCAGGGCCTCCACCAGCATCCGGGCCCCCAATGGGCGGAACAGACGGAGCTTGAGCAGCCCAACCCGCTCGCCGTCATGGTTCAGGCGCTCCACCGTGTCGGCCGCCGTCTCGCAGGCCGAGCCCATCAGCACCACCACCCGCTCGGCGTCGGCGGGGCCGAAATACTCGTAGGGCCGGTAGGCGCGGCCGCTGAGGGCGGCGAAGCGCTCCATCGCCTCCAGCACCTGGCCGGGGGCGGCGTCGTAAAAGCGGTTCACCGACTCCCGCGCCTGGAAGTACACGTCCGGGTTCTGGGCGGTGCCGCGGATCACCGGCCGGTTGGGGCTGAGGGCGCGGGCGCGGTGGGCGCTGATCTCCGCCGCTGGGATCAGCTCCTGGAGCAGGGCGTCGCTGATCGGCTCCAGCTTCTGGATCTCGTGGGAGGTGCGGAAGCCGTCGAAGCCGTGCAGCACCGGCAGCCGACTGCGCAGGCTGGCGCAACTGGCGATCGCGGCGAAATCGGCCGCCTCCTGCACCGAGGCGGACACGAGCACGGCGCAGCCCGTGCCGCGGGTGGCCATCAGGTCGCTGTGGTCGCCGAAGATCGACAACCCCTGGGCCGCCAGGGAGCGGGCCGCCACGTGCAGCACCACCGGCGTGAGTTCCCCGGCCCACTTGTAGAGGTTGGGGATCATCAGCAGCAGCCCCTGGCTGGCCGTGAAGGTGGTGGTGAGTGCCCCAGCCTGCAGGGCGCCGTGCACCGTGCCGGCGGCCCCCGCCTCGCTCTGCAGCTCCACCACCGCCGGCACCGTGCCCCAGAGGTTGGGCCGGCCCTCGGCCGCCCAGGCATCGGCCCACTCCCCCATCGGCGAGGCGGGGGTGATCGGGTAGATGGCAATCACCTCATTGAGGCGGTAGGCCACCAGGGCCACCGCCTCGTTGCCATCCACGGTGATCGTGGCGGGGGGATCGCTCATGGGTCGTCGTGCACCAGGCTCAGCGCCACACCCACGTGCACCAGCACCCGATCCCCCACCCGGGCTTCCGGCAGACAGGCCAGGCTCACCTGCTGGCGCACCCCGCCGAACTCCACCTCGGCGCTGCGCCAGAGGGAGTCTGGGCCGGTGGGGGTGGCGGCGGCGTGGAGTGGGGCGGCCTCGGCGGGGCCAGCCGTGGTGATCGCCAGGATCACCCCAGGGGTGGCGAGGCACATGGCGCGGCAGGGCCGTTCGTTTTCGTTATAGAGATGGCGTGCAGGGCTGCCCACACCTGGCCCAGGGCCAGGCCGCCGTCGTTACACGGCACGTGCCCGTTCCAGAACACCGCCAGCCCGGCCGCCCGCAGGCCGGCGATGCAGCCCTCCAGCAGCAGGGCGTTCTGGAAGCAGCCGCCCGCCAGGGCCACCTGGGCGCAGCCGCGCTCCCGGGCCGCCCGCAGGGTCAGGGCCACCAGCGCCTCACAGAGCTGGCGGTGCCAGGCCGCGGCCAGTTGAGCGGGCGGGCGGCCCGCCGCCACCCCCTCCAGCAACGCCGCGAGCAGGGGCGTCCAGTCGAGCCAGCCCAGGGGCAGACCGGCAGCAGCTGGCGTTGCCGGGGCTGCGCTCGCCAGGGGTTCCAGAACCGCCGGCGCCAGGGGATCCGAAGGCGGTGCCACCTGACGCGCCAGCCCCTCCAGCAGCAGGCCGGCCTGGCCCTCGTAGCTGAGCTCTTGCACCAGATCGAGCAGGCTGGCGGCCCCATCGAACAGCCGCCCCAGGGCCGAGGTGCGCGGGGCGTTGCAGCCGGAAGCGAGGGCCTGGCGCAGCAGCCGCAGCTCATCGGGCGCGAAGGCGGCCCGGCAGGCGGCCGCCCCCGGGTGCTCCAGCCAGCCGGCCTCAGCCAGCAGCCCCAGGGCCACCCGCCGGGGTTCCACCAGCGCCCGCTCGCCGCCGGGCAGGGGCCAGGGCCGCAGGCAGGCCAGCCGCTCGATCGCCAGCGCCCCGCAGGCGGCAACGGGCGTCTCGGCCCGCTCCAGCCAGAGCAGTTCACCGCCCCACAGCTGGTGCCCTCCGGCCGCCGCATCGGCGGGTCCGTAACCCAGACCATCGGCGGCCCACACCAAGAGGGGGCCAGACAGGGCGTGCTCAGCCACCACCGCCAGGCCATGGGCCTGGTGGTGCTGCACGCGCAGCAGCGCCAGATGGTGCCGCGTCGCCAGGCCCTCGGCCAGCCGCACGCCCATGTAGCCGGGATGGCCATCCGCCACCAGCCAGGGCCCGCCCGACAGGGTCTCCCGCAGGTGGCGCTCCAGCTGCGCCTCCAGACCGTGCTGCAGGCGTTGCCGCAAACGAGGAGAGGCCAGATCGCCCTGGTAGGGCGCCACCCACACCCGCCCCCCCGCCGCCAGGGCCGGCGCCGCCTTGAGATCGCCGCCCAGGGCCAGAACCGCGCAGGCACCTGCCACTGCAGGGGCCGGCGGCGGACTGGCCGGCAAGGGCAAGGCAACCGGGGCATAGCCGCGGGCGCGGCGCAGCAGGGCGGGGCGGCCGTCGATCAGCTGCAGCAGGGAGTCGTCGAGGGGGCGGGCGATCGGCCGGTTGTGCACCAGAAAGGCATCGGCGCTGCCCCCCAGCCGCTCCAGGGCCTCGTCCGGATCGGTGCACAGGGGTTCACCGCTGGGGTTGCCGCTGGTGGCCACCAGGGGCCGGCCCACCGCCTGCGCCAGGAGCAGGTGCAGGGGCGAGGCCGGCAGCATCACCCCCAGGCAGGGGCTGCCGGGGGCCACGCCGACGGCAATCGGAACGGCAGCGGCAGCGGCGTCCAGCGGGGTAGGGACGTCGGCAGCGGCGTGGGCAGTGGACGTGCGGCGCAGCAGCACGATGGGCGCTGCCGGGCCCTCCAGCTCGCGCCGCTCCTCAGGCGTGATCCGCACCTGGTTCTCCAACGGGGCCAGCTCGGCCAGCAGCAGAGCAAAGGGCTTGTGGGGCCGGCGCTTGCGCTGGCGCAGCCGGGCCACCGCCTCAGTAGCGGTGGCATCCACCAGCAGCTGGAAGCCGCCCACCCCCTGCAGGGCCAGGATGCCGCCGCGCTGCAGCAACGCCGCCGCCGCCCGCAGGGGATCGCCCGCCATCGCCGCGCCATCGGGTGCCAGCAGCCGCAGCTGGGGGCCGCAGGCCGGGCAGCCGATCGTCTCGGCGTGGAAGCGGCGATCGGCGGAGTCGTCGAACTCCCGCTGGCAGGCCGGGCAGAGAGGAAAGGCGGCCAGGGTGGTGTGGGCACGGGCGTAGGGCTCGGCAGTGGCGATCGAATAGCGGGGCCCGCAGCGGCTGCAGCTGATGAACGGGTAGCGGTAACGGCGGTTGGCGGGGTCGCGCAGCTCGGCCAGGCAGCAGGGGCAGGGGGCCAGATCGGCAGCGAGGGACGGGGCGAACAGGCCGGGGCCCAGGGGCTGGCCGGCAGCGGCGGCGATGCACAGGCCAGCCGGCGCCGGAACCAGGGGCGGGAGCCACTCGGGCTCCAGTGGCTCCAGGGCGCCGGGGGGCTGCAACGCCACCGGCAACCGCCGCACCAGCCGCTCCAGCGACCGGCGCTCCCCCTGCAACTCCAGCCGCACGGCGCCGGCGACGTTCTCCAGCTCGCCCACCAGATTGAGCTCGCGGGCCAGGCGGTGCACCAGCGGCCGGAAGCCCACCCCCTGCACCACGCCGCGGCAGAGCAGGCGCAGGCGGGCCTGGCTCATCGCAACGCCGGGATGGCCAGGCCGAGGGCGGCGAGCAGGGCATCGAGGCCCACACCGCTGCGGGCCGAGGTTTCGAGCACGCGGGCGTGGGGGGCGACGCGGGCGATGGCGGCATGGGCGGCGGCGCGGTCGAAGTCCACCGCCTCGGCCAGGTCGACCTTGGTGATCAGCACCAGATCGGCGCCGTGGAAGATCGGCGCGTATTTGAGCGGCTTGTCCTCGCCCTCGGTGACAGCGAGCAGCACCACCCGCAGGCCCTCGCCCAGGTCGTAGGCGCCGGGGCAAACCAGGTTGCCCACGTTCTCGATCACCAGCAGCTCCAGCTGCTCCAGCGCCACCCCCTGGTGCGCGAGGCGGTGCAGCCCCTCGGCCACCATCGCAGCCTCCAGGTGGCAGGCCTGGCCGGTGGTGATCAGGGCGGCGCGCAGGCCGGCGGCCTGGAGGCGGCGGGCGTCGTTGTCGGTGGCCAGATCGCCCACGATCACCGCCAGGCGCTCCCGGTCGTCGCCACCCTCCGCCAGGCGCCGGGCCAGGGCCTCCAGCAGGGCGGTCTTGCCGGAACCGGGGGAGGAGAGCAGGTTCACCGCCAGCACGCCGGCGGCGGCGAAACGTTGGCGCAGGGCGGCGGCGCCGGCGTCGTTGCGGTGCAGCAGGGCGCTGTGCAGGGGCAGGGTACGGGTGGTAGCTGGCGGCTCAGGCGGGAGCTCAACGGCCGGTTGTCCGCAGGCGCAGTCGCGGCACATGGCGGCACGGGTGGGGGCCACGTTCAAGCTAGGAGCGGCGGCTGCCCCTGGCAGCCTGGCTCAACCAGGACGCTGCAGTCGCCGCAGCTGGAGCTCGCTCACAGCCGCGATCGCTTCGAAGTCGTCATCAAAACTCACCAGGAGGGCGCTGTGGTGCAAGGCCACAGCTGCGAGCAGCAGCTTCACGGTGCGAGGGCCGCATCCCGCTGGCGGTCTCGCTCCTGCTCCGCCTCAAAGCCCTCCAGGTCCACACCCCAGTCGCCGCTGAGAAAGCGCTCGGCGATCCGGGACCTGCGGCGCTGCTGCAGGGCCTCCGCCATCAGCCGACGAATGGCGGGGCCCTTTTCACGCTCCCCGGTGAGTTCTATGACTTCCGCCATCTCCTGATCTGACAGCTCAACCGGAACTTTCATCATCTACCCCCCGCAGAGTCCGATTTTCCCATCGCCAGGGGCTCAGGACAACGCCCCTCACTCCACCTCCAGCGCCAGCAGGCGCAGGTCGCGGCCGCGCAGCAGCCGGCGGCTGATCGTGCCGCAGCGGGGGCAGTCGCAGCAGCCCTGCGGGGCGGGGAAGGGGGCATCGCAGGCGGCGCAGTGACAGGTGGCCGGCTCGATCTCAATCTGCAGCTCGGCGCCGGCGGCAAGCGTGCCGGCCATCACCAGCGGGAAGCCGAAGCGCAGGGCCTCCGCCCCCGCCAAGCGACAGCCGCTGGCACCGCAGCAGCGCAACACGGGCCCCGGCGGGGTCATGGCCGTCCCTCCCGGGCCGGGCAGGGCTCCAGCCCCAGGGCCCGGAAGCGGGCCTCCAGGGCCGCCGGATCGTCGAGGGGCAGCCGCGGCTCCAGCCGGCCATCGACCACCAGCACCGGCGCCTGACCGCAGGCCCCCAGGCAGCTCACGTGCTCCAGAGCCCAGGTGCCGTTACCGGCCGGATCGTCGAGGCGCAGGCCCAGGCGCTGCTCCAGCCGGGTGGCCAGCTCGGAGCCCCCCTTCACAAAACAGGCGGTGCCCAGGCACACCGCACAGCGGTGGGCGGTGGGGGCCTCCAACCGGAACAGGTGATAGAAACTGGCCACGCCATACACCCGGCTCAGGGGCAGCCGCAGCTCCCGCGCCACCTGGGCCAGGGCCTCCCGGGGCAGGTAGCCGTGGAGCTCCTGCACCTGATGCAGCACCTCGATCAGGGCGTCGGCCCTACCGCGCTGCTGGCGGATCAGCCGCGAGATGCGCTCCAGAGCCTGGGGGGGTGCCCCCTTCGCTGCAGGGGACTGCACCAAGGTGGTGGGCTTCGGGAGCATCACGGCCTTCGCCTCCGCCTGCTCTCTGGCTAGCCACCCGGGGCCCCGGCGTCAGCGATTGTGGAGAAAGCGTTGCGGAAGGCCTGCTCGTGCGACTGAAGCGGTCCAGCACGGCAGATGCACCGATCGCCTGTGGGCCAGGCGGTGGCTGAGCGAGACCTGAGGAGATCGCGGCGATCCACGCTCACCTGGCAGAGCGTGCACTGGAAGGCCACCAGCAGAGGCTCGTCCTGTGGGCAGCTCATCCTGTGGGCGACTCGTCCTCCGCAGCTCTGGGGCCAGCGCGCCGCTCAGGTCTCGTTGCCGCCGAACATGTCGTCATCGCCTTGGAAAGGCTCGAACTCGTTCCAGCCGGGGCTCGCCTCATCCAACAGCCCGTAGCGCGCGTCAAAGGCGTCCATGCGCGTGTTGCCCGTGGGCCGGGTGTCGCAGGTGACACCCCCGTCGGCCGTGGGCTGGCAGTTGTCGAAGACCACCCCGGCCAGCGCCGATGGGCCGCTCAGCACCACAAGCAGTGACAGCGCCGCCAGCAGCGATCGTGGCCTGGGATGATGGCCCAGGTTTTCGTCTGCAGCGATGTACACCGACTGGACCGCCGTGATCCTGCTTCTGCTCACCGCTGCTCCCCTGGCAGTGGTCGTGGGCACCGCCGCATTCTTCATCTGGCAGCAGAAGAAGAAACAGACGCGTTGATCCTGCGCGGTTCCAGCAGAATCACTTCGGCCTGGGGCACCTCCGCGAACGTCGTGGCTGGAGTGGCGGCCAGGAGACGCCCCTGGCCCAGGCAGTTCATGCAGGTGCGGTACCGCTGGTCGCCGAGGCGCAGTATGCCGCTGCCCCCACAACAGGAACAGGGGATCGCAGCCGCGGAGCGGGGCTGCTGAGGGGATGTCATCACGACTGCGCTCGCCAGGAGCCGCTTGAGAATGGCACCAGTGTGGGGGGATTTACCCCCGGCGATCCCGAAACCTTCCTTAAGCCTGCAGAGCCTGTGCCAGGGCCTGCGGCCTGACCTCCTGCAGCAGCTCGGTGGCACTGAGACGGCTGCCCGCCGGCACCAGCCCGGCGCCGGCGGCCAGGAGCCCGATCACCGCCGGTGCATCCAGGCCTCTCCGGCGCATTCCCTCCAGACCCTCAGCGCCGTCGCGCTTGCTCAGCCGCTGGCCCCGCCCATCACAGAGGAGTGGCACATGGCCGTAGGCCGGTGGCGCCATCCCCAGCAGCCCCATCAGCGCCACCTGGGGCCCGGTGGCTGGCCACAGATCAACCCCGCGCACCACTTCTGTGATGCCGAGCCGCAGCTCGTCCACGGCTGTGGCGAGGTGATAGGCAAGAAAGCCATCGGCCCGACGCAGCACCACATCCCCCACCTGGGTGGCGGCGTCAAGACAGCCAGGGGCGGCATGACGCTCCTGCCAGCGGATTGACCCAGGGGGCAGCCGCAGCCTCCAGCTGGGCAGCCGCCCACCACGGGCAGACCAATCGGGCGGCTGCCGGCGACAGGTGCCTGGATAGATGGGGGAGGCCCCATGGGGGGCCGACACGTCGGCCAGCATCCGCCGGCTGCAGCGGCAGGGGTAAAGCCAGCCACCGCGGCGCAGGCCCGAGAGCACCGTGGCGTAGAGCCCGCGCTGCCGGCTCTGCAGCTCCACGGGCCCATCCCAGGTGAGCCCCAGCCAGGCAAGATCGGCCTGCAAGGCCTCCACGGCCCCCGGCCGATTGCGAGGTGCATCGAGGTCGTCGATGCGCAGCAGGATCACGCCCCCCGCCAGTCGCGCACTCAGCCAGGCCAGCAGGGCCGTGCGCAGGTTGCCGGCGTGGAGTGGGCCGGTGGGCGAAGGCGCAAAGCGCCCCCGGTACCCCTGGTTGCGGAGCTGCAGGCCGACGGCGAACTGCTCCACCACGTGCAGGGGAAGGGGCGGCGGGCTGACAGCGCCGGAATCGGGGCCGGTGGAACTCACCGGCCCATCTCAGCACCGCAACTGCCAGAGCCGACCAGCGCAGCCAGAACGCGAGCGCTCAGCCCACGCCCTGCACCTTGTCCTTGAACATCTTGCCGGCGGTGAAGGCCGGAACCCGCTTGGCCTCGATCTTGATCTTCTCGCCGGTCTTGGGGTTCAGGCCCTGGCGAGCGGAGCGGTCACGGGGCTCAAAGGAGCCGAAACCCAGGATCGACACTTTCTTGCCATCCACCACCGAATCAATGATGGTGTCGATCAGGGCATCGACGACCTGGGCCACGTCGGTCTTGGTCAACTCGGTGCGGGCAGCCACAAGATTGACGAGGTCTGCTTTGTTCATGGGAAGGGGAAGCCTCTGGAGCGGCGGTCAGGGAATGGCGAGCCGGAAGACCCGACGGCCCTGGTGTTGAGCGCGCCAATGGTATGGGGCACACCGCGGCATCGCAACAGAAAAGCGTCGCGCCGCAATGGATCTGGTGTGGAGTTGCCCATCCAGCACCTGGCTGGCCGGGCCGTTGGAGCCCTCAGGGAGCCCCTGAGGGGGCCTCCAACAGGGCTGCCAGCAGGGCCGCACCCTGGCCCACGAGCTTCTCGCCGCGCAGGGCGCCCAGCCCGCCCCCGCAGGCGATCCAGTCGGGTGAGCCGGCCGGCAGCCACTGGCGCAGGGCCGCCAGGCTGCGCAGCTGGCGCGGCCAGTGGAAGGTGCGCGCCGTGCGCAGGGGGGCCAGGCGGCCAGGCGCCTGGGGCAACAGCAGGCGACCGCAGAAGAGGCCATCCTCGCCAGCGCTGCGCAGGTGCAGCACACAGGAACCGGGCGTGGGGCCCGGCGTCCAGAGGAGCCGGGCCGCCGGGCCGAGCTCAAGCTGGTTGGCGAAGGTGCGCAGACGCTGCACACCGGGCAGCAAATAGGCCTCCTGCTCCTGCACCACCACCTCCCAGCCCAGGGCCTCCTGGAAGCGCCGGCAGCGACCATGGCCTTCCCGGCTGGTGAGCACGATCGTGCCCCGCCGTCCCCGGGCCGCCAGAGCCGCGCTGTTGGCCTCGGTCCAGGCCGGACAGTCGATCAGCAGATCGCCATCCAGGCCCCAGGCCGCTCCATCCAACAGCCAACTGCTGCCGCCCTGGCTGTCGCGACTCGGGGCGAACAGCCACAGGCCGGGCCGCACCTGCTGGGGAGGGCGGCCACCCTCCTGGTGAGGACTCTCAAGCGACACCGGGTCCTGCTTGCACTGCTGCCTAGTTTGTGGGTCAAGCCGGCCCGGCCCCTTGCTGCCCCCCTCCAGCCCCGCAACCCTCGCCAGCCCCAGCAGCCAGGCTGGTGCCGTCCACCGAGGCCAGCCCTGGCCCCTGGGGGCCAGCCTCTCCCGCCGTGGGGTGAACTTCTCCGTGGTGGCCCCCCTGGCCACCCGGGTGGAGCTGCTGCTGTTTGCCACCGGCGACGCCAGCGAACCGGAGCGGGTGGTGGAACTGACCGGCAGCGCGCACCGCTCGGGGGACCACTGGCACGCGGAGGTGGAGGGGGCCGGACTCGGCACCTGTTACGGCTACCGGGTCTACGGCCCGCTGCAGCCCGGTGGCCACAGCTTCAACCCCTCCAAGGTGCTGCTCGACCCCTGTGCCCGCGCCATCGCGGGCTGGCAGAGCTATGCGCGGGGCGCGGCGGTGGGCGGGGTGCCCAACACCGCCTGCTGCCTCAAGGGGGTGGTGACGGAGCGCGAGCGGTTTGATTTCGAGCGGGCCCCCCGGCCTCGCCACAGCTGGCAACGCAGCGTCATCTACGAACTCCATGTGGGCGGGTTCACGCGCGGTGCGGGCTGTCCGGTCACGGCGGAACGCCAGGGAAGCCTGCTCGGCGTGATCGACACCCTGCCCCAGCTGCAGGACCTGGGCATCACGGCGATCGAGCTGCTGCCGGTGATGGCCTTCGATCCCGCGGATGCGCCCGAGGGACGCCAGAACCACTGGGGCTACAGCCCGATCAGCTGGATGGCCCCCCACCCGGACTATCTGGTGGGCAGCGATCCCCTCTCCGCCCGCGACCAGGTGCGCCAGCTGGTGAGCGCCTGCCACCAGGCCGGCATCGAGGTGATCCTCGACGTGGTGTACAACCACACCAGCGAGGGCAACCAGCACGGGCCCACCCTCAGCTGGCGGGGCTTTGGCGACAGCCTCTATTACCAGCAGTCGATCGAGGGCCACTACCAGGATGTGAGCGGCTGCGGCAACACGATCGCCGCCAACCGGCCCCTGGTGCGGCGGCTGATCCTCGAATCCCTGCGCTGCTGGGCCACGGAACTGGGGGTGGATGGCTTCCGCTTCGACCTCGGCATCGCCCTCAGCCGCGGCGACAACCTGCAGCCGCTGGAGCAGCCGCCCCTGTTCGAGGCGATGGAGGCCGAGCCGGAACTGGCCGATCTCAAACTGATCAGCGAACCCTGGGACTGTGGCGGTCTCTACAAGCTGGCCGACTTCCCGGCCCGCCGGGTCGCCACCTGGAACGGCCGCTTCCGCGACGACGTGCGCCGCTTCTGGAAGGGCGACGAGAACACCGCCTGGGGGCTGGGGCTGCGGCTGAGCGGCAGCCCCGACCTGTTCCAGCCCCGCCTGCCCCATCCAGGCCAGTGCGTCACCTTCCTCACCGCCCACGACGGCTTCACCCTGGCTGACCTGGTGAGCTTCAACGGCAAGCACAACCTGGCCAACGGCGAGAACAACCGCGACGGCGACAACCACAACAACAGCTGGAACCACGGGGTGGAGGGCCCCTGCAGCGACCATGCCATCACCGCCCTGCGGGAGCGTCAGCTGCGCAACCTGCTGGCCACCCTGCTGCTGGCCCCGGGCGTGCCGATGCTGCTGATGGGCGATGAGGTGCGCCGCAGCCAGGGGGGTAACAACAACACCTGGTGCCAGAACAATCCCCTGGGCTGGATGCACTGGCAACCCGACGCCGAGGATCTCGCCCTGCGCACCTACCTCCAGCGCCTGCTCAAGCTGCGCCACCACCTGATCGAGCTGCTCAATCCGGAGCTGCCCCTGCCGGAGAGGCCCCTGCGGCGCAACGAGGACCATCCCCGCCTCTGGCGCCAGTGGCACGGCGTGGAGATCGGCCGTCCCGACTGGGCCGAGTGGTCCCACACCCTGGCCTGGAGCCTGAACGACGCCGTGCAGGGTCCGCTGCTGTGGTGCGGCATGAACGGCTTCAGCCGCGCCATCCACTTCGACCTGCCGGTGTGCCCCTCCGGCTGGCTGCGGGTGCTGGATACGGCCCTGTCAGCAGGCACCGACCTGCCGAGCGATCCCAAGCCCTGGAAACCGCGGGGGGCCCCGCTGGAAAGCCGAAGCCTGATGGTGATGGTGTCGTCGCGCCTGCTGGAGGGCATCAGCCTCTGAGCTCAGGCCAGGCCAAGGGAACAGGGCACAGTGAGCCGGGCTTTCCCACAGCAAGCCCCCGTTTTCCACACCTTCGGGCTGCTTTTTCCCCAGGACCCGAGGCTCACCACGCGGCCAAGCGCCGGCTTTCGCTCTGGCCTGGGGAAAACATCCATGACCACCCAAGGGACTCCTGGCCCCCTGGACCAGGAGTGAGCAATAGAGCGGGCGGCGGGAATCGAACCCGCATCATCAGCTTGGAAGGCTGAGGTTTTACCACTAAACTACGCCCGCAAAAATGCACCTTTGAGTCAAAAACTGTTCCAGCTTTTGAGCCCGAAAACAGAAGTTTTTGAGGCCTGATTCGGAGCAGGGCACCCTGAGAAGGATCCCTTGGCCTGCCCACCGAACAGCGAAAGGTGCGGCCGAAACTGGTCTGGACGCCAGTTTTCGGGTTCTGAGGCAGCCGGGGCCCAGGGCCCATGCCGCTGATCAGACTCGGCCATTATGACCTGCGATCCAGTGGCCTTCCTCCTGCATGCCCCCTGAGGCCCCCAGTTGCCGGGATGCGGACACCCTGCGTGGTGCCGCGCGGCAGCGGCTGCTCTGGTCCTACGGCCTGGGGGATGCCGGCACGGGCATGGCGGCGTCCCTGATCGGCTTCTACCTGTTCGTCTTCTACACCTCGGCCGCGGGCCTGCCGCCCTGGATGGCGGGGCTGGTGCTGATGGTGGGCCGCCTCTGGGACGGCATCAACGATCCGGTGGTGGGCTGGCTCAGCGACAAGACCCAGAGCCGCTGGGGCCCGCGCCTGCCCTGGATCCTGGGCTGCGCCCTGCCGCTGGGCATCACCATGGCGGCGATGTGGTGGGTGCCACCGGGCGGGGTGTGGGTGCGGTTTGCGGTGTTTGTGGTGATCTCCACCCTGGCGCAGACCTTCTACACGGCGGTGAACCTGCCCTATTCGGCCCTGGCCGCCGAGCTCACCGGCAGTGTCACCCTGCGCACCCGGCTGAACACGGCCCGCTTCACCGGCTCGATCATTGCCAGCCTGGTGGGCATCGTGCTGGGGGGACTGCTGCTGCAGGACCACAGCAACCCGGCGAGCTACCTGCGGGTGGGTCTGCTCACCGGCCTGCTGGTGACCGGCTCAACCCTGGCCTGCGGCTGGGGCCTTGCCCCCAGCGCCCTGCACTGCCAGCGGCCGATCCGCGACGAGGGCACCACCCGACGCCTGCTCAGCCGGGTGGGGCGCAATGGGCGCTTCCTCCGGGTACTCGGGCTCTACCTCCTGCTCTGGTGCGGCCTGCAGATCATGCAGACCGCCGCCCTCATCTACCTGCCGGTGGTGCTGCGCCTGCCGGAGAGCTGGAGCAACTGGATTCTCCTGCCCTTCATGGTGAGCACCCTGGCCGGGCTGTGGGTCTGGAACGGGGTGAGCCGCCGGGGCGGACGGATCCGGGCCCTGCACCTGGGCTCAGCCCTCTGGATCGGAGGCTGCGCCCTGGCCATGGTGCTGCCACCACTCAACGCGGCCATCACGCCGCTGGGCTCGGCTGGGAACATCGCCCGCCTGGTGCTGCTGGTGGGAACGATCGTGGTGGCCGGCCTGGGAGCCTCCTGTGCCTACCTGATTCCCTGGTCCCTGCTGCCCGATGCCATCGATGCCGACCCGGAGCGGCCTGCCGGCCAGTACAGCGCCTGGATGGTGCTGGGCCAGAAGCTCTGCATCAGCCTGGCCCTGCTCTTCTTCGGGAATCTGCTCAGCCTCAGTGGCTACGCCGCCATCCAGGGCAGCGACCAGCCCACCAGCGCCCTGGTGGCCATCCGCCTGTGCATGGGCCTGATTCCGGCAATCCTTGTGGTGCTCGGCCTGCTGGTGGTGCGACGCTGGCCCCAGCGCGCCACCCTGCAGCCATGACCCGCCTTCCCCGGCTGCCTGCCCCCCGCTGGCTCAGACGCCTCGGCGCCAGTGCCCTGATCGGCGGCCAGGCGGTGAGCGCCATCGCCCGCGGCCAGATCGGCTTCAACGACCTGATGCAGGAACTGCTGGAAGCCGGTCCGGCGAGCTTCCTGATCGTGCTGATCACCGCCCTTGCCGCCGGCACCGTGTTCAACATCCAGGTGGTGGCAGAACTCTCCAAGCAGGGGGCCAATGCGGCGGTAGGCGGCCTGCTGGCCCTTGGCCTCTCCCGGGAGATCGCCCCCCTGCTCACCGCCACCCTGCTCACCGGCAAGGTGGCCACCGCCTATGCCGCCCAGCTGGGCACGATGAAGGTCACCGAGCAGATCGACGCGATCACCATGCTGCGCACCGACCCGGTGCAGTATCTGGTGGTGCCGCGGGTGCTGGCCATGGTCATCATGGCGCCGGTGCAGTGTCTGCTGTTCTTCTGGGTGGGGATCTGGTCGGGCCAGGTGAGCAGCACCTGGCTCTACAACATCCCCCCGGCGGTGTTCTGGAACTCGGTGCGCACCTGGATGGAGCCCGATGACCTGCCGTCGATGCTGCTCAAGGCCCTGGTGTTCGGGCTCCAGATTGCCGTGATCGCCTGCGGCTGGGGACTCACCACCCGCGGCGGCCCCAAGGAGGTGGGCACCAGCACCACCGGAGCCGTGGTGATGATCCTGGTCACGGTGGCCCTGATGGACGCCCTGCTCACCAAACTGCTGTTCGGCTGACTCCTGCCATGTCGACCCACACCCCTGCCCCCCCGCAGCCACAGGCCGCCAGCGTCACCCTCACCCCCCATTACGGCGTGGCCCTGGGTGTGGTGGTGCTGGGGGCCGGTTGCCTGGGACTCTGGCCCCTCTGGCCCGGAGCCCCCCTGGTGGCCCTGGTGATCAGCGGCTTCGGCCTGTTTCTGGTCCTGCAGACGGCCCTGTTGCGGCTGGAATTCAGTGGCGATGCGCTGCTGGTGTGGCGCCAGGACACCCTGCTGCGCCGGTTTCCCTACGAGAGCTGGCTGAGCTGGCGCCTGTTCTGGCCAGGCCTGCCGGTGCTGTTCTATTTCCGGGAGCAGCGGAGCATTCATTTCCTGCCGGTGCTGTTCAACCCGAGCAGCCTGCGCCAACAGCTGGAGACCCACCTGCCCCTGCTGGGCCCCTCCGCCGATCCCGGCCCTGCCCCCGACGCCCGATGACCGAGTCCCCCACATCTGAATCTCCCCTGTCCCCCCAGGGAGACACCACCCCGAGCGCCCATACCCCGGGCGAGACCTGGCAAGAGCTGGCCCTGCAGGAGCTTCGCCGGGAACGGGACCAGCTCCGCCGGGACATCGACGAGCTGGAGGCGCGCCGCGAGGCGATTCAGCAGGACATCGCGAGCAGTTTCTCCGGCCAGGCAGACACCGTGGCCCGGCGGGTCAAGGGCTTTCAGGATTATCTGGTGGGGGCACTTCAGGACCTGGCCGTGGCCGCGGAACAGGTGGAGCTGGTCCCCCAGCAGGTGCTGGTGCAGCCCTCTCCCCTCGACGCCAGCGCCCCGGCGGCGACGACGGCAGCCAGCGAAAACGGGGGAGCGGCGGCTGCCGGCCAGGCGGGTCTCTTTGGCGCCGATCAGGAACTGATCCGCCAGAGCCTGGAGCGCTTTCAGGGCCAGCCCGACTTCTACGCCGATCCCTGGAAGCTGCGGCGCAGCCTGGAGGCAGGGGCAGCGGGCTGCCTGGAGAGCTGGTTTCTGGAGCAGGGGGGACGCGGTGCCCAACCGAGCAGTGGCAGCCGCAACCGCAATGGGCTGATCACGGCCGCGGCCATCGCCATCCTCGGTGAGCTCTACGGCGACCGCTTCCAGACCCTGGTGCTCGCAGGGCAGCCGGAACGGCTGGGCGAATGGCGGCGCAGCCTGCAGGATTGCCTCGGGCTCTCCCGGGAGGATTTCGGCCCCAGCAGCGGCATCGTGCTGTTCGAGCGGGCGGATGCCCTGATCGAGCGGGCAGACCGACTCGAAGAGCGGGGAGAACTGCCCTTCATCGTCATCGATGCGGCCCAGCAGGTGGTGGAGATTCCCATCCTGCAATTTCCGCTCTGGCTGGCCTTCGCCCCAGGGCCCGGCGAACTGGTCAGCGAAGAGGAGTTCTACTGAGCCGAGTCCCGGCATCTGCTTCCTTCCCGCTCTCCGCCACCCCGCAATCCCCCGCCCCACCCTCGATGTTGCTCGCCCTGTTCGCGCTGCTGGCCGGCTACCTGCTCGGCTCCATCCCGGCCGGCTACCTGGCTGGCCGCTGGCTGCGGGGCATCGACATCCGCCAGGAGGGCTCCGGGTCCACCGGTGCCACCAACGTGCTGCGGGTGCTGGGGAAGGGACCGGCCCTGGTGGTGTTTCTGGTCGACGTGCTCAAGGGCACGACCGCCGTGCTGCTGGCCAAGGCGGTGCTCGAGCCGCTGGGCGTCCCGCTGAATGACGCCGGGACGGCCAACTGGAGCACCGACAGCTGGGTGGTGGCGGCGGGCCTGGCAGCCCTGGCGGGCCACATCTGGCCGGTGTGGCTGGGGTGGCGGGGCGGGAAGGCCGTGGCCACCGCCCTGGGTATGTTGCTCGGCCTGACCTGGCCGGTGGGCCTGGCCTGCTTCGGGATCTTCCTGGCGGTGCTGAGCGTGAGCCGGATCGTGTCGCTCTCCAGCGTGGTGGCGGCCGTGGGCCTGCCCCTGCTGATGCTGGGCTGGTTCCACGACCAGGGGATGGGCCTGCGCTGGCCCTACCTGGCCCTCGCCCTGCTCACCAGCGCCCTGGTGATCTGGCGCCACCGCAGCAACCTGGCCCGGTTGCTGGCCGGCACCGAACCGCGGCTCGGGGAGCGGCGCGCCGGGCCCGACAGCAACTGACCACAACCCCTGGCCAGCGGTCCTGACCAGGAACCCAGGCGACCCTCAGGCCAGCTGGCGGCTGCGCTCCGCCGCGGCCACCACGGCTTCGATCAGGGCCGACCGCAACCCCTGGCGCTCGAGATGGCGCAGGCCGGCGATGGTGGTACCGCCCGGACTGCTCACCATGTCCTTGAGCATGCCCGGATGCAGCTCCTGCTCATGCAGCAGGGCGGCGGTGCCGGCCAGGGTGCGGTGGGCCAGATGCTGGGCCAGAGCACGGGGCAGGCCGGCCGCCACGGCGCCGTCGGCCATCGCCTCCGCCACCAGGGCGATGAAGGCAGGCCCGGAGGAGGTGAGGGCCAGAAAGGCATCAAGCTGGGTTTCCGGCAGTTCAGCCACCTCGCCCACCAGGGCAAACAGCTGCCGCACCCAGTCGCGCTCCGCGGCGGAGACCTCGGCGGCGAAGGCGAGGCCCGTGAGCCCCTGGCGCACCAGGGCCGGCGTGTTCGGCACCGCCCGCACGCAACGCCAGGCGGGCAGGAGCCGCTGCAGCCGCTGCAGGGTGACCCCGGCCAGCACCGAGATCAACAGGCCCCCACGCTTGGGAGGCACCGCGGCCGCGACCGCCTCGAGCTGCTGGGGCTTGACGGCCAGAAGGACCACCGGCGACGCCCAGGCCGCTTCGGCGTCGGTGCTCACGGCCAGCCCATGGGCCTCTGAGAGCCGTTGCGCAGAAGCGTGAGAGGCCACGGCCGCTTGCACACCGGGCGGGCTGATCAGGCCCGATTCCAGCAGGGGGACAAGCAGGGCCTGGGCCATGCGACCGAGGCCGACGATGCCCAGCTGAGGTCCGGGCTCAGGAGACGCTGCTGGCAGCACAGCAGGGGGGAGCGCGCCGTCCGGTCGGCTCAGAAGCCGCCGTCCTGGCGTGCCCAGGCGGGGCTGGGGGCGGCAGGCAGGTCGGCTTCGGCCTCCCGGCTCACAACGGTGGGCGAAGCCGCCTCCTCGCCGCCGGCGGTGGTGACATTCACGCAGCTGGGAGCGAAGAGGAAGATGCTCTCGCCCACCCGCTCCTGATGGCCATCGATGGCGAAGGTGCCGCCGGCCACGAAGTCCACGGCCCGCTGGGCCTGGTCGGGCTCCATCATCGTGAGGTTGAGGATGACGGTCTTGCGCTCACGCAAGGCCTGAATCGCCCGGGGCATCTCGTCGAAGCTGCGGGGCTCCATCAGAGTGACTTCCGCCGCCGTGGTGGAGATCCCCGGCATGCCGATCACGTTGGTGCCGGCGAACGGGTCATCACTGCTGAAGTCGGTGCTGAGGGCCAGGGCACTGGAGCGGCTGGTGGAGCTGGTGGCTGCGGGCTGATCAAGCTCGCCGCCGTCGTAGTCGAGTTCGTCGTCGTAGGCGCCGTCGAGGTAGTCATCGCCGGAAACGACAGCGCGCAGGCGGGAGAACAACGACACGGAGCGGACCTCGGAGGATGCTTTCAACCTGAATAGCGTCCCATGCCAGTGGCCGCAAGCTATTGGGGCGATCCGTTGCCGGGGCGGGCACCGAAGAGGGTGCTGCCGATCCGCACCCAGGTGCTGCCGGCGGCAACGGCCTCAGGCCAGTCGCCGCTCATCCCCATCGAGAGCTCCCGCAGGCCCAGTTCCCGCGCCAGGGCCGCGCAATCGGCAAACAGGGCCTGGCGCTCGCCAGGCGAGAGGCCGAGGGGGGCAATCGTCATCAGCCCCACGGGCCGCAGGGGGGCCAGCGCCGCCAACCGGGGCCAGGCCTGGCGCAGCTCCTCGGCACTGAAGCCGGTCTTACCGGGATCAGGCCGCAACTTCACCTGAAACAGCACCGCCGGGCTCAAGGTCTCTTCCGCAGCGATCCGGGCCGCCCGCTGGGCCAGGGGGAGGCTGTCGAGGGAGTGGATCGTGCCGAAATGGCGCAGCACACCGCGCACCTTGTTGGCCTGCAGGCGGCCGATGAAGTGCCAGTCGAGGGGCTCCAGATCGGCGAGCTCTGCCTGTTTGGCGATCGCCTCCTGCAACCGACTCTCACCGAAGCTGCGCTGACCGGCCCCCACCGCCAGCCGCAGCTGGGAGGCCAGCTGGCCCTTGCTCACCGCCAGCAGCCGCGCCCCCGCGGGCAGGGCCGCCTGCAGGGCCGCCAGCCGCGCGGCAAGCTCGCTGGGAGGGGAGGGGAGGGCGGCGGGGCCGTCAGATGAAGGTCTGGTCAAACAACAGGCGCCAGTAGGCGTGCACTTCAGGACCTTCACGGCGGGCCCGGCTGAGATTCTGCTCAGCGAAATGGCGGGCATCCATCAGGGGGATCACCTCGAAACTGGCGCCCCGCGGCTGCAGGGTCACCACAAAAAAGATGCGCTGGGCATAGAGGGTGGCGTAGAGATCACGCCCCTCAGCCACCGGCGAGACCCGGTAGAGCATCCCGAAGGTGGGGTGGTTGAGATAGCGCTCCTTAGTCACTCAGCCCGATGCTCTGATGGTATTTAAGGTCACAGCGCGCCGACGGCGCTTGCCCTCAGCAGCAACAGCGCGGCCAGGAAGAGCATCGCCACCAGGTTGAGCCAGTGGCGCCCGGCGCCCGGCTGCGCCGGGGGCACGTGAAGCTGTTCGGGTGGCAACCAGGTCCCACCTCGGGCCAGCAGGGATTCCGCCCCCTGTTCGGCCCGCAGGAGCAGGTTGGCCAGCAGGCGCTCTGCCATCCCCAGCACCAGGGCGAGAGAGGCCCGCCATCCCAGCCGTTTCAGGTTCACCGCCCGGGTGGCGACAGCCCGGAGGAGGTTCTGGAGCTCCTCCTGCACCAGGGGCAGGAAGCGCAGGGAGAGCAGCAGGGTGAAGCCCAGGCGCTCCACCGGCCAGCCCAGGCGGGCCAGCGGTGTGAGCGACCAGCTGATCGCCCACACCAGTTCCTCCGGCGGCGTCGTGAGCAGCAGCAGGTTGGCGCTGTGCACCAGGGTGAACAGCAGGGTGGCTCCGTTGAGGCCCAGTTCAGCCGATCGCCGGCTCACCACCAGGGGCCCGGCACTGACGGGGCCCAGCTGGAAGGGGCCCCAGCGCAGCACTTCCCAGGAGAGACCACTGCTCTGCGGTGGCGGTTGCAAGGGGGATCCGGCATCCAGCCGCACCTCATCCGGCGGCCGCTGCAATTGCCCTTCCGCCACCCCACCAGCCGGCAGGAAAGCGGCCAGTCCCCCCACCAGCAGGGCCAGCCCCAGCAGCAGGGGCACACTGCGGCGCCACAGCCGCCAGGGCAGACCACTCAGGGCCGTGATCAGCAACAGCAGACCCACCAGGGCCAGCCGCCACAGCGGCCCCGCCAGGATCGGTGTCACCAGGAAGGCCACGGTCCAGGCCAGCTTCAGGCGGGGATCCAGTCGCCGCAGCCAGCTGCCACCCCTGGCCCCGGCGACCCCGGACTCCTCGGCCACGAACTGGCCGATCGGCAGCTGGCGCAGGAAATCCACTCAGGTGCGATTCTCTCCCCTTGGCTCCACGCCGGTTCAGACCACTAGCGTTTCACCCTTGCCAGATCCCGCTCGGCATCGCGCTGCTGCTTGCCGCGCCAGAACAGCTTGATCGGCGTGCCCTCGAAGCCCAGGCTCTCGCGGATCTGGCGCTCCACATAGCGCCGGTAGGTGTCGCCGAACAGCTTGGGGTCGTTGACGAACAAGGTGAAGCTGGGCGGCCGGGTGGCCACCTGGGTGCCGTAGTACAGCCGCCCCTGCCGCCCGCCGCGACTGGTGGGCGGCGTGCGCCAGCTGAGGGCCTCGGTGAGCACCTCATTCACCACCGAGGTGCTCACCCGGCGGCGGTGCTGCTCCACCGCCAGCAGAGCCAGGGCAAAGATGCTCTGCACTCGCTGGCCGGTGAGGGCCGAGGTGAACAGCATCGGCGCCCAGTCGAGGAAATAGAGCTTGGCGCGCAGCTCCTTCTCCATCGCCGGCATGGTGTGGGAGTCCTTCTCGATCGCATCCCACTTGTTCACCACCACCACGCAGGCGCGGCCGTCTTCTTCAATGCGGCCGGCCAGGCGCTGATCCTGCTCGGTGACGCCATCGAGGGCATCGATCACCAGCACGCACACATCGGAGCGCTCGATCGCCTTGAAGCTGCGGTTGATGCCGAAGAACTCGGGGCCGTAGTTCACCGAGCGCTTGCGGCGGATGCCGGCGGTGTCGAGGATCTTCCAGGTGTGGTTCTCGCGCTCCACCGTGGTGTCGATCGTGTCGCGGGTGGTGCCGCGGATCGGGCTCACGATCGCCCGCTGCTCGCCGCAGATGGCATTGAGCAGGCTGGATTTGCCCACGTTGGGCCGGCCGATGATCGCCATCTGGATCGGCTCCTCGCCGCCCTCCTCGCTGGTGGGGGGCAGGAAGCTGATCACCTGATCGAGGAGGTCACCGGTGCCGGCGCCGTGGATCGCCGAGATCGGATGGGGCTCGCCCAGGCCCAGCCCCCAGAATTCCGCCGCCATCGCCAGACCGGCCTCGGGCGACTCGCACTTGTTCACCGCCAGCAGCACCGGCACGTTGTGGCCCCGCAGCCAGGTGGCGATCGCCTCATCGGCCGCCGTGCAGCCCTGCTGGCCGTCCACGATCACCAGGGCCACCGAGGCCTCAGCCAGGGCCAGGTTGGCCTGCTCGCGGATCTCGGGCAGGAATTCACTGTCGTCGTCGAACACCAGGCCGCCGGTGTCGACCACCTTGAAGGTGCGATCGCCCCAGTAGCCCTCCTGGTAGGTGCGATCGCGGGTCACGCCCGGCTCGTCGTGCACGATCGCCTCGCGGCTGCGGCAGAGGCGATTCACCAGGGTGGATTTGCCCACGTTGGGGCGGCCGATGATCGCCACTGTGGGAAGCGCCAAATCGTCTGTTACCCGAACCTGCCTGTCATGACCCTACCGATGCACCCTTCCACTGATCACTGCTGACGGCGTCCAGCGGAGGCGGCAGCGTTGCGTGAGACCGACCGACGCCACGCTTACGACCACCAGCCTTGCGACCACCAGCCTTGCGACAAGGTTGAGCCTGTGGGGCGGAAGGCCCAGCCCCACCAAACTGCGGACTCCTTGCCAAAGCTGCACGCTGCCGTGGCCAATCCTGGCTTTCTGGATCGCCGTTCGCCCGTGTTTGCCGGGCGTGC
>Ga0194119_10004345_pt1:10000-21992 | contig 21992 bp, 21 predicted proteins | sample TA2MahC100mmetaG_FD_148620 | JGI IMG/M metagenome (GOLD analysis project Ga0194119, IMG submission 148620) | Freshwater microbial communities from Lake Tanganyika, Tanzania - TA2015018 Mahale Deep Cast 100m | ecosystem: Environmental > Aquatic > Freshwater > Lake | place: Tanzania...
AATCCGCTCAACCCTGATTGCCCATTATGACATCGCTCTTGGCTCTAATTCCGATCGTGTTGCCAATTTTCGGCTTGATCGGAATTGGCTTTCTTGCGCGCATCAGCAATCTTATTGGCGACCGCACAGGCGATGGTCTTTCCGATTATGTGTTCACTATCGCCGTTCCCTGCCTTATTTTCAAAACGCTGAATGCGACGGGAATTCCAAGCGAACAACCATGGGGCTATTGGTTCGCAGTTTTTTGGTGGAACGGCGATTGTCTGGGCAATCACGATGCTGTTTGGGCGTTCTATTTTCAACTTACCTTCTTCCGAGAATGTGGTGGCTGGCTTTACAGGCGCACAATCGAATACGGTGCTTGTCGGCGTGCCCTTAATTTTGAAAGCCTATGCCGACGAAGGAGCGATCCCGCTTTTTCTTTTAATTGCTGTGCATCTCCCCATCATGTTTACGGCTGCGACCCTCTTGATTGAAGGCAATAAATCGCATTTTGCGATTGTCTTTCGACAATTGATAACCCATCCGATTTTACTCTCTATTTTGTTTTCAGCGACTTTCCACTTGTCGGGATGGCCTGTCCCCTCTTTGTTGAAATCTCTTATTGAAGCGATAGCCGCGTCAGCCCTGCCCTGCGCTTTGATTGCAATGGGTATTGCACTCAAACGCTATGGTGTTCAGGGGCGGATTTCACTCGCAACCACCGTCACATTTTTCAAATTAATCATTCATCCGAGCCTTGTCTATGTGCTAGCCTTTCGTGTCTTTCCTGTCCCGCCTGTATGGGTCGGTGTTGCTGTGCTCTTTGCAGCAGCGCCTTCAGGCATCAACGCCTATCTTTTAGCCGAACGCTATAAAACGGGCGTGCAATTGTCCTCGAGCGGCATTGCGCTTTCAACAGCGCTCTCAATCTTTTCCATTCTGATTTGGCTTGCCGTACTTGGCATTAAGCAACTGCGATTCATCACGCAAAGCCGAGCAGTTTTTTGATCTCTTCGGCTGTCACGCCTTCATCCCGTAAATCACGTAACGCTCGCGAACCGTGGCTCTTTGCTAATTTTTCCCCTTCATCATCCATAATCAGGTGATGATGCCGATAACGCGGTGTGGGAAGATCAAGAAGCTTCTGTAGAATACGATGTATTGAAGTTGATGCAAAGAGATCGGCACCCCGAATGACATCCGTAATGCCTTGCCGCGCGTCATCCATCACAACACTCAAGTGATAACTTGTTTTGACATCTTTACGCGCAATCACCGCGTCACCCCATGGATCGAGAGACGCGAGAATTCGTGAAGGCACTTCACCTTCATGATATTCATCAAATGAAAGATCATTCAGAATAATGGCTTCCAAGGCTTCAGATTTAAGCCGCATCACATGGCGATCGCCTTTTCCAATGCGTGCTTGGCGCTCATCTTCGGAGAGATGGCGACAGGTGCCGGGATAAAGCGGGCTACCATCAGGATCTTGTGCGCCCTTCGCATCGCGCGTGATTTCAGCGCGTGAGCAAAAACAGGGATAAAGCCATCCGGCTTCATCAAGCCGCGTCACCGCGTCGGCATAAAGGGGTAAATGTTCCGATTGACGTAATACAGGCGTTTCCCATTCGAGGCCCAGCCATTTAAGATCTTCATAGATTGCATCTTCATAATGAGTGAGCGAACGCAGAGGATCGATGTCGTCGATCCGCAAGAGGAAGCGTCCGCCGTCGTGCTTGGCGCGGTGAAAATTCAACAACGCGGAATAGGCATGACCGAGATGAAGAAGACCATTCGGCGATGGCGCAAAGCGATAAAGGGGTTGCGTCCCAGACTCATTCATTTCATCATCATGGCTGAAAATTCTTGCGTTGTCATTGATCTCTTTATCGCCTCGAGTCTCTTTGGATGAATCCTCTTATCGTTGATCATGATGACGCGCTCGATTTCGGTCTGCATGCGGTTATTGAACTCGACCCGAAACTCGCGCCGCTCTTGGACTATGCGGGTCGCCCCAGTTTAAGAAAGCAACCACCGGGCTTTCCGGGCCTTGTCGGCATCATCATCTCGCAACAAGTCTCGACCGCCAGTGCGAATTCGATTTTCGCCCGCGTCAGCACGCATTTCGGCGACATCACGCCCGCGCGTTTTCTCGAAAGCGATGATGAGACTCTGAAATCACTCGGCCTCTCCTCGCCCAAGATACGAAGCCTGCGCGCCACCGCTCATGCCGTGGCCCATAATCATCTGCCTTTGCATGAGCTTCACACCTATGAAGCGGAGGAGGCGATTGCGGCGTTCACATTGGTCAAAGGCATCGGGCCATGGACGGCCAACATCTATCTCCTTTTTTGTTTGGGCCACGCAGACGCGTTTCCTGCCGGCGATCTCGCGCTGCAAGAAGCCGCGCGGATGGGTTTTCGCATGCGCGCGCGGCCTGATACGGCAAAGCTTGAAAAACTCGCACGGCGATGGCGGCCCTATCGCGGAGTCGCGGCGAAACTGCTTTGGGCTTATTACGGAGCTATGAAGGCCAAGCGTGAAGCCAAATCTTCATAAAACCAAAGCCCGCCGGAATATGAGATCATGACAAAAATTGACGGACCTCGCCTCGCCCCAAGATCCGGCAAAGCCGATGCTTTGGTTGTGTTTCTCCATGGCTATGGCGCGGATGGCCGCGATCTCATCGATCTTGGGCAGCAATGGCAGAATTGGCTCCCGAATGCGGCTTTTGTTTCCCCTCATGCGCCCGAGCCTTGTGGCATGTCGCCGATGGGTCGGCAATGGTTTCCTTTAACGATGCGCGATCCGTCTGAGCGCTGGCGTGGCGTTGTCGGCGCGCGACCAACACTCGATGCGTTTCTTGATGAAGAACTCGAAAAGCATCGTCTCACGCCTGATCGCTTGGCGCTTGTGGGATTTAGCCAAGGCACGATGATGGCGCTGCATGTTGGCCTTCGTCGCGCGATCTCGCCTGCGGCGATTCTGGGATTTTCCGGCGTGTTGGTCGGCCCTGAACATCTTGAAGAAGCAACAGGTAAACCAAAAATTCTGCTCGTGCATGGCGACCGCGATGAAGTCATTCCGCTTGATGCGCTCTTCATGTCAACGGATGCGCTCGGCAAAGCCGAAATCCCGTGCCAATGGCATCTCTCTTTCGGCATCGGCCACGGCATTGATGGCGGCGGTATACGCCACGGCGGCTTGTTTCTCGCCCAGTCGCTTTATGGCCGCACGCCGGACTAGGTGACCGTCACAGCGGCTTTCGGTGCAGTTGAAACAATCGCGACACCGAAGAGAACAATCAGGCCGCCTGCAATTTCGCACGGGCCCAAAGTCTCGCCAAGAAACACAACGGATAACAAGGCAGCAAAGACGGGCATCAAATAACCTATCATCGCCGCTTTCGTGGGACCTTGTTGACGAATGAGATACATAAAAATTGTAATCGGCATCGCGGTTGAAAAAATACTCAGCGCAAGCGCCGCAGGCCAATCAACAAGTATTGGTCCGTAGACATTTATACCGCCGAGACCCAATGCCAGAACTGTTGCCACAAGGCCTGAAACAACTTGTTGACCTAACGCCATACGTGCAGGCTCAACATGCGGAATGAATTTCGCGTAAACATTCCCGAGCGCATAACAAAGCGATACGATCACCATCGCAAGTGACCCGATCAAAGTCGAACCATTGGCAGAAAACGCAGCAGGTCCAATCAGTAGCGTTATACCGACAAGGCCAATCAACACGCCACCCAAGCGGCGCAAGGTCAATTTCTCATCGACAAAAGCGATATGTGAGAGAACGGCTACCATCAAAGGGCCAGAGGCTTGAATCATCGCGCTCGGTCCTGCGGCGGCGTGTTCAAGCGCGAAAGCGGTAAGCACATTCGGCAACCAGCCATTGAACGTGCCGAGAGCCAACCACGGTACGAATTCTCTGCGAGATGGCAGTGGCGAATGACCGCGCAAAGAAAACCACAAACTCAAAATCAAAGCCGCGAGCGCGGCGCGCGTTGATGCAATCGCAAAGGGATCAACTTTATCCGCCAAGAGTTTCATGAAGATAAAACCGCTCGACCACATGAGCGAACATGAAAAAAGTTGAACCACATAAAGCTGCCGCTCGATTTTGATCATGATCACGCCCCGAGCAGATCAAGGAGCGCAGAAATCAAGGGTTCATCAGCAGGCGGCATCGGATAATCGCGCAAGGTGCCAGGCTTCACCCATTTGAGCGCAGCATGTTCGCGCGCTTCAACAAGCCCTTCCCAACGCCTGCAAATATAAAGCGGCATCAAAAGATGAAAATCATCATAGGCATGACTTGCAAAAGTTAGTGGTGCCAAACAGGGCTCTTTTACTATGATGCCAAGCTCTTCATGCAACTCACGAATAAGAGTCTCTTCGGGATGTTCACCCGCCTCGACTTTGCCGCCCGGAAATTCCCAGAGCCCCGCCATGCCTTTGCCTTCAGGGCGTTTAGCAATCAAAACGCGGCGATCCGCATCAATAAGTGCACAGGCAACAACGAGCAAAAGTTTCACAACAGAGAGTCCAGAACAGATGCTTTACCGCGCGCGCACTCTAGCGAAAGCGCACGCCGGAGCAAGGAGAAGGATGTCGATTGGAGCCGGGTTTACCGGCAATTAATCTTTTTCGGAAAGAAGTTGTTGATCTTGTTATTCACTGATTTGGTCGGAACGCTCTGGCCATCGAGCCTGAGGCCGACACATTTTCATGTTTCTTTCGAAGTGTTTCTCCGAAATCCGCGGCTCGCGGCCGGCGCGTTTCGCCACCGTGTCCCTCCTCGCGCTGACCGCGCTCGTCTCGGCTGTCGAATCAGGTGGCAACGCGATTGCCAATGGTGAATCACGCACAATCTCAATTTATCATACGCACACGGGTGAAAGCCTCACGGTTGAATATAAGCGCAATGGCAGCTTCGACCGCGACGCACTTGAGAAGTTGAATTGGCTCTTGCGCGATTGGCGCCGCGATGAACCCACCAGTATGGATCCGCGCCTCTTTGACATTGTGTGGGAAGCGCAACGCAGCGTCGGCTCAACGGAACCGATCAATGTGGTCTCCGCCTATCGCTCACCGCAATCCAATGCGATGTTGCGCCGTCAATCCAAAGCGGTTGCAAAAAACTCGCAGCATATGCTCGGCAAAGCGATGGACTTCTATTTGACCGATGCGAATATCACCGATCTTCGCGAAATCAGCATGCGGATGCAACGCGGTGGTGTGGGCTATTATCCCAATGCTTATACGCCTTTCGTGCATCTTGATACCGGCAGCGTGCGCCATTGGCCGCGTATGTCGCATGATGAATTGGCGCGTCTCTTCCCGGATGGAAAAACCGTTCACATTCCGTCAGACGGAAGGCCGCTTGAGCGTTACGCAGAAGCCGAACAAGAAATTCTCGCCAATGGCGGAACTGTGCTCGGAACATCGTTTGCAGATGCAGGCGATGGTTCCACCTCATCGAAGCCAAAGAGCCTCTGGGCCTTTTTGTTTGGCGGTGGCAATGCGGAAGAAGATGAGAGCGAAATCGTCGCGCAAAAGCCGGTCTCGCGCGTGGCTTTGGCTAAACCCTCAGTTGCTGCTGATGACGAAACACCCGATACGCCAGAAGCTGCCATCACCCGCAAACCCACACAAACAAAACCCGCTGCGGTTGCGGTGTTGCCACCGCTCTCCTCGTTCAAATCTGCGAAAGCCGCGCCAAAAGCCCCGATGCCTCTCGCGCGTCCCGGCAGCAAACCGCTCTTGGCGCTCAGCAATGGTGGGTCCCAACTCGTTTGGCAGACGGGGGCTCAGCCGCTCTCTAAGGGAAAAGGCGCGCCGTCACCAGCCAGTGTTGCGGGTCGAGGCCCTGCTCTGATCGGACCTGTGGCCGATGTGCCGCTACCGCCATTACGTGAAAAAGCCGGACGTGTGGCTGCGCTCTCGAATGATGACGGGCCGGCGACAACGGCGAGCATCGGTGCGCCGAAGACAAAAGGCGCTCTTCAGCCATTGATAACGGCACCGCAAAACGCGCCCACAATCGCGCTCGCTTACGCACCGATGTCGGACACCTCCGCACCACCAAAAGCGGCGCCGCGCGCTAAAAACACCGAACGGCCCAAAGTTACAAAACCCCTAAATCAAAAACCTAATCAGACTGCAAACACTAAAGTGAAAACGCTTTCCAAAGAAGCGATCGCGGCCGCACAATTGCCGGCAAGCTCGTCAACAACGCGCTTCTCCATGGCCGATGATCCGGCACCGCTCCAAGGGCGTTTCTCAACAAAGGCTATCGCGGTGTGCTCAGCGAAAATCGTCGCGGCTGGTCAGGCCTGCATCCCTAACGCTTCGAGATAAAGCTCCATAATCGCCTCTTCCTCTTTGCGTTCCGCATGATCCTTGCGGCGTAAAGTGACGATTTTGCGCATGATCTTGGTGTCAAAACCGTTGGCCTTCGCCTCTGAGTAGACGTCGCGAATATCACCTGCGAGCGCAGCCTTTTCTTCCTCAAGCCGCTCAATGCGCTCGATAAAGGCTTTGAGTTCTTCGCCTGATACCGAATTTGACATGAGTACCTCGCCTGACATTTAAGATGGAAGAAAAGGAGGGCTTTCCTGTCGGCCATCGGCCTGCCGCGGTCAAGCGCAGGCGTCTCGGGATCTCACAGGCCTGTGGATGATCGAAAATCCTCGCGATGAAGCGGATCAAGCAAAAGGGCTTGGAGCAGCGCTGCAAGCCGATGGCCCCAAGCGCGGGCCGCCTCCGGCGCTGCAATCAAATCTTGTCGAATTTCAATGAGCGTATTTGAAAATCCATGCGCCAATGCGTGCCGGTCAATTACATCGCCTTTCAAGGCACCATTGTAAGGCTCATTATCACCCACAACGAGCGCGGGATCAGAACGCAAAGCTCCAATCAGAGCTTCAGACAACCGCCCGTCTTTGGCCCATAGAATGCCTGCGTGCCAGGGACGGGGCTTTCCCCGCCATACAGGCGTGAAGGAATGCATGGATATGATAATCGGCCTGACACCGGCTTCAAGCGACGCTGAAATCGCGGCTTTGATCGCGCGATCATAGGGGCGGTAAAAATGGCGAATGCGGCGGTCGATTTCGATCTGATCGATGTTTTTGTTTCCGGGGATCACCGCGCCATCCGACAAGCGCATCACCAAGGTCGGATCATCCTCGCCTCGATTAGGATCAATCAAAAGCCGTGAAAAATTGGTGAGCAGTGCAGGTGCGCCAAGCGTCTTGGCAATCGCCTCGGTCATCGCTGCCGCGCCAATATCATAGCCGATATGTCGCTCAAGCTCGGCGCGCGGCAGGCCCAGATCGCGATATTCAGGCGGAATCTCGTTTGAGGCGTGATCGCATAAAACGAGGATTCCTGTGGCCGGATCACCCGGAATCTCTGTCACAGGATGATCGGGGGCGTTTTCAGGCGTCAGGGCGTCGAAGATTTCGGTCATCAGATGTTAGGAATGGAGGTCGAGCCCCAAAAATTTTGTCGCGAGCATATAGTCATGCCATAGAAAACAATCATTCAACAGAAAGCACAACCAACAGTATGAGTTCGCCCACGACTTCTGACGCGCTCGCCGCGCGCCAACGCCCCGCCATTGATCTTATTGGTCTCGTCGCCCTTGTTTTAGGGGCTTGTGCGATGGGCATCTCGCCGCTTTTTGTGCGCTTCGCATCGGATGCGGGTGTGCCGGCTTTCGCCTCCGCCTTCTGGCGTGTGGCGTTGGCTTTACCGATCCTTTGGCTTTGGGCTGTCATTGAAGAAAAACGTGCGGGCCAAGGCACCCGTCCGACCATGAACCGCGCGATCCTTCTCGCAGGATGTCTCTTTGCTGGCGATCTTCTTCTCTGGCACATCGCCATTTTGAACACGACAATTGCGAACGCTACATTCTTAGGAACAACAACGCCGATTTGGGTCGTCTTGGTCTCCTGGCTTGTCTATCGCGAAAAAATTCCCGCCGCTGTGCCTCTCGGAATCATTTTCTGCGTTCTCGGTGGTTTTGCGTTGATTGGTCGTTCGGTCGAACTTGATCCCAGCCATGTGAAGGGCGATCTCTTCGCGGTCGGAACGGCGGTGTTCTTCGGTCTTTATTTCTTTGCCGTTCAGTCAACGCGCAAATATGCAGGGGCCGCGCGCGCAACTTTCGGCATGTCGCTGATCGCCGCACCCATCATTCTTGTTTTTGCGCTCATGAATGGCGATGTGCTGCTACCTGGAAAATCATCGGGCTATAGCGCGCTGTTCGCCCTTGCAATCATCAGCCATACGGGTGGGCAAGGTCTTCTCGCCATCGCGCTCGGAAGGCTCCCGACCGTGTTCACCTCTTTCGTGATCTTCATTGAGGCTTTTGCGGCCGCGCTTGCGGGCTGGCTCTATCTGAATGAGGCGCTATCGGGGCTGCAATTGCTCGGAGGCGCGGCCATTCTCGCCGGAATCTGGATCGCACGCCCCAAAAACGCCAAAAGCTCACCCGCAATAAATGATGACTTGTCGAAAGCCTCGTGACCCAGTGATGAAATGAACAAGCATTTTGCGATTTCAATCTGCCTTGCCGTTACGATGGCTACATCAGGACTAGCTTCGGCGCCGGCCTTCGCGGATTTGCGCTTATGCAACACAACGACGAGCCGCGTTGGCATTGCAATCGGCTACAAGGCCGCTGAAGCGTGGCGCAGCGAGGGATGGTGGAATGTTAAACCAGGCGCATGTGAAACGCTGCTCAATGGTAATTTATCGTCACGCTTTGTTTATATTTTTGCGCAAGATTATGATCGCGGCGGCGAATGGAGCGGAACGTCCTATCTTTGCACACAAGACCGACAATTTACCATTGATGGGGTAGAGAATTGTCTTGCGCGCGGTTATGACAGAATGAAATTTTTTGAAGTAGATACGGGCGAGCAGAAAAACTGGACGGTGCAATTGACCGATCCGGCGAAATCAGCCCCGAAATAAGAGAGCAAGAACAGATGAGACGTATGCGGCGGGTCAAAATCATCGCCACTCTGGGACCGGCTTCAATTTCAAACAATATGATCCAGAAACTATTTCTGGCGGGTGCCGATGTGTTTCGCATCAATATGAGCCATGCGTCACATGATAGTATGCGTCAGCAAGTCTCGATTATCCGCGAGGTCGAAAGCAAAGTTGGCCGTCCGATCGGCATCATGGTCGATTTACAGGGCCCCAAATTGCGCCTTGATGTTTTTACTGATAACGCCGTTATGCTTGAGAAGGGACAGAAATTTATTCTCGATGCCGTAAAACAACCCGGCAATATCGAGCGCGTTCACCTTCCCCATCCCGAAATTCTCGCATCCCTTGAACCCGGTCATGTGATTTTGATTGACGACGGCAAAGTACGCTTGCGTGTCGTTGAAGCCACAAAAACTCGTGCGGTCACCATCGTTGAAGTTGCAGGCAAAGCCTCAAATCGCAAGGGCGTAAGCCTGCCCGATACAACCATTCCCGTGTCGGCGATGACCGACAAAGATCGCTCGGATCTGGAAGCTTCGCTTGAAGCGGGAATCGACTGGATCGCCGTGTCTTTCGTTCAACGTCCTGAAGATGTTGCAGAAGTCAAAAAAATTGCGCGCGGTCGTGCGCTTGTACTTTCTAAAATCGAAAAGCCACAAGCGATCACACGGCTTAATGAAATCATCGAATTGTCCGACGCTTTGATGGTGGCGCGCGGTGATCTCGGTGTCGAATTGCCGATGGAAAAAGTGCCCGGTTTGCAAAAACGCATCACACGGAGCGCACGGCGCATGGGCAAGCCTGTGGTGATCGCAACGCAAATGCTCGAATCCATGATCACGTCGCCAGTGCCAACACGTGCTGAAGTTTCGGACGTGGCAACGGCTGTTTTTGATGGCGCAGATGCGATCATGCTTTCAGCTGAATCGGCTGCTGGCCAATATCCGGAAGAAGCGGTTTCAACGATGAACCGCGTTGCAGAGGAAGTGGAGAGCGATCCGATCTATCGCTCAATCATCAACAATCAACGCGCGAAGGCTGAAGCCACGGGCGCTGATGCGATTGCGATGGCAACACACGATATTGCTGCAACACTCGATTTGAAGGCGATTATTGCCTGGACCACATCGGGTGCAACTGGTCTTCGTATCGCACGTGAAAGACCTGAAGCACCCGTATTGACTTTAACGCCAAATGTTTCTGCAGCACGACGTTTGGCGATTGCGTGGGGCATTCATGCACTCGTCACAGAAGACGCGCATGATGTCGATGATATGGCGACGCGCGCGGCAGAACTTGCGGCCTCCGAAGGCTTTGCGAAATCTGCAGAACGCGTGATCATTGTTGCGGGTGTTCCATTCGGCACACCAGGCGCCACCAATATGGTGCGTATTGCTTATGCGCCTTGAGTTTGAATAAAATTAAAGAGCGGTCTCGCCTTTTTCCTCGTCAATTTTTTTAATCGCAAGGCGAGCGCTCTCCATCATTGGATATATTGCCAAAACTTTTTCATATGTCTCACGCGCATGAACCAAATCTCCACGCATGAGCAGTATGAATCCTAGGCCAGACAGCGCTCCAAAATGACGCGGTTCGCGTTTCAACGTTTCCGCAATATCGGAAATTGATCGATTATAATCATCCATCAGAAAAAATACGGTCGCACGCCGGTTCCAACCTTCAGAAAAATCGGGTTCACGCGCGATCACACGATCAAGCAATTCAATCGCTACCGGAAAATCCTGTTTTGAAATGGCAATCGCTGCGCGCTCCATAAGCAGATCGGTTGTCGGACTTGAAGACCGCACCCAAAGCGCTTGAATGCGCCCTTCAATGCGTGCAGCGATCTCTGCTGAAGGCGCTTCATAAAGTTCAGAAAAAAGCGCGTTAAGTTGTTCTTCGCGCGTTTCCGCTTTCAGCGGCGCAATAAGAATAAAGAATGCAAGACATGCGAAAAGAAAATCAAAAGCGCGCCTTTGGTTTGCTCCCGTCATAAAAGTACGCCAATTGATGAGACCTGTTCACCCATCATGTCTTCGCCCTTCTTTGCGGCTCTTTGACGCGGACCAAAACGTTCCTCGGACGGTGTGCGTCCAAAATGTTCACTGTAACATTTCGAGAAATGCGAAGCAGAGACAAAACCACAAGCGAGCGCCACCGAGAGGATCGACATACTCGTTTGCAATAAGAGATGACGCGCGCGCGCAAGGCGAAGGCCGAGATAATATCGCGTCGGCGCTTGGCCAATATATTTTTGAAATAATCTTTCAAGCTGACGCGCAGAGAATCCAACCCGATCTGCCAATTCGCTGCACGACAACGGCTCTTCGATATTTTGTTCCATCGTCGCGACAACAGCGAGAACGCGTTGGTTGGCAACCCCCAAACGGGCGCGCAATTCCATGCGCTGTCGTTCATTGGCATTACGCATCCGGTGATGAATAAGTTCATCCGTTACTGCGGCCGCTACTTCTTGCCCGCAGCGGGCATTAATCATCGAGAGCATCATATCAATCGCCGCCGTTCCGCCCGCGCATGTGAAGCGATTACGATCAATTTCATAAAGTTCGTCGGTCACTTCGAGACCCGGAAATTCCTCGCGCAGCGATTCGTGATTTTCCCAATGGATCGTGCATCGATAACCATCAAGCAATCCAGCTTTTGCCAATACGTAAGAGCCCGTGCACACCGCACCGATTGAGACGCCGTAAAAAGCGAGGCGGCGCAATTTGGCGATCAATTGCGAATGGTCTTGGCGCTGAATATCCAGCCCGCCGCACACAACAACATTCGGCATCGGACCAATATCGGCAATGCTGCCATCGGCTTCAAGACGAATGCCATTCGAGGCCTGCACGGGCCCGCCATCGATTGTGTAAATTTTCCAATCATAGAGCTGCTGATGCGATACACGATTTGCGAGCCGCAAGGGCTCGATCAGTGAGGTGAAAGCGATCATCGAAAAATCGGGAACCAAGACCAAGCCGAGG
>Ga0194119_10004357_pt1 | contig 21942 bp, 24 predicted proteins | sample TA2MahC100mmetaG_FD_148620 | JGI IMG/M metagenome (GOLD analysis project Ga0194119, IMG submission 148620) | Freshwater microbial communities from Lake Tanganyika, Tanzania - TA2015018 Mahale Deep Cast 100m | ecosystem: Environmental > Aquatic > Freshwater > Lake | place: Tanzania: Lake...
ATTTCTCCCCCGCGATGAGAGGCCGGGAAGACATTCCAATATGGGCCGCGCCGCTTCGAACCGCTTCGATGCCTGCGGAAGAACCTCCTCCCTGAACATAGATATGAGATTTAGGGTGAAGATGCATGTATTCCTCAGCTAACAATTCGGCAAATGGCTCAACGGAGGTTGACCCCGCGACCGTAATGCCCGCCTTCGATCGCTGGCAACCCACGGTTATCGAAATAACCATTAGAAATAGGAGAAGTCCCAATTTCAAAATCCCAAATCCAAAATTCAAATGACTCAACCCCATCCGTTTAGGATTTGAAATTTCGGACATTGGTATTTGTTTGTGATTTGGTGCTTGGTATTTGGTGCTTATCATCGTTCCTTTGAAGTAGTTTTTATATTCCGCAATCCGCAATGCGAATTCCGCAATGGTGTTATCCGTATCTTCCCGTCACATAGTTCTCCGTTCGTTTGTCCCTGGGCCGAGTGAAGATATCTCTTGTGGGAGCATATTCCAGCATTTCGCCCAGCAGGAAGAACCCTGTCCAATCGGAGGTGCGGGCCGCCTGCTGCATGTTGTGCGTGACGATGACAATCGCATAATTCTCCTTTAATTCCTGCATTAATTCTTCAACCTTTAGCGTTGCGATCGGATCGAGCGCAGAACAAGGCTCATCCATCAGGACAACTTCCGGTTCAACAGCCAGAACACGCGCGATACAGAGTCGCTGCTGCTGCCCCAGGGTAAGGCTTAATGCGTTTCGATGAAGCCGATCCGAGACTTCGGACCAGATGGCCGCATCTTTCAGGCTTTGCTCCACCTTCTCTTTGATTTCCGTTTTCGAGAAGATTCCCAATACCCTCAAGCCAAAAGCTACATTTTCGAAGATGCTTTTCGGAAAGGGATTGGGGCGCTGAAAAACCATTCCAACTCTTTTTCTGAGGGAGACCACATCGGTCCCCGGCTGATAGATATCCTCCCCGTCGAGCGTCACCCTTCCTTCGGTTCGAGTATGGGGGATCAATTCATTCATCCGGTTGAGGGTCCGCAAAAAAGTTGACTTCCCGCATCCGGAAGGACCGATCAGCGCGGTGATCTGACGGTCTTTAATGACAATGTTGATATCCTTCAAGGCATGAAAGGAACTGTAATACAGATGGAGGTTCCGGGTTTCAATCTTAACCGAAGAAATCATTTCTGCCCATTGGGATTGCTGCAAGAATGGTTGAATCTTTTGATGTTTGTCCCAGAGGTTATCAAAATTATTTTTTTAAATCAAGAGATTTCTCTCCCGCTGGAACATTTTCTTATGGATTGAATCTCAGGGCCTTTTAACCGAAACGTCCGGTAATGTATTCTTCCGTTAAACGGACCGATGGGTGGGTAAACACTTTATCCGTCTTATCGAATTCGATGATTTCACCTAAATACATAAACGCTGTAAAATCGGAGACCCGTGCAGCTTGCTGCATATTGTGGGTGACGATGAGGATGGTGACTTCCTTCTTTAACTGCATGATGAGTTCTTCGATTTTTGAGGTTGCCGTCGGGTCGAGTGCTGACGTGGGTTCGTCGAAAAGCAGAATTTCCGGATCGGTCGCAAGAGCCCTGGCGATGCAAAGTCGTTGTTGTTGCCCTCCTGAAAGATTGAAAGCAAGGTCATAAATCCTGTCCTTCACCTCCCCCCAGAGGGCAGACTGTATTAATGCCTTTTCTACCTTTTCTTCAAGAAAATTCTTTCTATTCTCTCCCCTCACCCTGAGCCCATAAGCCACATTTTCAAAAACAGTTTTAGGGAAGGGATTTGGCTTTTGGAAGACCATGCTGATCCGCATCCGAACTTCAATGGGATCGATTTTTGGACTGATGATATTTAACCTGTCCGGATACAGGATGATCTCACCTTCATACCGATTGCCCGGATAAAGATCATGCATGCGGTTAAAGCATCGAAGATAGGTTGTTTTCCCGCATCCAGAAGGGCCGATTAATGCTGTAATCATTTTTTCAGCAATCGGGAGATGAACATTCTTCAGCGCTTGAACGAGATTGTAGTAGAAGTTCAAGTTTTTTACTTCAGCCTTTAACGGGTATGAATGAGTGACTGACATGGTTTTTTCACATCCTTTTCTACCACTTAATTCTTTTTCTAAATCGGTATCTTAGATAGACGGCAAACCCATTCATCAACAATGTCAATAGAAGCAGGACGATGCCTGCCGCCGCCGCATTGATATGAAATGCAGTCTGAGGCCTGGATATCCAGTTGAACATCTGGATGGGCATCACCGTGAAAGGGTCGAGAAGCCATTTAAAAGAGAAAAAGGGGAATTCCGAGGTGACCGGCGAGGATGGGAGAAAAGCGATAAAGGTCAGAGCCCCGATCGTGATAATTGGCGCCGTCTCTCCAATGGCCCTGGAAAGGCCAATGATCATTCCGGTTAAGATGCCCCCAAAGGAATAAGGGAGAATATGGTCTTTAACGGTTTGCCATTTCGTTGCCCCTAAAGCGTAAGAAGCCTCCCGTATCGAATTGGGAATGGCGCGAATCGACTCTCTTGTGGCAATGACGACCATCGGAAGGATCAGGAGCCCGAGAGTCAATCCCCCTGTCAGGATGCTTTCTCCAAATTTTAAATAGTAGACGAAAAGCCCCAGCGCTAAAAGGCCATAGATGATGGAAGGGACGCCGGCAAGGTTGTTCATGTTGATCTCGATGAGGTTGGTCAGCCAGTTCTTCTTTCCGTACTCTTCGAGATAAATTCCGGCGGCGATGCCAAGAGGAACGGCGGCAGCCGCGGTGACGATCATGACAAGGGTTGTTCCCACCCAGGCAGAAAGGATCCCAGCTTTTTCCGGAAATCGGGACGGGTAAGAGGTAAAGAACTGCCACCCCAGCCTTGGAAAGCCATCGATTAAGAGATCGATGATCAGGGTGAAAAGGAGGACAAAGCCAATCAGGGTTGATAAGAGTCCGATAATCCAGAAGAGGTGATCCCTCAATTTATTGAGAGCGATCTTTTTCCGTATCTCCTGAATATTTTTATCGTTGTCCATCGGCATGGGTTAATAGACCTCCCTGATTTTCCTTCTGAACCAGAATCCAAGAATATTCAAACTGAGGGTCATAAAAAATAGGGTAATCCCGGCCGCAAAAATAGTCTTATACTCCACCGTCCCATGAGGAACATCCCCCAAGCTGACCCCAACGATGTAAGCGGTGAGCGTTTGAATGGGCTCGAGAGGATTGAGGGTCAGGTTGGGCATCATCCCGGCCGCTATGGCCACCACCATGGTCTCACCAATCGCCCTTGAAATGCCTATGATAAATGCGGCGGCAATGCCTGAAAACGCCGAGGGAATGATCACCTTAAAAGCTGTTTGAAACTTGGTGGCTCCCATGGCGTAGGAACCCTCCCGAATGTGCATTGGGACCGCCTTCATGGAATCTTCACTGACAGAACTCACATAAGGAATGATCATGATGCCCATAATGATTCCAGGGCTGAGGGCATTAAATCCGGAGAGATTGGGAATGAATTTTTGGAGAATCGGCGTAAGAAAGAGGAGAGCAAAATAACCATAAACCACCGTTGGAACAGCCGCGAGGAGTTCGAGAATGGGTTTGGCCACCTCCTTTATTCTGAATGGGGCATACTCGCTGAGGTAAATGGCGACAATCAATCCGACAGGTAACGCCACCGCCACTGCAATCCCTGTTACCAAAAGGGTCCCGGTAACAAGGGGCAGGATGCCGAATTTAGGCTGGGCGAACAACGGAGTCCATTGTTTCCCCGTGAGAAATTCCCATATGGAAACGTCTTTAAAGAACCCCAACGCCTCGTATAAAAGGATAAAAACGATGCTGAGGGTGATGAAGATAGAAGAGAGGGCACTGAGCAGGAGTGAAAACTCAATGCCTCTCTCTTTCAGTTTTAAATAGGTTCTTTTTCGCACGTGCTTACTTTTTCTCTTCCAATTTGAGAAGGTCCTCTATTTTCATACCGACCTTCGATTCTCCGCCAAACATCGTTCCGGTCACTCGACGGGTGAACCGTTCCTCTGCGAGTTTATAGGCCCGGTCCGGCAGTGGGATGTATTTCACTTGCTTGATCAGTTTTGAGGCGTTCGTCAGAAAGAAGTCGATAAATTCCTTCACCTCCGGTCGGTCTGCGGATTTTTTGCTGACATAGATAAAGATGGGTCTCGATAAAGGCGAATAGGTTCCATCCATGACGGTCTTCTCAGAAGGAAGAATGGAACCTCGCCCTCCGTCGATACCCACCAGCTTCAACTTATCAATATTCTCTGCATAATAGGCATAACCAAAAAATCCCAAAGCGCCCCTGTCGGTGGCTATTCCTTGAACAAGCACATTGTCATCTTCGCTTGCCGTAAAATCACCACGACTTGATCGCGCCTTTCCGACAATTGCCTCAGTGAAATAATCAAATGTTCCTGAATCCACTCCCGGACCATAGAGTTTTAAGGGGACATCCGGCCATGCAGGATTCACCTGATTCCATTTTGTGATAACTCGTTCGGCTGCAGGCTCCCAAATCTTTTTTAGTTCCCCCACGGTCATCGAAGTCACCCAGTTATTCTTCGGGTTGACCATCACGGCAAGGCCGTCATAGGCAATGGGAAGTTCAATATACTCAATCCCTCCTTCCTTGCAGGATTCCATCTCTTTCTTGGAGATGGGCCTGGAGGCATTCGATAAGTCTGTCTCTCCACGGTAGAATTTTTTAAAGCCTCCACCCGTTCCAGAGATTCCAACGGTTACTTTAACGGCTCCTCTTTTGGCTTTTTGAAATTCCTCTGCAACTGCCTCGACAATGGGATAGACTGTGCTGGAACCGTCGATTTTGATGATTCTACCCTTAGACCAGACAGGGCTTATCGTTCCAATGATTAAAGTGGCTAATAGGGAAATTCCGAATCCAATCCATAAATTGTTTCTTTTGTTTTTCATTCCTTCCTCCTTTAGAAATCAAATTAAACTTTTTTTGTTACATTTGCGTTACAGTTCTTTTACATTTATGTTGAACATACTCTCACCCCCTTTCTATTTTTTTTAAACTCTAACCTGCCAATATGACAGCATGATGTCGATAAGGTGAAAATTTTATGAATTTTAGATTTTTTTGTTGATCCTTGACCTTATCGGTTCGATTTGTTATCTTCCCTTTTACATTTGAATGGAGAGGGAAAGGGAGGACTCCATGGAGAAAAAGACACAACTTTCAGTGATCCTTACAAATGCACCAGGCGAGCTTTCAAAAATGTGCGATGTGTTAAAGGAGGCGGGTATCAATATCCTGGCGATGAGCATCCAGAATGCCAAGGATTCGGTCAAAGAACTTTTTAATATGAGAGAAAAAACCGGCAGGAGAATTGCCCTGGCCGAGAGCTACCGGTCCATTTCAAAGGATTCTTCAGACTATTCATTGATCCGGATCATCGTGGATCAACCGGTTGAGGCCGAGAAGGTCCTCACCGGAGCTAACCACCTGCTCCACACGGATCAGGTTCTGGTATTTACGCTCCCCCATCAACCCGGGATGCTTGGGAAAGTGGCTAAACGGTTTGGCGAAGCGGGCGTGAATATCGATTATATCTATGGATCAGCGATGGAACGTCATGCAGAGGCAATGTTCATCGTCCATATTGCAGAAGCTGATTTTAATCGGATTCAGGGTCGTTTCGATGACCTTTTATGATACGCCTTTCTCTTCTTCCCGGCGAGAATGAGGGAGGGTAAAAAAGAAGGTGGATCCCTCGCCAGGATGGCTTTCAACCCAGATTCTTCCCCCATGGACCTGGACCAGGTGCTTCACAATGGAGAGCCCGAGACCGGTGCCTCCGAGGTCCTGAGATCTCCCCTTATCGACCCGGTAGAAACGCTCAAAGATTCTCGAAAGATCCTCCCTGGGAATTCCCATCCCGTTGTCCTTGATGGAGACCTCGATTTCCTTCCGGTCGTTTTGAATGGCTGAGACAACGATTTCACCTCCCTGACGGCCGTATTTGATGCCATTGTCGATGAGATTCATCAGGATCTGTTCAAGTCCATTCCGGTCGGCCTCAACGATCAGCGAGGAAGGGATTTGGCCTGTCGAGATAGAAATGTTTTTCTTTTCCGCCACCTCTTTGAAGAGATCGAAGATATCCTCCAACAACTCCGGGAAAGAGATTTTTTCCAGCTTGGGTTGAAACTCTTTCGTTTCAATTTTGGAGAGCGTCAGCAGGTTTTCAACGATTTTGGTCAAACGGCCCGTCTGTTTCTGGATCACCTTGAGAAAGGGAATGGCCACTTCTTCTTTTAACGCTCCATCCAGGAGCGTTTCCGCATAGCCCTGGATGGTGGTCAGGGGGGTCCGCAATTCATGTGAGACATTGGCAACAAAATCCTGGCGCACCCGTTCCAACTTATTTAAACGGGTAATGTCGTGGAACACAGCGATGGCTCCTCCCCATTCCTGTTCCGTTTGGCTTCCTTTTTCAGCAAGAAGGGGAATCCCATCCACATGGACTTCAAAGTTCCTTCCGGGGGAGGAGGGGAGCGTTAATTCGAAGGACGAACTTCTTCCATGGCTGATGGCCATCCGGATCGCTTCTTCGAGCTCTGCATTGCGAATCAACTCGAGCAGGGTTCGATTCAACACGGATTCGGGAAGGGGAAATAGTTTTCTAAGGGCTTCATTCACCATCTGGATTCGCCCTCTTTCATCCACGACCAGGACACCTTCTGTCATCCCTTTCAGGACGGTGAGGAGATAATCCTTTTCCTTTGGAATTTCTTTTATCACCGGGTTGGTCTGGAGAGTCGTTTTTTCAGGTGGTTTGACAGGTTGGTGCTGAATCTGCCGCACCCATGGCTTCAGGAGGAGAGAAGCCGCGATGGATACACAAATGAAACTGATGAGTGTAGCCAGGGGCAGGGAGGTCTTAAACGGAAAAATCAAGACCCACTGGATGAAAACCAGCAGCAGGGCAAACCCAATAACAAGAGCGGTCAATTTCCATTGAGCGGGGAGCTTCATTCTTCCTCGTCGCGAAAACGATAACCCACGCCTCTAACCGTCTCAATCCAATCCCCCATTGATCCTAATTTCTCTCTTAAACGGCGAACATGGGTATCGACGGTTCGGGCATAACCCTCATAGGTATATCCCCAGACTTTATTGAGGAGGTTTTCACGCGTCTGAATCCTTCCCCTCCTTGAGGCCAGTTCAAAAAGGAGTTTGAACTCCGTGGAGGTTAAATAGACGACACGATTCTGGATGGACACCTGGTGCCGGTCCGCGTCGATCAGGAGGTTTCCGATCTGAATGATTTTCTGATCCTCCTGGGGAATCTGCTTTCGTCTCAGGATGGCCTTGGCCCTCAACACCAGTTCCCTCGGACTGAAGGGCTTGGTCACATAGTCATCCGCACCGAGTTCAAATCCTACAACCCGATCCATCTCTTCGGCCTTAGCCGTAAGCATCAGGATGGGGATCGATGTTGTGAGGGGATTCGATTTGATGGCCCGGCAGACATCTTTTCCATCCATCAAGGGAAGCATGAGATCGAGGACGATGAGTCCTGGACGAATCTTTCTGGCCTGCTCCAGTCCTGATGGGCCATCGAATGTTTTGACCACATTGAAACTGGATTGCCGCAAGTGGTATTCGATTAAATCGGCAATATCTTTTTCGTCTTCGATGATAAGGATCGTTTTCGTAAAAGCCCGCCTCCAATTTTTATCGGTTCGGCAAAAAGGGTATATGGTTTGATCAAAATATTACCATAGAAGGAGTTGAAATGGCAAAGGAAGATCAGAAGTGACTGGTCGTGTGAGCCCGTCGGAATCTCCGGGGGGCGACATGCCAGACGAGAAGAACAGAGATGGCAGAGGATAGGATGGCGAGAGAGAAGGCTCCTAAATAGCTTTGGGTTTGATCAAAGATATAACCCGCCAGCCAGGAGCCCATAGCAGCGCCGATCCCGATCATGCCTTCGAGCATTCCATAGATCAACCCGAAATGCCTTCCCTTGTAAAGGTCTCCGGCAATCGACATAAACATCGGCGCAGTGGAGCCCCAGCCCGCTCCAAAAAGAAGGGCAAAGAGATAGAGAAAAAAAGCGTAAGGGAAGGTTTGGAAAAGAATGAGACATAGGATGCCGAAAGCAAAGCCAATGCCCCCTAAAGTATAGGTCATCTCCCGTCCCAACCGGTCGGAGAACCATCCCCAGAAGAAACGAAAGCCTGCTGACAGAGCGCCTACGGCCGCAAATAGAGAAGCAGCCCAGAAACGGTCCACCCCGAGATCAACGAGATACTTCACATGATGAACGATGATGATATAAACGCCAAAAATCGACAAAGCGGGATAGAGCAGGAATGACCAGAACCTTGGCGTCTTCATCAGATCTCTAACCTTCTTGTTTTGATTTATTATTTGGGACCCTTCTGGTTCTGCAGAAAGCGTGGGGTTATCTCCATCAACGGAGAGCCCCATGTCCTCAGGCTTGTGTCTCAGAAAGAGGCCGATCAAGGGAAGGGGAATCGTGAAAACAAGAAGGGAAAAAATAAAAAACGCAAAGGGCCACCCTTTAAGAATAATCAAGTACTGGAAAAGAGGCACAAAGATGAGTGGGCCGAATCCGATGCCGACGCTGGCCAGACCATTGGCCATTCCCCGTTTTTTCTCAAACCAGTGGGAAAGGATGGCAGTAAAAGGGGAGATGCTGAGACAGGTCACACCTATTCCGGCAGTCACACCGAAAAAGAGATAAAAATGAATAAGGGATTTGACCTGTGTGCAGAGAAGGAGCCCCAAGCCCATTAAAAGGATTCCCGGAAGGATCACTTTTCGGGGTTCAACGCGATCGACGAGATAACCGACCACAGGGGCCATGACCATATAGACCAGCATCCCGACAGACTGGGCCCCCGCAGCATCAGCGCGACTCCATTGAAAATGATCGATCAAGGCAACAAAGAAAATGGAGAAGGTGGTCCGGAAGGCGTACCAGAATGCCATGGAGATCATGGCCAGCCCTACAACCACCCAGCCATAGTAAAATCGCTTTTGAATGATGGCGATCAATTTTTCCATATACCAACGATTTCCAAAACGTTCGTCATTCCGGCGAAAGCCGGAATCCAGTTCTTTGAGATGGTTCCCGACTTTCGTCGGGACGGCGTCTGGATACCCCCGTATTAAGTACGGGGCAGGCTCCTCATGTCCGGCATGACGGAAAAGACATAAGACTCTATTTAATGTATTTTTTTCATCGAGGTCAAGTTCAAGAATGAAATTCCTTGATTTGCATCTCATTTTTTGTTAATGATTCAAAAAGTTTTTAGAAAGGAGAGGCCATTTGAAAACCTTAGCGAGATCATCTTTCATCTTTATCATTATGCTTCTTTTGATTGCGTGCGGGTCGTCGTCTAAAACCAAAAAAGAGGACAAGGCTTTGGGCGTAGAGGAACACTTTCAATTGGCGTTTAAGGCAGCGGAGCGGGGAAACCTGGAGGAGGCTGTTGACCAATACCAACGGGTTCTGAAATTGGACCCAAAGCATTCGAGAGCGCACCTCAATCTCGGATTGGCTTATGGAAGACAGGGAAAGTGGGACAAGGAGATTTCCCAATATAAAAAAGCGATTGGCTTTGATCCTAATTTTTCAGAGGCCTATTTCCATTTAGGGGTGGCATATGGAGAAAAGGGAAAACTCAGTGAGGCAGTGGCCCAATATCAAAAGGCCCTTCAGATCAATCCGAATTATGTGGAGGCTCATAACAATCTGGGGAATATCTATTTCAGAAGAGGAAAGATAAGTGACGCCCTTTCAACCTATGCGAAAACGATTGAGATCAGGCCGGATTATGCGAGAGGCTATTTTAATATCGGAAGCCTCCATCGCCAGCAGGGAAGGGTGGAGGAAGCCATCGCCAATTTTAAGAAAACCCTGGAGATCGACCCTAAATATGCATGGCCGCATTATCATCTGGCTTTGATCTATTTTGAGAAGGGCGAATTTAAACTCGCCATCGAGCACTGCGACCTGGCCGGAAAATTAGGGATCGTCGTTGATCCAAAACTGCTTGAACGACTTAAACCCTATCGTTAAAACCGGGAAAAAGAGGCGAAGGAGGAGAGACGAGGGACGTTATATAGGGACATGATGAATACTAAAGAGGCGATTTATCATTTTCAACATTCGGAGAAGATGAAGTCCGGGCTGATCATAGGGGCCGGCCTGCTCGAACTTTTGGCTACCTTCAGAAATGAAGCTGAGTCTTTAGGAGGAAAGAAAATTCTGATCTGGTATCTCGAAGGTTTGCTCAGAGAACTCCGGATCGCTCAGAATGTGATCGGCTTGAATCACTATGTCGACCTGGAGAGGAAATTGATGGAGGTCATCGGAAGGATCCAGATGTGCCAATTCGAGGAGGCCCTGAGGTCCTTATCCGAAGGGATTTCTATGGCCACCACGTCATGCCAGGCCTCGATGAATTTTCTAATGGAGAAAAAACTGGTTTAGCCGCAACACGTTCGGTTAAGCAAAAGCCGTTCATCCTTCGAGAACCTCAGGACGAACGGCTTATATGAACAGCATTAGATCTAATCAGCGGGAAAGGAGGAAAGGAAAGAATAAAAGATATTGGGTCATCTTATTAGGATTCTTGGTTTTGTTTCCTTCGCTTGCCCATTCATAACCCATTCCCCCATTGGATAAACTTTTTGAGAGATGGGGGCCGCGGATTCATCCCAACGACCTCCGGGTTCAACCCCATCCCTTTAAAGAGATCGATGCCGCCTCGAAGGAATATCAAATGGTGAAGCTGACCGGGATGATGAACTTCCATATTGATCCGGCTTATGTGAATATCCTCTACCAGAAGATAGGGCATGATTTTGCAAACAAGGTCATTGATCCGGCGTTCAATGACTTTGTCAAAGAAGTGGTGCCCAATTACCCGATCACCGAGATTCTTCCCAAAAGAGAAGAGATTCGGAAAAGGGCCATGACCAAGCTTGGGGATAATCTGGCCCGATACCATATCATCGTGGATGACATCTACATCTCCAATATCCGGTTCTCCCCCGAATACGAAAAGGCCATCGAGGCCAAACAGGTTGCCCAGCAGCAGGTAGAGACACAACGGCAGGTCCTTGCCCAGCGGGAAATTGAGGCCCAGCAGAAAGTAGTTACGGCCAAAGGGGAGGCTGAGTCGATCCTGGTGGTCGCTCAGGGACAGGCCAAAGCCAACGAAGCCCTTGCACGCTCAATCAGCGCCATCCTGGTCGAGTATAAGGGCATTGAGAAGTGGAATGGGATTCTGCCCCAGGTGTCCGGTGGAGCCGTTCCCTTTATCGACCTCGGGAAGATGGGAGGAGCAACGCCAGGTAAAAAATAGTTGGGAGTATTTTTATTTCTCCGAACTCTGAACTCCCCGCCTGCCAAAGAACTTGTTCGGCGGGCAGGCGAACTCCGAACTGGTAATCTTTTTTGGAAGCATGACCGAAAAGACGGTTCCTTTCCCCTGTTCGCTCTCAATCTTGACCTCTCCGCGATGGAGTTTTACGATCTCCTGTACCAGCGAGAGTCCGATCCCAAGCCCCTTGGAATCTCCGAGGGGTTTTGTTTCTTCCTGAAAGAAACGGGTGAAGACTTCATTCAGGGATTGGTGGGAGATCCCAATACCCGTATCCATAATGTGGGCAAAGGCAAACCGATCATCCTCCCCAAGGGTGACAAAAATCTTTCCTCCCCGGCGGTTGTATTTGACGGCATTGATGAGAAGGTTATCGAAAAGCTGGTCAAGTTTGTCCGCCATGCCATCGATGGTCAACGGCCCAGCAGGAAGTTGAGTCTCCATTTCTATCTGATATTCCTTTGCCAGAGGTTCAACGGTTGAACAGGAGAATTGGATGACCTTCACCAGATCGACCGGCTCGAACGTATAGACCTCTTTCCGAATTCCGAGCTCTGCAAGATCGAGAAGATTGTCGATATTCTTTCCAAGCTTAAGGAGGTTTTTATAGGAAATCTCCAAAAACTTCTTTTGCTGTTCGGTTAAGGAACCCGCTTTCTCTTTGAGGATCATCCCGATATATCCCATCACAGAGATCATGGGGGTCTTTAATTCATGGCTCACATTGGACAGAAAATCGTCCTTCATCCGGTCTAAACGGAGCAATTCCTGGTTTGCCGATCTCAGTTTTTCCAGCGCCTCTTTAAGTTCATCCTCCGCCTTTTTTCGTTCCGTCACTTCCTGTGTGACAATGATTACTCCTAAATATTCATTCCCCGGGCCCCAGACCGCCGAATAGGTATTGTCATAAAATTTTCCTTTGACCAGCTGGAGGTTCATTCGGTGATGACCCTTGATCTTTCCTGATCTCAAATCTTCGATAATTTTCAACACCTTCGGATGGGTATTTTTCGGGTGACATTGGAGAATGGACTGGCCCAGCATCTCACGGAGAGGGGTGTTTCGGAGCTTTTCAGCGGCCGGATTGAAATAGGCAATCCGGCTTTGGTCATCGATGTAGACCACCCCCTGTTCCATCGAAGCAAAGATCTCATTTAAGATCGATAGATTCATCTTCATGGCTTGGTAAAAAATAACACAGGATCAGATCTGAGACAAGAGGAATAAAATAAAAACTTGATTTTGGGGTCAAGATGGAGTAGTTTAACTATATGAAATCGGTGTGGATTTTTTTAATTCTTGCCTTCGCTTGTTCGATCGCTATGGCTGAGGCCGCACCTTCCCGCCCAAAGAGAATGGCTTCCTGAATCTATGCTTATGAAGGCAGACTGTTTATTGGACCACAAGACCCCGACTACGAAGACTACGATTTAGCATTACGAAACCATCTCGTCAGACGAATCCATAAACGGTTTGGGATAGAGCTTGACCATAAAACCTATTCCGGATTTGATCTGCTTGAAATCGAGGCACTCATCAAGTTTAAGAAGTCGAATGAACCCCTTCATCTTTTCCTAAAAATGTTTCCCAGATCTCATTGATGATCTTTCATCCCCTTTTAACCCCTCATCCCTGCGCCTCATTTTCCAATACCGAAAAATTTAAGGAAAGCTTGCGGTAAATTCCATAAATCTGTTAATATACTAACGTTTTTTAATACAACCCGAAACATTCACCCCTTAATTCTTTTAATACCACTTGACAAAGAAAGGTTTTCTTTTATATTTAACAATCTAATTTGTCGAATCTTAACGGAATCGGTATGTTGACTCTAAAACTGGATGAGATTCCCGATGAGGGGTTGGAACTGAAATGGAAAGAAGAGCCGACGGCTCTCTCAGGCTATCTCGAAAGCCTTTCCGAGATAGACTTCGAGTTCGAAAGCCCGCTTCAATCCGAAGCAAAAATCAGGAGAGTAGGACAATCGGTCCTGATCAAGGGGGAAGTGCAGGCCGTCCTGCAATTACGATGTTCGAGGTGTCTTAAGGAATTTTCCTATCCGCTTGCCTCCTCATTCGATCTAACCCTCCATCCTTTAAAGGGGACGGGTTTTACGGAAGAGACGGAACTATCCGCAAACGAGCTAGAATCGAATTTCTTTGAAGGGGGAGAACTCCATCTCTCTGAGATCGCATGCGAGCAGGTCTTTTTAGAGATTCCCATTCAACCCCTTTGTCAGGAAGCATGTAAGGGGCTATGTCCTAACTGCGGGAAAGATTTGAGTCTCTCCGCCTGCGACTGTATGGAAAAGGAACTTGAGACAGGGTTTAGTGTTCTGCAAAAATTGAAGCTTCATTAAAAGGAATAAAGAATTTAGAATGGAGCCTTAAGAGTTTGGATTTAAAAACTCTTAAGGCTCAACATCCTCTTAACTAAACTATTTAGAGAAAGGATATTTTAAGATGGGAGTTCCAAAAAGAAGACAATCCTCTTCGAGAAGGGATAAACGACGAGCCCATGATCGATTGAAATCTCCGGGCTTTTCACTCTGCCCCCAATGTCATGAGCCGGTTTTGCCTCATCATGTTTGCCCGCATTGCGGGACATATAAGGGAAAAGAGATTGTCAAAGTAGAAGAAGAGAAATAAGGGGGAAAGAGAAAGAGGCGATGAAGATTGCAGTTGATGCGATGGGAGGGGATTTTGCTCCCCAGAACATTGTCGAAGGGGCTTTTAGGGCGGCCAAGGAACATGGGGTGAAAGTCGTTCTGGTGGGGGATGAAGACCAGGTGAGCAAAGAACTCTCGAAATATCCCACCTCCAAACTGCCTATCTATATCCACCATACCTCCCAAGTCGTCGCCATGCATGACTCCCCTTCCACAGTTCTCAGGAGAATGAAAGAAAGTTCGGTCAAGGTGGCCATCGACCTCGAAAAAGAAGGCCAGGTCAATGGAGTGGTTTCTGCGGGAAATTCCGGAGCGGCCATGGCTCTGGCCATGTTCATCTTTAAAAAACTGGAGGGAGTAGACCGGCCTGCGATTGCCACGATCCATCCGGCGATAAAAGGCTCGACTGTACTCGTTGACTCCGGCGGGAATGTCGATTGCAAACCCGCTCATCTCGTTCAATTCGCGCTCATGGGAGACGCCTATGCCAAATATATCCTTGGGGAAAAGGAGCCGAGAATCGGTCTCCTGAGCAATGGAGAAGAGGAAGGGAAAGGGAACGAATTGACGAGAGAGGTCCACGAGATCCTGTCGGAGATGGATATTAACTACATCGGTTATGTTGAGGGAAGAGCTCTCAACAGCGGCGAGGTTGATGTCATCGTCTGCGACGGTTTTGTCGGAAATGTGGCTTTGAAGATCAGCGAAGGGCTTTGGGAGACGGTCCACGGGATTCTGAAATGGGAGGCGAAGGATAATTTTAGAGCAAAAGTGGCCTATTTTTTTATGAGACGGGCAATCCTCCGCCTGGAGAAGCGGTTTGACTATTCGGAGTATGGCGGGGCTCCCCTGCTCGGGGTGAACGGAAATTGTGTCATCTGTCATGGTGCCTCCAATGCCAAGGCGATTATGAATGCCATTGTTCTGGCTGCCGGCCTTGCAAAGAATAAACTGAATGAGCATCTAATTCAGGAATTGAAAGAGAAGCAAGACCTGCTTCGCCTTGGGCAGAGATCGAGGAACGGGTTAATAAAAGTAAGTAACTCTAAGTAGGTGAGCAGATAGGAGGGAGTGAACTTGGATTATTTTTTAACGCCTGAGCAGAAGTCGATCCAGGATTTGGCACGAAAGATCGCCATTGAGAAAGTGTTGCCGGTTCGAGCCGAACTGGATGAGAAAGAGGAGTTTCCATGGGAGATCATAAAGGTCTGCGCGGATGCGGGTCTCATGGGAATCTCCATTGAAGAAGAATACGGAGGCTTCGGAGGAGGAGTCCTTGAAAACTGTCTGGCCGTAGAAGAAATGAGCCGGATCTGTTTGGGAGTGGCCACCAGCTATGCAGCCAGTGGTTTGGGAGCCCATCCCATCATGATCTACGGGAGCCCTGATCAGAAGAAGAAGTATCTTCCGGATATTGCCAGCGGAAAGAAATTAGCCGCCTTTGGATTGACCGAAGCCGATGCAGGAAGTGACGCCGGCTCCATCCGCACGACCGCCATTCGGGCAGAGGGCGGCTATATCTTGAACGGGACAAAGCAATGGATCACTAATGGAGGGGAGGCGGAGACATACACCGTCATTGCGATGACCGATCGTTCCAAGGGGCCGAGGGGGGCAAGCGCCTTCATTCTTGAAAAAGGAATGCCGGGATTCACCTTCGGGAAGAAAGAGAACAAGATGGGGATTCGCGCCTCTACCACAAGGGAGCTGGTTTTCCAGGACTGTTTCATTCCAAAAGAGAATCTCATCGCCAAAGAAGGGATGGGATTCATCGTCACCATGAGAACCTTCGACCGGACACGGCCCGGGGTGGGAGCTCAGGGCGTTGGTCTGGCTCAGGGAGCCCTTGATGAAGCGGTTCGATATGCGAGAGAGCGGGAACAGTTTGGAAAGAAAATCATCTCCTTTCAGGCTGTCCAGCATATGCTGGCGGATATGGCCACTCAGGTGGAAGCCGCACGAGCTCTGGTCTATTCCGTGTCACGATACATCGACCAATCCGAAAACCCAAAAGAGATATCAAAGGTCTCGGGTATGGCAAAAGTCTTTGCCAGTGATACCGCCATGAAGGTGACAACCGATGCCGTTCAGATATTTGGCGGTTACGGTTATATGAAGGAGTATCCCGTAGAGAAGATGATGCGCGATGCCAAGATCCTCCAGATTTATGAGGGGACCAATCAGATCCAGAGAAATGTCATCGGCCTCGAATTGAGCAAAGAATACGCGGGGAAGAAATGATGCCATCGAAGGTGGCTTTTGTTTTTCCAGGACAGGGTTCCCAGGCAGTTGGAATGGGCAAGGAGTTTTTCGACCATTTCAAGGCGGCAAGGGAGGTCTTCGAAGAAGCCGATGATACCCTTCGCTTCTCCATTTCAGGGCTCTGTTTTGGAGGACCGGAAGAGAGTTTGAAGTTGACCGAAAATACCCAGCCTGCCGTGTTGACCACGAGCATTGCAGCGCTCAGGGTTTTTCAGGCAGAGAGAGGGATTCAGCCAGAGCTCACGGCCGGACATAGTTTGGGAGAGTATAGCGCCCTGGTCGCATCAGGTGCGCTCTCTTTTGCAGAGGCGGTTCAGATCGTCCGGCTCCGCGGAAGATTCATGCAGGAGGCAGTTCCGGTAGGAGAAGGAACCATGGCAGCCATTCTCGGTATGGAGCGCGAAGAAGTGGAGAAGGTCTGCGAAGAAGCCTCTTCAGGAGAAGTTCTGTCCCCTGCCAATTTCAACTGTCCGGGGCAGATCGTCATTGCCGGGCATACAAAAGCGGTCGAACGGGCAATTGAGATTGTGAAACAAAAGGGGAAAAAAGCCATGTCCCTTCAGGTCAGCGCCCCTTTCCATTCTCCCTTGATGAAACCCGCAGGGGTTCGGCTGAGCGAAGCCCTTCAAAGCACCACCGTAAAAGAACTACAGGTTCCGGTTGTGACGAATGTTGAAGCGAAAGCCAATTCGGCGTCGGAAAGAGTCAAACCCCTATTGGTGAAGCAGGTATCGAGCCCTGTCCGCTGGGAGGAGTCAATGCGACGGATGATTGAAGAAGGGATCGAACGGGCTCTGGAAATTGGCCCCGGAAAGGTTCTTTCAGGCCTGATGAAACGGATTGATCCGAAAGTGGAAACAGGAAATTTAGAAGATATTCAGTCATTGAAGAAGATTACATGATCGCGGAGAGTAAAGTGGAACTTTCAGGGAAGGTGGCTTTGGTCACAGGAGCGGCGCAGGGAATCGGGAAGGCGATCTCATTGCTTCTTGCGAGAAGTGGAGCGGAGGTGGTCGTTTCGGATATCAATCTCGAAAAAGCTCAAGAGACCGCTGATGAGATTCAGGGGCTGGGAAGAAGATCCCTTGCGATCCAGTCCAATGTGGCCGACCTAAAAGACGTAGAACAAATGGTTGAGACGATTATTGAGCAGTTTGGACGGATCGACATCCTGGTCAACAATGCAGGCATCACCCGCGACCGGTTGATCTTGAGGATGACAGAGGAAGACTGGGATGCGGTCCTCGACGTCAATCTGAAGGGGACTTTCAACTGCACGAAGGCGGTCATCCGGCATATGTCGAAGCACAAGAGCGGAAAGATCGTCAGCATTGCCTCGGTGTCCGGCGAGATGGGGAATCCGGGACAGGCGAACTATGCGGCCTCCAAGGCAGGGGTGATCGGTTTTACCAAAACCATCGCCCGGGAATTTGCGGGAAGAGGAATCAACGTAAATGCGATTGCCCCCGGTTATATTCAGACTCCCATGACCGATGCCGTTCCGGAAAAGGCGAAAGAGGCGATGAAGCAAATGATTCCAATGGAGCGGCTGGGGCAGCCTGAGGATGTGGCCCAGGCTGTGCTCTTTCTCGTTTCAGATAGTTCGAGTTATATCACTGGACAGGTATTAAATGTCAATGGTGGAATCTATATGTGAGGAGGTAGATCAATGGACATTGAAAAGAGAGTAAAGGAGATTATTGTTGAACAGTTGGGGGTGAATGAAAGCGAGGTCAAACCGGAAGCCAAGTTCATCGACGATCTGGGAGCGGATTCTCTCGATCTGGTGGAACTGGTGATGGCTCTTGAGGAAGAGTACAATATGGAGATCTCCGATGAGGATGCGGAGAAGATCCTGACCGTGGGCGATGTTATTGAGTATATCCGTGCACATGTGGCTCAATAGGAGAATGCGCTCACTTCATCTCTGCCTATGGACGGATCAGTAAAATCGGTAAAAGGGGGGAGATGTTTTGGGAAGAAGAGTTGTTGTTACAGGAATGGGATTGGTAGTCCCTATTGGAATCGGAACCGAAATAGCCTGGAAGAATGTCTGTGAGGGGAAATCGGGCATTGGGCGGCTTACCCGGTTCGACCCGGAAGGGTTCGACACCAGGATTTCCGCTGAGGTAAAGGGCTTTAATCCAGAGTTATATATTGAGAAGAAAGAGGTCAAGAAGATGGACCTCTTTATCCAGTATGCCCTTGCTGCAACCAAAGAGGCGGTAGAGGATTCCGGACTGAGCATTACCTCCGAAAATGGCGACCGGATCGGCGTCATCGTCGGGACAGGATTGGGAGGACTGCCCACCATTGAGAAGTATCACCAAATCCTCATGGAAAGGGGGCCGGGAAGGATCAGCCCCTTCTTCATTCCCATGCTCATTGCCAATCTTGCCTCCGGACAGATTGCCATTCAATATGGCGCCAAAGGGCCCAACACCTGTGTAGTAACCGCCTGCGCCACAGGGGGCCACTGTATCGGTGACGCTTTTCGCGCTATCGTTTATGGAGATGCAGACGCTGTCATCGCCGGTGGAACCGAGTCAAATATCACACCTCTGACCATCGGCGGGTTTAATGCGATGAAAGCCCTCTCCACGCGAAATGACGAACCAGAGAAGGCCTCTCGTCCATTCGAAAAGAACCGAAATGGCTTTGTCATTGCCGAAGGAGCAGGGATTGTCATGCTGGAAGAGCTTGAATTTGCTCGAAAAAGAAATGCAAAGATTTACGCCGAATTGATCGGCTATGGTTATACCGGAGACGCTTACCATATCACCGCACCTTCACCGGATGGGGATGGTGCCATCCGGTGCATGAAAATGGCCATCAAAGATGCGGGATTGAAACCAGAGGAGATTGATTATATCAATGCCCACGGAACCTCCACACAGCTCAATGATCTGACTGAAACCATTGCCATTAAAAAGGTCTTCGGCGACTACGCCAAAAGGATACCCATCAGTGCAACCAAGTCAATGACCGGCCATCTTCTCGGAGCGGCTGGAAGCACGGAAGCCATCTTCACCATCCTCGCCCTACGGGATGGGATCCTCCCCCCCACAATCAACTATGAGGAACCGGACCCGGAATGCGATCTGGATTATGTCCCCAACGTGGCGAGACGCCAGCACTTGAATACGGGGATGTCCAACGCCTTCGGTTTCGGTGGAACGAATGCGACCCTCATCTTTAAAAAGTTCACAGGATAGCAGTGATGCAGATCGGCTTGGCCTGCGACCACGGCGGTTTTGAACTCAAAGAGGAGTTGAAGGCCTATCTCCAATCGATTGGCCATGAGGCCATTGACATGGGAAGCTTCAATGAGGATTCAGTGGACTACCCTGATTACGGTGTTCTGGTCGCCGAGAAGATATCAAGGGGAGATATGGAGAGAGGGATCCTGATCTGCGGGACCGGTATCGGGATGTCGATCGTTGCCAACAAATTCCGGGGTGTAAGAGCCGCTCTTGCCAATGATCTTTTCTCCGCACGTTTCTGCCGTGAACATATCGATGCCAATATCCTGGTCATCGGAGGAAGAATCGTCGGAAGAGAATTGGCCAAAGAGATTGTCCGTGTCTGGTTGGAAACCGTATTCGTTGGAGGAAGACATCAGCGACGCCTGGAAAAGATCGAGACGCTGGAAAAAGAGAAGTTCAAAGGGTAAATAATCAAATTCCAAATTTCAAAACCCAAATGTCAAATAAAATGTCAAATTTTCAAATTGAAAATATTTGGACTTTGGATTTCAATTGGCATTTGAACTTTGTCATTTGACATTTATACTCCTCTATCCTCTTGGATGGCTTATCCTTGAAAAGAAAAGAGAAAAAAAAGATACGCCCCCAACGGCCTTCCTGGGATGAGTATTTCATGGACATCACTCATCTCGTGGCCAAGCGTTCCACCTGTCTCCGGAGGCAAGTGGGAGCCATCCTCGTCAAAGATAAGAAGATTTTAGCAACAGGCTATAATGGTGCCCCTTCTCGTCTGGAGCATTGCCTCGAAATCGGATGCCTTCGAGAGAAATTAAAGATTCCTTCCGGAGAACGACACGAACTGTGCCGAGGCCTGCATGCGGAACAGAATGCCATTATTCAGGCGGCTTATCATGGGGTGGGGATTCGCGGGGCCATCCTTTACTGCACCAATCATCCTTGTATCATCTGTTCAAAAATGATCATCAATTCAGGGATTGAGAGGATCGTCTATGAAGAGGGCTATGCCGATGCATTGGCCAGAGGGATGTTAAGGGAGTCGGGAATCAAAGTCGGAAAATTTACTCGAAAGTGGAAAGTGGATGGTCGAAAGTCGATTTAGAAACCACCCTCCACCTTCCGCCTGCTACCTTCAAATGATATGAAATGTCCTTTCTGTAATCATCTCGAAAGCAAGGTTGTTGACTCCCGTCTGGGCAAGGACAAAGAAACGATCCGGCGGAGGAGGGAGTGCCTTAAATGCCAGAAGCGTTTTACCACAAGCGAGAGGGCAGAGGATTCCCTTCCCCTGGTCATTAAAAAAGACGGAAGAAGGGAACCCTTCAACCGGATCAAAATCTTCAATGGCTTGAAGAAAGCCTGCGAAAAGAGGCCCATCAGCATCAATGTGATTGAAAAGAGCGTCAACCGGATCGAGTCCTATTTCCAGGAAAAAGGGGAGAGGGAGATCAAAAGCTCTGAGATCGGGGAGAAGGTGATGGAGGAACTCCACCGGCTCGATGGCGTGGCCTATGTCCGTTTCGCCTCTGTCTACAGACAATTTAAAGATATCCATGAATTTATGGATGAGTTGAAGGACCTCCTTGGAAATAAGGAAGAAGGTAAAAAGAAGTAAACGCGACAGGTGGGAATCAGGTTATCAGGAAATCAGGATGCAGGATAGCAGGCTATCAGGATATCAGAAAACGGAAAAAGATAATTTTAACCTGATACTCGGATGTCCTGATATCCACTACCTGGTAGCCTGATACCCCGATAACCGCTAAAACGTGTATCGAAGTGGCCCCTTCGCAAACCCTTGCTTGATACCTGACTTTGAGTTTTTTATGAAGGATGATGAACATTGGATGAGGCGCGCCCTTCGGCTTGCCGAAGGGGGAAGGGGGAGGACATCGCCCAACCCCATGGTGGGAGCTGTCCTCGTAAAAGACGGGAGGGCAGTCGGAGAAGGGTATCATGCTCGGGCAGGGGAGGATCATGCCGAGATCGTTGCCCTGAGAAAAACGGGGGATGAGGCAGAGGGGACCACACTTTATATCAACCTCGAACCCTGCAGCCATTATGGAAAGACGCCTCCCTGTGCTCCTGCCCTGATTGAAGCAGGAGTGAAAAGGATAGTGGTAGGGATGGAAGACCCCAACCCCCTGGTGAAAGGGAGAGGGCTGGAGATGCTTCGGATAGCCGGCCTCGATGTCGAAGTCGGAATTTTAGAAGAAGATTGCCAAAAACTGAATGAAGCCTTCTGCAAATATATTCGGACAAGAGAACCCTTCGTCATTCTAAAAATTGCAGCGACGCTGGATGGCAAGATTGCAACGCAACACGGAGAATCCAAATGGATTACCGGAGAAAAATCGAGGCG
>Ga0194119_10004358_pt1 | contig 21937 bp, 32 predicted proteins | sample TA2MahC100mmetaG_FD_148620 | JGI IMG/M metagenome (GOLD analysis project Ga0194119, IMG submission 148620) | Freshwater microbial communities from Lake Tanganyika, Tanzania - TA2015018 Mahale Deep Cast 100m | ecosystem: Environmental > Aquatic > Freshwater > Lake | place: Tanzania: Lake...
GCATACGTGATGCTATAGTAGCAACCAAGTCATTTGTTGTGTGTGAGGATATTGAAAGCGAGCGAATTAGTTATATAAAGAGAATATAGGTAAGTATATTATTATTTTATAATCTTTAGTATTACCCCACGCAAATATGGTGGGGCGCTTTACAAGTGGAGTGATGTGCCTCTTGCAATAGTGTATATAACGTCATTGGAGAATCTGCCTGTATATTGTGTGGATATTATACATTGAGTAGAGATAAAAAAAGGTGTTGACACGTTAAAAAAGTGTGGTATAGTTATTTTGTAGAGTAAAAATATATATAAAACAAATATGAAACGCCGTTTAATTTTAGCATTATTGGTTACGAGTTTAACCGATTTGAATGTTTTTGGAGATAATGTAACTAATACAAATAGGTTTGATGTTCGGTATAAAAATATAGATAATGGTATTGAATTAAATTTTACTGCGAATTATTGGAATCAATTGTTTCATATTGAGTATAGCATGACACCATATTATCATGATACATTATTTGGTGGTGGTATTGTGAGTAAGAATATGATTGGTTACGTTAGACTAAATCTTAAAAAGGGTTATAGTTTAATTGGAAATCAACTTAATCGGGGCAACAACAAGATTGCGGAAGTATTGAATGAAGTGCCTGATGGTACGATTGTGTATAAGTACGATGGTAATTATATAAGCAATAGTTATGTTGATGGTGTTTGGGAAGATTCTGAAATGGTATTGTCTGTTGGTGAAGGATTTTTTATTTATTCGCCGATTGAAACTACCATTACGATGTTGGGTGAAGTGAGCAATAACAATGTTAAAGCTCTAGTTAGTGGATATAATTTATTGACGATGCCATTGGCTATAGATGGAGATTTATTGAAAGATGGCAAGTTTATTCCCAATGATGGTGATGCTATATACAGGTGGGATGGTGAGAGGTTTAGTGTGAATGAGTATGTTGATGGTGTTTGGTATCCATCTACGCCTAAAATAAAAGTTGGCGAAGCTTTCTTTTTACATACTAATTCTGTTAGAAACTATGAATTGAACAATAGTGTTGATATTAAGAATAATTGGATAAGTGCATTCGTGGCATCGACTAGTGTTGGTGGGTGGGATAATCCTGATTTTAATTGGGATGACTGGCTTTTAATTAAAGTGCCTATTGCTATAGAAGATACAATTGGCATTGCGCCATATCGTATGAATCGAAATGTTGGATTTTTTAGACTTGTATCACTAGGATTTTGATATTTATAACCAAATGGCAAATGGAACATCAGGTACATCAGGATCTTCTGGGTCTAATAAAATTGATTATAAACTACTTTTAAATCAAAATTATTTTGAATCATTTTTAACGAGTATTATTGATACCGATAAAAATTCGTTAATTGTTCGTGCTGCTAGTGAAATTTTATTTGAAACCAGGGGAAATAAAAACATTATACCTAAAAAGTGGTATAATTTGTTATATGAGAAGTACCAATTTAAATTGGGTGTTTCTAGGGCTACTCCCCCTAAAAACAAATTGATTTTATTTGAGTATAAAACTATAACAATACCTGGCGGTGTAGTTGTTACTAGGAATATTTCGTGGGGCCCTATAGAACCACCAAAAACTATAAAAGCTGTACCATCTTTTCGTGGTATTACATATAAAATATATGAAGGCAAGATTAGACGTAACGAGACGGTGTGTATAAATGGTGGGGCTGAAGTTATATATAGTTATAAATCAAAAAGTACTGGTTCTGATACCTATACCTCTGTTTTTTATAGTACTACCACTGGATGTCCAGCCGATTTTAATCCGCCGAGGCCTGGTTGGCCACCTGGCCTACCTTTGATAATCAAATCATGTTTGCCGTCTGATGCTGAAAGTTTTGTGTTATTAAATGGTAATGATCCTGTATCGGGAATTCCTATGATACCTCCTTTACCAACAACCACATCATGTACTCCTGAGCCTGTTTTATTCACAAAGATTGGTGATACAATAGATACTTTAATTTCAACATTATGAGTGTAAATTCAATGGCAAAATGGAACGGCGGAACCAGTTGGACTAGATATAGTAACTATTTTCTGGCAGAGAATCGGTATGATACAACGGGAGTTTCATTAGCTTGGACTGGTGCTGAATGGCCTTCAAAGCCAACTCATACCGGGCCTCAGGGTGTAACACTTATTAGCGATAGACATGTATTGTTGGCGAACCATGTTGCTTTGATGGCTGAGTGGTCCTATCCGGTAACTATATATTTTGTTAATAATAATAATACTTTGTTTACTTATACAATTAATAGTGCGGCTAATATTGCCATGATCGGACCATTTGGCTCTGGTTATACAGATATTGCTATTGGTTATTTAAATAGTGTGGTAGATCCATCATTATCATTTTTCAAAGTATTACCTTCGAACTTTTTAAATTTTGTACAAAAGGAACCCGAGGATTTATTAGCGGGAGGAACAGAACCAGTACCATATTTTCCTGTACTTTATATGGATGGTGGAGATGACGCGTCTACTAATAAACGAACTTGGTGTGGCAATCTGGCTAGGGCTAATCAACAAGCTTTAGCTATTTGTCGTAGACCAAGAGCAGGTAAAAGATTTAACAATTCTCAAGGATTAAAAGGAGGCGATTCAGGAAATATTGTTTTTATACCTTTTAATAATGAAGTTGTGGTATTAGGCGCTTGGTATAAAGGCGGCCAGAACAATAAACCTGGCGATGTTTTTGGCGAGGCATCCTACATTCCGCCACACATTGATCAAATAAATACAGCAATGACTGCATTAGCAGGCGGCACAAGTTATTCAGTAACACAAGCAGATTTATCTGCATACAAAGTATTCTGATTAATTGAAATATTTATTTAATTTATAATCTTTAGTATTACCCACGACAAATATGGGTGGTAATATAAACATATGTAATATAAAATTCACTATACGAGTGTTGATATTTAGATATTTTAAAATAAATCTATGATATTGGGTAGTGTGTATATATTTGTGATATGAACAAAGAATTTCTAAACAAGCTTAAAAAGTCTGAAATCAAGCCTGATTTAATTTTTATTATTACTGATCAGGAGCGAGCAACCCAAAACTTTCCTGACGATTGGGAGAGTGAAAATTTAAAAACACTTACATTTCTAAAAAAGAACGGATTTAGTTTTGACCGAGCTTTTTGTAACACTTGTATGTGTTCGCCCAGTAGATCCAGTCTATTGACAGGCACATATCCAGCACAACACAAAGTAACGGAGACACTAACAAGTGGCGGACCGTTTTCATCTGCTGAACAAACACTTAATCCACAAACTCCGAATATTGCTAGATTACTTGAACCAATTGGTTATGATTGTCAATATAGAGGCAAGTGGCATTTAAGTAAGGGCAACAATAGTGGTGATCCATACGGCGATGTTACGGCGGAAGACATTGCATTGTTTGGTTTCAAGGGATGGATTGGACCTGATGCGGGTGAGGATGCTAAACCAGAAAACTTTGGTGGGGGTTTTGCTAATCATGATCAAATGTATATTAGACAAGCACTTGAATATCTCAAGGAGGTCAGGGTAAGGCGTAGCAAGGGTGATTATCAACCATATTGTTTGGTATTGAGTTTAGTGAATCCACATGATGTATTGTGTTATCCTAATTCAGTACAATATGGTTATTTACCTGTACAATATACTGAAAGAAATATTGGATTACCATCTACAGTGAATGAGAATTTGCTTAAGAACAAGAAGCCCGTGGCACAATTTCAGACCAACATTGCGGCGGATGGTTTGTTGGGCACATTGAAGAATGATGACATGAAGTTGAATTATATTAATTTTTATGCTTATCTGTTGAGACAGATTGACGCACAAATTGGTACAGTAGTTGATGAATTGTATCGTGAATATAATTTAAGTTGGGATGGTACATCATGGAAAGGTGAGAGATTAGCGGATAAAGCACTTATTATAAGAACAGCAGATCATGGTGAGATGGGATTATCACATGGTGGTATGAGACAAAAGGCATTTGTTGCTTATGAAGAAGCGTTGAGAGTGCCTATGGTTATTTCAAATCCATTATTATTTGGTAATGAAGTTGAAAACAAGAGTTCTGAGGAACTGGCTACATTGATTGACATTATACCTACGATGTGTGATTTATTGAATATTGAACCACCTTCTGATTGTAGGGGTACCAGTTTGTTGCCTATAATTGAGAGTGGTCAGTCTGTACAAGATGAAGTATTATTTACATATGATGATACAAAATCTGGATCATCCACATTGGCATCGTCTGTAAAGACATGTAACAGATTGAGGACTATACGAACCAAAGAGTGGAAGTTTACTTATTATTTTGATGCTTTAGGCGGTTATGAGACTCAGTATGAGTTATATGATTTGGTGAATGATCCAACTGAATATACTAATTTAGCATATGAACCTAAGTATATTAAGGTACGAGATGAATTGTTTCACAAGTTAAAGAAGTTGGAACGAGAGAAACTATTGATTATTGAAGGTAAGACATTTAGTTCAATGAAGTGGGTTGATACCAATCCTAACTACGATGATTATGCTTACAACAAGTTAAGTGAAGAAGGTGACGATTCATTGAGTACATACTAAACATATTATTTTAAATCATTAGCACTTAGTAGATTTAGTGAATAAATAAAAAACCCCAACTTTTGTTGGGGTTTTTATTAATAATGTGGTGACAATCAGAAGAATTTTTTATAATCTGATAATTTATATCTAGATTCTTTTTGCAAATTTTTAAAAGCACCTTGATTAAATGCAGGATTTTCTTTGGATAGTTGAATTACTAATGATTTATCATCACGACCCTTTTTAGCAAGATCATTTAGTTTATCAACAATATTTTTAGAGCCTCCTTCTGGATTTAAAGCTGTAATACCGGTGCGGTTAACAACATGCCATTTTCCATTAAAATATTGATATAGATAATTTGGAGTTAATGGTTTTTCTCCATCTTTTGCTCTTATAATTAATTTTTCTTTGGGTTGAGATCCACTTTGTTGTGGCTTACCAGCTGATTGGGCACCCAATTTATAGATATTATTTGGATTTTTTCTATTGAAGGCTTGACGTAGCAAACTCATCAAACCAATGATTTGAGGCATTGCTTCGGTTAATTGTTTAACAAATAGAGTTCTTTCTTGTTGGCTGGCTATTTCTTTTACGAATCCTTTATCAGCTTCCAATTCTTTTCTTATAGCAGCTGGATTGGCGCCTAGTTTTTGACTTACTTGAGGTGAGAACTTTGTGATAACTCCATTAACATCACTCAATACTTTTCTCAAGGCCTTGATACTTTCTCTATTATCTAGGTTATTAAAACCAGCGCCACTGCCAATAGTCAATAGATTTACAACTCTTTGTTGTAATCCCTTGAATAGAGGATTATTCTTTAGTGCGTTGATTTGTTTGGTTAGTTCTGGATTATTATAACCAGTTGCTTCGGTAAATACACTAGATACAGGTTTAACTGTTGAAGCTTGTCTATCTTTAGCTGGTGGTAATGGACCTAGAATATCAATACCTTGTAATACTTTATCTAGTAGTGGATTTGGTTTACCAGCACCTTTTTTATTAACCAAGATATCACCAATACTCAACGAAGAAGTTGCTAGACTCTTCAATGTAGCTTTATCTAGGTTTTGTGCATTTGCTTTATTAAGAGCATTACCCAACTCAATCAATCGTGTTAAAAACATCTTGACGTTTCTTAATGTGGTTACATCCATCTTGAAACCATCTTCATCAGGACCACCTATAACTGGAGGAGTAGGTTGTTGTGTTGGTTGTTCGTTTGGTTTTGGTACTTCTTGTGGTGGAACGACGATTGGTTCTGGAGTTTTATTATTGGATTCCGGTGTAGCACCATACAACCAATCTCTTACTTTCTTAACATAATCATATATGCCTGGGAAAACTTTGTCTTTAGTCCTCAAAAAGTCCAAAATATCCTTTTCAGATTTTAGACCCAAACTACTTTCCATGTTATTTAGGAACTTTAGATAATCACTTTCAACTTGTTTGTAGTCCAATCTGGAGTTTTTACCACCAACTTCTGGACCACCAAACATGAAATTCTTAGCTGCTGTCAGAGGATTTGCTTCAGTTAATACAACGGCACCACCCATCAATTCAGCCTTTAACATATCCAATTCACTTTCTTGGATATTAAACTTCTTCTTTAATAATCCAAGAGCACCCTTACGCAGCAATTGGTTAGCTACATTAGGATCTTTTAGTAACACTTGAGCTTCTGGTTGACTGATACTATTAACCCAACTTTGTACAGCTTGTCTAGCTGCCGGAGCGGTAGCACCACGTACATCAGTTGTACTAGCCAATCTAGCCAACGCATCCAATTTTGGACGTAATGTTGTTAATGTTGGTTGTATATCCACACCAGTTACAGGTGGTGGTTCTGGTGGTAATGTACCACCTGATGGTACTGCTGCTGGTGGTGGTACTGCTGCTGGTGTTACTGGAGCCGCAGGAGCAGCTGGTGTTGTAGGTAATTGACCACTAGCTGATGTAGCATCATACTCTGGTATATCACCATTGAAATCATACTGAGCATCCATGTTTTTAACTTGTTGGATGATAGTTTGATATTCTTCTGAACTTGCTGCATTTAATGCTTTATTGATTAAATCATTACGATATGATGATAGATATTCTTCTTTACCCAAAACACTTGTATCTACATCCATTGGTTGTGGTACTGGTTTTGGTGGTACTGGTAGTGCCGAACCATCAGCTTGTCCACCAATCCAACCAGCTAGTTTGTCATAAAATAGACCCAATAACTTACCAATTGCGATACCAGTACCTGATACTACGGCTCCTTTTGTAGCAGCTTGTGCAGCCTTTTCACCTTTTAACATACCAATTAATGTTCTCAAAGCAGTACCAGTCAAGAACTTACCCAATAGAGGAATACCAAATAGACCACCACCAGTTGATAATGTTAATACAGCGACCAAACCAGCAACAATCATATTGGTTAGTAAAGGATGTTGTCTCGCAAAAATACCAATTTCATCCAATACCTTATCTGCACCTTTTACCATGCCAGATGCACGTAATTTTGATATCAATTGTTCAATTTTACCCATACCAGCTTGTATTTCTGCTGGTGTAGCTGGAGCATTTAGTTTAGGATTGTTTTGTAGAGCAGCAAATCTTTTACCAATTAAAGCACCAATTTGTCCAATTTGTGTTGGACTATTCTTTAAATCTTCTGCGGATGGAGCAAATGGACTTGGGCCTGCACTAACAATACGTTCTGTATTCTTCTTGAGTGACGCAAATAGATTTTGAATAACTTGTGTGTCTTTAGCTTGACCAAAACCTTTACCAAGTGGTGTGGTTAGATATGCTTTTGCTTTTGCCAAACCACGTTGAAAGATATCTTCTTTTAATACTGGATGTTCATCGATATATTCATTGAGAATATCAACTTGTATTTGTTTTGCGGTTTGTTCACCTAGTTGAATTGCAAGATATAGACCAGATTTAGTATTTAATCCCTCACATAGTATTTGATTGGATTTGTGTTGAGAATTTACGAACTCGGTAATAATATTTTCGAGTATTTTTTCTTTAGCTAATGATTTAAAATTTGACATAGATCTAATACCAATGTTTATATTTTATAAATATTTAGATTAATCGAAAAATACATTATTAACTGAATATTTATTTTTATGATACGATTAAATGTACTAAAAAGAAACTTATCTGAATCTAGCACTAATGATATAAAAGATGCTTTAAATGAAAACCAAGTTATCAGAGTTGAATCGATTTATAATGACAATAATGATTTGAACATGATTGCTATACACTTAAGCAATGGTAAATCTATTGAGATTGGTGGCTTTTCTGAGGACGATATAATATACACTGAAATATCCTAATATGAATCTAAAAGAATTAAAATCTACAATAAGTGAATTGGTAAATGAAACCTTTGATATTATGTTTGAACAAATCAATCCACCAGTGAAAGTAGTGGTATCCACGATGGGTGGCACTAAAATATTGATGTATAAAGATGGTAATGAAGAACATGGTTCAGATGCTTTTGTATCTACAACCACACCATTTAAATCATTAGTTGGTTCTAGAAATACCAATCCTAGCAGACTAATTAAGTCAGATCGTGATGCTGTAGAGATTTTGAATCTATTAGATGACGTTGATATTGATCGGTTGATAGATAAAAACTCTATTATTACCACTAATATTCCAGTTCAAATTTTAAACAAACATTCAACATCAATGGCCAGTTCTAATCTTAGCGAATCAAATAAGAAACAATTAATTAAATTGATTAAAAAGATAATTGAAGAAGAGTTTAAGGGTGACCCAAATGACGGTGCCGAAGTCGAGAGCGACGAACTTACAGCTCATTTGAGTGAAGATTCAGTTGCGGATGACATCAAGGATCTTGAAGCATTGTTGGCAAACCCAGATCCAAGTAGAGCCAAAGACTATGGTTCTATTGACAATTACAAAAAAATGTTGGGTAAAAAAATTAATGCATTAAAAAAGAAGAGTGCCAATGAAGCAGTTATAAACAAAGCTAAGACTATTGTTGCAAAGAAAAAAACCAGTTGTCGTTAAACAACTAGTTTTATATAAATGGTAGCCCCGGCAGGACTCTAACCTGCAACCTTACGGGTAGAAACCGTTCGCTCTATACAATTGAGCTACGAGGCCACTAAAATAAGTAGTATTTACTGCTTATCAGTATTTTTCTTAAAATCTTTCTGCACTATCTTACCCAATTCTGTAAGACCAAACAGCGGTTCACCATCTTCGTTGTATCCAGTAATTTCCACAAGACCTTCTTTTACAAGTTCGTCAACTGTGTTTTTAACTTCATTCAAAGCAATTTCATTATACAAAACTTCAGCTTCTTCCTCTGTACAATCCAACTCTCGCATCAGTACCGTAAGACACTCACGCTTTTCACAGTCAGCATACAGCTGTTCTGCATCAATATTAGCGCAATGATTTAGAAAATCATCAACCGATCCAGTAAATGTACCTTTTTGTTTAGAACGATTCATATTATATAATTATAAATTGATTGAATTATTAGTCACGAAGATCCTCAGAAATATCCTCAGAAAATGAAGTTAGAATATTTTTCCTAGACGAAACATTCTTGTAGCATTTGTAGTATCGTTCGGCACGAACTGCAATCCGGTCCATAACCTTACGTACCGAATGAGGAGTAACTACATTATTACCCTGGCCAGTCTCGGCACGACCTAGAGCGATTTGGAATGCACGATTCTTGTTGAATCTATCACCAGCTTTGGTATTGGTATAAGACCAACCAAGACGGATTTCATCATCGATGATGGTGGCTACAACCAGACCACGGGGCTGACCCTTGCGATCACGAACGAACTGAATAAGTGAATTATCTTTCATGTTTTTTAATTTCTTTAATAGTTTACCGCAAATTTTTACAAAGTCAATTAATTTTTACAATCTAATCTTGTTGGTAATAAGGTGGTGGTTTTTATACTAGAACCACCAAAACTAGACACAATGAACTCAACAGGTTTTTTGTTTTTTGTAGATAGAGATGAAACTTAACACCTCCGAAGCTAAGCACCAATTAAGTGTTGGAGTGGATGATAACTAATTTTACGTCGATTATAAAGACGTTTATCATCATCCACAGATTCAATTACAAACAATTGATTATTGTAATTGATTATCAAATTATTAGCTCGCATGTCATAAATATACTTACCAATATAATCCTTAACCTTATTAGGTGAATCAACTACATCTGTCTGATGTTTACCAGACAAATTAGATGATGGATACCAGATAGCGACTATCTTAATCATAATAAAATTATATCCTATTTTTACAGGATGTCAATCTTTAATAACGCGGATTCCGTTGGTCAGGTCGCCATCATTAAGTGCATCAAGATTGTTTATCTTGGCTTGAACACGATAACATGCATCCTCTTCAATAGTACCAGCAGCAAACACAATTTTCTGAATACAAGGACTCTTACCATTTGCACGATGAATACGTCCAAGTGATTGAATCAAATTAATAGCACTGAAACTTGGGCTAATAATAGAATGACGAGGATTGTTACCAATCAAGTCATGTAGACTAACACCAGCATTACCAGCACTAAGATTGGCAATCATTACACGTTTGGTATTGTTCTGAAACATTTCGATATCACGATCACGATTAGTAGCGGACTGTCCACCAACAATAAAAGCAATTTGGTTTTCAAACTTTTTCTTCTGATTCAGCTTCTTCTTAATAGCATCAATAGTCTCAGTAAAATTGACAAATATCACGGGACTAATACCCTCATCGTACAGATCCTCAATCATTTCCACAAAAGTAGGAACCTTAAGAAGTTCAGCCATACGACGAGCCTTGGTCATAATAGCAAACTGATGTTGTTTATAATTAAAAGTGGACTCCTCCAGAGCGGCCAACTCAGCTTCCATTAATTCGTAAACACGATTTATCTTATCGGTATTGGCACCCATATCAAAAGATTCAGACATAATACGATTGTCTGGAAAGATATTACCAAACATCTTGCGAGTCATACGACCAGCAATCTTGAGCTTATTGAACAAGGTATCGTGAATATCACTCATAGCCTGGCGAGTAATATTATTATCAAGATCGACTTGGAAAGCGCCAAACCGATTGATACCAACGTTACAACTAGCCAAGAAGTTTTTAAAGTTGTTGAGATTATGCAGATAGGTGGCATAACCAAAACTACGCATCTCAATAGGATTGGTAGCGGCAGTAGCACTCAATAGAAACAACTTGTAACCACTCTGCTTGAGAGCAACCAACATAGTAGAGTTCTTGCTCTTTAGAGCCTTACACTTGTGAGTTTCATCAAGAATAACAAGAGCATCCTTGGGAAAACTAAACTGGTAATTCTCAGCATAATCATCTTTATCATTCTTAAAGGTAAGATACTTGGTATTACCACGGGTCAGTTTTTCATAGTTAATAATCACATTCGCCTTGATACCAAACAAGGATAGCACATCATTCCAAGGCTTAAGTCCAACCTTTGGACAGATTACAACTAGCGGAAGATTTAATTGCTTCGCAACCCAAGCAGCAATGTAGGTCTTACCACAACCAGTTTCAGACAGATCGGCTGCAACACCATTCATATGAATGCTGTTAAGCATATTAATAGCATGCTCACGTTGAGGAGCGAGGAGAGAATCGGTATTCATCATAAATCTATCCTACCATCTTTTTTTAGTAAGTCAACCGTTTAGTCTTTGGATTCTTCTGACGAATTAACTTTTAAAACCACTTGACTTTTGAAGGCTATCACGACCTTGACTAATTGTTCGCCAATACATTCAATAATGCTTTTACAAATACTAATAAAAGCAGCTGTAGTAACTAAAATAATCACTAAAAATAACAGATATTGAGGTACACCAGATGTAATTTCTTTATATATTTCATTCATAATTTTTCCACATACTTTATAATAGGTTATTACCTATGTCAAGTTTTTCTTTTTTGTTATCGTTAAAGAATGTAGGTAACCTACACTAGTTTTATCAACCTTCGTAGTGATTATATTTATATACAGATGAAAGTCAAGCTAAAAATTTTGGGTTGACAAAGACGATTTGAATATTATATTATAAAGTACACTTATGAAAATGAAAAAATCAGTGAAAGTTCAAGCTGAGAAATACAGAAATACTTATAACAAAGTATTTGCAGATCTACCCAACTGGAAAAAGTGTGCAATCGAAGAAGATAGTAAACTTAATAAAAGGACAGGTATTCTCGTTGACTTTCTTTCACAAGTAATCTATAATGCTGAGAAAGAAGAAATTGTAATCAATGAATAAAATTATGAGGAAAAACATTTACGATGGTAAGGGTAAGTACATTGGCTATACCAACGACATTGGCACTGTAATTCATGCATATGACAAAAATGGTAGACCTGTTGGTCGTTTTAATAAGACTGCTAATTATACATATAATTCAGCAGGCAGTCCTATTGCTAGGGGAAACCTTACCGATGGTATGATTTTGATTGCAAGTACATCACATTAAGATATTGAACTGTTGACATTCGAATTTTGTGTGTTAAACTGATTTCGTTAGTTAAAAAAACAAATAAAAAACAAATAAAAAAATATATAACATGGAAAATACAAATACAAACATTGTGAACACTACCGCTAAGAAGCGCACTGGTCGTAAGGCGACTAATGTACAGGAGATCCTTGATAAGGATTTCACTATCGTGGATCTGGTCAAGATCAATAACTCAATTAAGAGTCCAACAATTCGAGCATTTGTTACTCGTAATGTGACATCTGGTCGTTATACCAAGGTTGGTGTAGTTAAGGAAGCTGGTAAGCGTGGTAAGCCCGCTCTAGTGTTTCGTGTAGCCGACATGGTCACTGCTTAATAAAACCATAGGGGGGGGGCTATTAAAAAATATTAATAGTACTCCCCTATGTATAATATATATTGTTAAAATAAATATGGGTAAAAGTTGGAAAGAAAAACGTGATAAATGGGAACGTTCTGACAAGAACAAACGCAATAATCTAGGCGCCAAGCCTTTTAAAGGTGGTAAGAAAAATCGAAACAAGAAATTCAATAGTTATGAAGAAGACGAAACCTTTGGCACGTCATACGGTAATTACTAATCTCAAAAAACAACTTGGAGACAAACAGGTTGACTATCAGGCTAAATATAACTTCTATATTTATAAAACAGCCATCAATCAAACTATTGATGAAAAGTATGGTAAGGAACCTAGGTATCTTTTAGAATTTAGTCATAGACTTTAATTTATTTATTTATTACAAGAATTGATGTGACCAAGTCTTTTTTCACTTGACAACCATCAAAATACAGGTCACAGAACAAAATTACGTCATCATTTTTGATTGATTTTTGAAAAATCTATGGTAACGTATATATAACATATGAAACTACCTTGGCTTTATGCTCGGAGCAACACTGGCGCAGTTCAGAGTTGGACAATTGAAATTGAAAAGAATAAGTATCGTACTCACTATGGACAAGTTAATGGTGCGATTCAAATTACTGAATGGACTCTTTGTGAGGGTAAAAACGCTGGCAAGAAAAACGAAACTAGTGCTAGTGAACAAGCCTTGAAGGAAGCAAAGGCTACTTGGAAGAAGAAGAAAGAAAGTGGTTATTTTGAATCTGTAGAAGATATTGATAATTCTACCTTTACCGAGCCAATGTTGGCTAAGAATTATGATGATTATAAGGATGATTTAAAGTATCCTATTTATAGTCAACCTAAGCTTGATGGTATTCGTTGTATTGTCAAGAAAGATGGTATGTGGAGTCGTAATGGTAAATCAATTGTTTCAGCGCCTCACGTATTGATTGCACTAAAGAGTTTCTTTGAAAGGTTTCCTGATGCAATTCTTGATGGCGAATTATACGCTGATAAGTTTGCTAATGATTTTAATGCCATTTGCAGTTTAGTTAAGAAAACTAAACCTACACTAATTGATTTGGCAGAAAGTGAGAAAAATATTCAATATTGGATTTATGATTGGATACTACCCAAGAATTTTAGTGAACGTAACGATGACATTACTACTTACGTTATAAACAATAATGTAATTCGTCGTGTTTCAACCCATTTTGTGGATACAATTACACATTTAAATGAATTGTATGAAAAATATATTAATGATGGATATGAAGGTCAAATGGTTCGTATAGACGGACCTTATGAAAACAAGCGTAGCAAGCACCTTCTTAAGCGTAAGGAGTTCCAAGATACTGAATTCAAGATTCTTGATATTGTTGAAGGTGTAGGTAACAAGAGTGGTATGGCTGGACATATGGTATTCCGTAATCATAAAGATATTGAGTTTCATAGTAATATTAAAGGTGATCGTGAATATTTGAAGGAACTATTGAAGAATAAGGATGAATACATTGGAAAAAGTGCTACGGTGAAGTATTTTAATCTTACACCTGGTGACGAACTGCCCAGATTTCCCTATGTAACAAACATCAATCGTGAAAGTTATGAATGATAATAAAAAGACAGCTAAAATTATACTAGAGATTGAATGGACTAGTACAGATACATCATTTGATATACCTTCATTGTGGGATTGGAAACGAATTAAAGCTCCGATGTCACTTGACAAAGTAAAGTATGTTGGGTTATATAATGTAACTAAACCAGAAAAATCCGAAACTTGGATGGGAAATTAAAAATAATTTATTATGGAAAAAACACAGATTATAGCTCTATCACTTTTTACTATAGTAACTCTAGTAATTTTTTTCTTTATTCTTACCACCGAGGATGACAACTAATAAATTTTTTTTAACATTAGCAAGGACGATAGATCATCGTGTAGGTCATACTGATGAATGTAAGCCTGAATTACCAGTATTGCCTGTAAATTATGCTCTTGCGAGTTTTTCCTTGAGATTCATAATTGTCGTGGTAAACTTTATTACATGCGGTTTCATTATCGCAAACATTATTCACCACTGGTAAAAATTTATGATTACTAAAAGCCCAAGTTATTATTTACAAATTAATTTACCACCAAATTTTGATGATGTGGATGCGGAAATGATAAAAAAAGATTTAATGGCTTACATAATTAGCCGTAATCAGTATGGTGCTATGTTTGGACCCAAATCATCAAAAAAGGGTATTACAATTGATAAAGTACTTTATAGAACAAATGAAGACTAATAATGAAGTAATAAATAGCCTACGTGAATTTACAAACAATAATTGTAATAACGTGTTAGATGCAAAGCTGTGTGAAGATATTCGCTATCTATGTGATGAAGTAGAACGATATGGTCGTGAAGTTGTAAAAGCAAATAATTTTATGGATGAAGACCATAATACTATTCAACGTTATAAAAATAAACTAGAAAAATGTCAGAAAAAACTGAGTAATTATGAACCTTTTTGAAAATGCTCAGAAGTATTGTGATACTTACAAAGAGAGTCACAACTATACATATAAAGAGATATCTATTTCAGAATGAAAAAGAATCAAATTCCAGTTTGTCAGAAAGTACAATTAGATAATTGTTTTAGTTGTGGAGTATTTGCTGGTAAACCACATAAAAAGAAGTGTGATATTGAACGATGTAGTGAGTGTGGTGGACAAAAGTATGGTTGTGAGTGTGGGAATCACGATAAGCAATTTGCTCGATGGACCGGGTTTTGGCCCGGTGAACTAGAATGTAAAGCTTTGAATATGGATTTGAATACCTTTTATATGACTGGTATGCACAAAATCTTTTTTGTAAAACCCCAATGAAAAAATATCTAACTCTATTACTATTGTTTACTGGATGTACATCCGGTATGTATCTGAGATACAATTACAATAAAGCATTACAGAATTTACCACAATGTAGTAAGATACATGCTATCAATAATGACTATATTGCTTTTAGCATGGTAGAACAATCAACGAATGAAGTGTATACAAATTATTATAAGGCTTATTATAGTATGGATGGTAAAATTACCAAGATTACTAAGAACTAATGAAAGAACAGATTGATTCTATTATCAAAAATCATTGTTTGAGAATGCAAAAAGTAGACCAAACCAAAAGTATTCCTATAATTGTAAAACAATTGGATACTATTATATATGAAATGTACCATGAATTATATGGTCTGCGAGATATAGGTGCTAACAATCAGTATTTAAATAGTTTTACAGCTGTTGACAAAAAAGGGCATTGTTGTTAACACTTGGTAAAAGTACTAACACAAGATGTGGTTGTATCAATTGATTTAACAAGATTGTTGTGTTTGATGCACAATTTTTTACCAGGCTCAATGTCTTTAAAATAAAAATATCGTGGTTGTAGTGTAATGATATCAACAACATCATTATACTCAATTGTAACTGATACTGGTTCACTATATTCATTATCAAGTAATAAACACGTATGTTCATTCATTGTAACCACTAACAAATTACCCGAGTAAAAGTTGTATCTATTGGTATTTTCTACAGAAGTAAAGATGTTGGTAGTATTGACTACATACAGATTAGTATCATCTTTGCTCAATATTCTTAATTTATTGAGTTTCCAAGCAATTATTTTTTCAAATGTAAGATATTTCAATTCACCAAAACTATCTGATATAAACTCTTTGTATTGATAGTCACTTTTAATTAATGGTATTTTGCTTAAGAAATAATCTATGTTTAAATATATGAAGTTTATATATAGACCAAAACATCCCCAAGCAGCTAATCCATAATTGTTCCAATCTTCTGTTTTATAACCATTCAATAGTGTATTTTCCAAATCATAACTAGAAAATATACAGTCATAATCAACTCTGAGTATATTAGTATAACCAAACTCTTTTGCTATTTCACATATACGTCGTGTATTATATAATACAGATAGATTTGTAGTATTAAATATAGGACTACAGGTATGCATTGTGTGTTTTTGATTATTATGACTAAAAATATAGTCTTTACTAAAATGAAAGTAATCACTATCACTAGATGCTAAATAACCACTACGATCTTTTAATAGTCTATTTCTACTATCATATTCAAAATACTTAACCTTATCAAACTTATCGAATGTATGTATTTTGTTTGAAATAATAAACAAGTCATAACCAGCATCTATAAAGTTTTGTACATTACGTTGAAATACAGCTTCATGTTCTGGTGTATTCAAGTAAGCATCAATAAAAATCGCAGGTTTCATTAACAATAAGTAAGCATAAACATGACCGCTTGACTTTTTTTAATTGTGTGGTAGTATTGTTTTATAGTGAACACCAAGTTGATTAATCGTACTATCGATATTGCTAAGGCTATGTGTCCGTTGAATCTTGAGCATCGTTGTAGTCATATGGCTTTTCTTATTCGACGTGGTAAAATTGTACATATTGGTACCAATAGCTGTAAGAGTCATCCAGAGACACTTAAGTATGATTATAAGGATCATCAAAAGGTTGGTATTCATGCCGAGTTGAGTGTTTGTATGAAGAGTGGCAAAGAAGATTTACGTGATTGTAAGATGATTGTACTTAGAGTGGATCGCACTGGTAAGTTGAACAATAGCAAGCCATGTTGTGGTTGTCAGAATGTTATCGAGCAGTTTAATGTGGGTGAGGTATGGTATAGCAATAATATTGGAAATGTGGTGCAATTGTGATTTATAAAAACATATATAAACTTATATGAAAATACTATTTTGTTTACCGGGCAGAAACTATAGTGGTAAGTTTCTAAGTTGTTGGACAAACCTTATAGGTCATTGTTTCAATAATAATATTCAGTTTAATCTGGTACAACGATATAGTTGCAATATCTACTATGTACGTAATATGTGTTTGGGTGCCGATGTACGTAGAGGTGCAAATCAAAAACCATTTGGTGGTGTGATTGATTATGATTATATGATGTGGTTAGATAGTGATGTATTGTTTACACCAGAACAATTTGATAGACTATTGTCACATGATAAAGATATTGTAAGTGGTTTATACAAAATGGAAGACAATACTTGCTATGCTTGTGTAGAAAATTGGGATGAAGATTATTATAAGAAGTATGGTCATTTTGAATTTTTAAAACCATCAGATATTGAATATCGTAAAAATCAATTGATTGATGTAAATTACGTTGGTTTTGGTTTCATTCTCATAAAGAAGGGTGTATTTGAAAGTTTAACATATCCATTCTTTAAACCTAACACATATCAAATCGGAGACATTACAGAGTTTGCTATGGAAGATGTATCATGGTGTCACGATGTTAGACAAACTGGACACAAAATCTGGATAGATCCTAATGTAATTGTTGGTCATGAAAAATCTACCGTGTTGATATGAACAAAAAGGCTGTACATTTGATATTTAATCACTATCTGATGTCATTTGATAATACCACACTAACAACTCAGTATAATCTAGACGCATTACTCGATGATAATAAGATTGGTTCATGTGTTTATTCTCTTACAGAACCATATCCAGAAGCTACTATCATTTATATACAAGTATCCAATCGATTCCGAAGGCGTGGGGTTGCTACAGCTATAGTCGAAGAACTGAAACGAAAGTATGGTGGACTATCATGGGATTATAAATTTACAGACGATGGTAGGAAGTGGTTCAATTCGTTGATTGAACGAAAAATTGTTAAAAATTCATGTTTTGTTTAATATATATAATTTATCTCGACCATTTATAAAAATAATCAAAACACTTGTTCTTTGAAAATTTAGTGGTATGATCAACTTGTTGTCGGTAATGTTTCTTTTGAGCATGGTGGGAGAAGCACTCCTCTAGAACATCTATGTATGGCGGAACTGCCTCGGCCTTTAACCGAAGGGGGTCACCAAAAAGAACATCACTGTTGACTTTTAAAAAATTTATGATAGGATAAAAAAGTAGTAAGTAAGTTCTTTAAAATTTTAATGGTCTTGTAGCTCAGTTGGTTAGAGCAGTTGCCTTTTAAGCAATTGGTCGTGGGTTCGAGTCCCACCGGGACCACCAATTTAAACTGGTAATATCAACGAAAAGAAATGACAAAAAACCATACGCTATCGTGTTGCTATATGGTTGCTTTAGAGAAGCAAAAATCATTTGCCGAATAGTCGGAAACCGGTTCAAGAGATACCGAATCGGGTTACCAGTTTACTTTAAATGGCGTCATCGTCTATCGGTTAGGACACTGGACTTTCACTCCGGTAAGAGGGGTTCGATTCCCCTTGACGCTACAACTTTTGAGTTGTCAGTAATAACTCAAAAACAAAAACTGACTGGTGGAGGACATAGGAAACTATGCTTCTAGAGTAGGAAGTTCTCTTAAAAAAACTTCTTGGTTGCGGGGATGAGTCATGGTATACTTTGTTTGTTGGGTGGACAAAGTATTCAATAAATACACCCAACACAATTTTACGGTTCTTTAAAATTTGCGGGTGAGTGAAACGGAAAATCATTCCTGGCTCATAACCAGAGAGATAGTGGGTTCGACTCCCACACCCGCTAGATAGTCAAAGTTGAAACACTTGCACGTAGTGACTATTGCATATAGAATAATATCTGTAACTAAGAGTTCAACAATTTAGATTTAATTATATTGTTAATGATATCTAAATACTTTTTTGATATATGTTCCTTGAAATATTTTTCGTTAGAAACATCAATGATACAAAGTTCAATTTGTTTTTCTAAACAAGCCTGAAATTTTCGTTTATCATTATTTTGGGTTGATTTTAATTTTTCTTCACCATATATTGGTTCATAATGAAAAATTCCATTTAACTCAATTGCTAATTTTAAATGTGGTATATAAATGTCTAATTCGGCATTGATGGCATCTTTTCTATTAAAATGAAATTCTAAATTTGGATATGATTGAATTAATTTTTCTTCCAACCATTTTTCCAATTTAGATCTTTTTATGCCAAATTTTTTGTGGGTGTTGTTATAAGTTGCAGAACATGAAGAAGAACAAAAAGAATTTGGAAATTTTATTACTTGATTTTTAGTTTTAAAAAATTCTTTATTACATTGTTTACAATTAACACTAATTTTAGTAGTTTGATTGACATCATAACAATGTTTAGAACAATATTTTAATCTACCACGATTATGTTTAAGTTCAAACTTAATTAATTTTTTGGGAGATGTAAAAGAAATATTACATCGTTCACATAATAGATTTAATTTATCACAATATTTAGCTGTTTCAAATTCTTTATCAGTAAATAAAAATGTCATATATAATAAATATATGAATTAAAGTCAAAAGTAAAATTTTAATTCTGTAACCAGAAACCAAAAAATACTTGAAGTTTTGATTGACTTTTGAAAAGTTCGTGATATAGTTAATATATAAGGTTTGATGTTCTTTTAAAAATTTAATCGGTCCTAAGATGTAAGGTGCATGGGGAGACTTATAATCTCTATAATCGCTCGATTGGCGTTCTGGGCAGTTCGATTCTGCATAGGACCACCATTTTATTTAATAAAAACAACGGCTAGGTAGTCCAACGGCAGGAGACAATCGACTCAAAATCGATCCAGTGTCAGTTCAAATCTGACCCTAGCTACCAAAAAATAAATTAGAAATCAGTTGACAATGTGAATATGTATGTTAAGATGAAAGAGTAGTAAGTAACGGTTCTTTAAAACATGGGCGAGTGGTGAAACTGGAGAAACACGAGGGACTTAAAATCCCTTACATTAGAAACGCTGTGGGTTCAAATCCCACCTCGCCCACCAATTTCAAAGTAGTTTAATGCGGTGTTAGTGTTATGAGGAGCACGTTCACATTCCTGTGAGAAGGCCGGTGAAAGTCCGAGGCACCGCTCCAATTTTGGCTCTATGATGTATGGTGCGTGGGCAGACTTATAATCTGTATAATCCCTAGATTTGAGTTCTGATAGGGTTCAATTCCCCACGGAGCCACCAATTTAAAATAAAAAATATTTACGGATCAATAGCTCAACGGTTAGAGCAAAAAACTCATAATTTTTCGGTTATCGGTTCGAATCCGGTTTGATCCACCATTTTACAAACAAAAAACAAACAAGTAGAAATAAATAAAGCATATGGCACATCTGATCAAGTTGAATCAGTTGGATCTAAATCATGATAATACCCGCACTTATATTCCTATTCTATTCAATTTGGACAGGGCTATTAGTATGGAACCTAGTGTAAGTGGTAAACACACAGCAATTATTACAGCGCATAATGGTGCTGGTATTCGTGTGAAGGAGACATTGGATGAGATTCTCAAGTTGAGCAGAGATGACAGCGGTAAGAATCAGTTGAATGGATAAAATTATGAACGTATTGGATCATCTGAAGCAGTATTCTGTGGAAGATATCAAGCGTTATTGTAAGGATACCTGTATTGAGGCTGGCGTTGCAATGATGCATGTTAGTGGTGATTTTAATCTTAGTACACTTGTACGTAATGCTAATTTCTTTGGATTTAAAGAAGCGTTTTATATAGGAAACAGCAAGAAATGGGATCGTCGCGGTACAGTTGGTACACACCACTATACTGATTTGAAACATATTAAGAACGAACAAGACTTTATTACTTATTGTAAGAATAGTGGATATACACTTATCTCAGTAGAGAACAACATACCAAAGTATAGTGATAAAACTATTTCCGTTTATAATCACTCAGTATTTAGAGGTGTGAATAAGCCTATGTTTGTATTTGGTGAAGAAAAAAGTGGTTTAAGTGACTATATGCTAGATAATAGTCAGTTTATTATTACGATACCAACGTTTGGTAGTGTACGTTCGTTGAATGTAGGAACTACCAGTGGTATTTTGATGGCAATGTATAGAAATAGTTAAATCATACCCGCTTTAATCGATGGGGTTTTTATTATATTTGTTAAAGTTCTTGACTAGAAAAATATTATGAGGTAATATATTATTAATATGACCATTGAAAAGAATTATAAATTGATTATTAAGGATACCACGTTTAATTTAACAGAGGAAGAAGTTCATGCTTTGTATCAAACATGTGGTAAAGTACTAAACATTAATAGTAATAATACAAATCCTTTAACTCCTTCAACATTACCCCGGCCTACTTATCCATGGACTAACACTGGTAATTCTCTTATTTGGCCATCATTTGATAATTATGATAAGAATAGTGTAAATAATTATTCTACAACATATAGTGATGTGGATATGTCTAAAATAAAATCATCATACTCAGGTTTTAATTTAACTTCGGATGATATGGAGACTATCAAGGATAATAATAAATGGAAACAAGCGT
>Ga0194119_10004362_pt1 | contig 21923 bp, 28 predicted proteins | sample TA2MahC100mmetaG_FD_148620 | JGI IMG/M metagenome (GOLD analysis project Ga0194119, IMG submission 148620) | Freshwater microbial communities from Lake Tanganyika, Tanzania - TA2015018 Mahale Deep Cast 100m | ecosystem: Environmental > Aquatic > Freshwater > Lake | place: Tanzania: Lake...
GATTTAAATAAATTATGACAAGTGAATTCCTTTTTGTGGAGAAGTACCGTCCTCAAGTAATTGATGACTGTATTCTTCCTGATGAAACTAAAAAAACCTTTAAAGAGTTTGTGGCAAAGGGTGAGATTCCAAATCTCCTTCTTGCTGGACCTCCTGGTATTGGTAAAACTACAATCGCAAAAGCACTATGTAATGAACTGGGGGCAGATTATTATGTCATCAATGGATCCGACGAAGGACGTTTCTTGGATACTGTACGAAACCAAGCAAAGAACTTTGCTTCGACCGTCTCACTTACGGGATCTTCTAAACACAAGGTCATCATCATCGATGAGGCGGATAACACAGGCAACGACGTACAACTCCTACTACGGGCGAATATTGAGGCATTTTATAACAACTGCCGATTCATCTTCACCTGTAACTACAAGAACAAAATCATTGAACCCCTCCACTCCCGATGTGCCGTCATCGACTTCACAATCAAAGGAAAACAAAAAGCCCAGTTGGCAGGATCCTTCTTCAAACGTCTACAAAACATCCTGGATGAAGAAAGGATCGAGTATGATCAAAAAGTCGTTGCAGAACTTGTATCCAAACATTTTCCCGACTTCCGAAGAGTTCTCAACGAATGTCAAAGGTACTCTACGGGAGGACAAATTGATGCAGGTATTCTTGCATCGTTCTCAGACATCTCAGTAAATGATCTTCTTAAGTTTCTAAAAGAAAAGAACTTTACAGAAGTTCGTAAGTGGGTTGTTTCTAACTTGGATAATGACTCTTCTGTTATTCTTCGAAGGGTTTATGATGCCCTTTATGATTCTCTCGTTCCTGCTTCTATTCCTGCTGCTGTGCTTGTGCTTGCTAAGTATCAGTATCAGAGTGCGTTTGTAGCAGATCAAGAAATTAATACGATTGCTTGTCTAACTGAAATTATGGTGGAGTGTGAATTTAAATGAAAGTAAAAACTTTTCCACTCAAAACTTGTCTTCGTTATCCTGGAGGAAAGTCTAAGGCAACTAAAACACTATCACCTTGGTATCCTGAAAATTTTAAAGAATATCGGGAACCTTTTATTGGAGGTGGTTCTGTTGCTTTTTACACAACACAAGCATATCCAGATGTTCCTATTTGGATCAATGATTTGTATGTTCCTCTTTACAATTTCTGGGTTCAACTTCGAGATCGTGGTGAAGAACTTTCAGAACGATTGAAAGAACTTAAAACTAAAGTCTCTGATTTTTCGACTCAGGATGAAAAAGATGCTGCCCATCAAGAATTGTTTAATCAAACAAAGATAGACATCAATTCTCAGAAAGGATTGGATCGTGCATCAAGTTTTTTTATTCTTAACAAATGTAGTTTTTCAGGTTTAACTGAAAACAGCACTTTTTCGGTGACTGCTTCTCGTTCTAATTTTTCTTTTGTTGGCATTGAAAAACTCAAAGATTATTCTAAATTGATGAAGAATTGGAAGATTACAAACATTGATTATTCTGAAGTAATGAATGCTCCTGGAAAAGATGTGTTTGTTTTTCTTGATCCACCTTATGACATTAAAGATTTTCTTTATGGAAAAAATCGTGAGATGCATAAATCATTTGATCATGATTTGTTTGCAGAAAATGTTTATAAGTGTCCGCACAAGTTTATGATTACTTATAACGTAAATGATAGATTGATCGAATTATATAAAGACTATTATCTTCGTGAATGGAAACTTCGTTATTCGATGGCTCACCGTGGTGAAAAAGGAACTGATGAAAACATAAAGACTGAATTGCTAGTTACCAGTTATCCTACAGAAAAAATTAACTCACTGGAGAGTATTCTTTATGCCTGAACTAAAAGATTGGTTGAACTCGATTAATTTTACAAAGGAAGATCTTTCTGAAGAGATTGGCAATTATGCTCCTTACATTGTAAATCGTTGCTTGTCTGGGCACATTGATTGTATTCTTTTTGCAAACGAAATGAATATACATCATCAACTTGACAAAGATATGCAATATTCCTTTTATCTAAATAGTCTAAGGAAAAAGAAGAGATTTTCTCCCTGGCTCCGAAAAGATAAAATCAAAGATTTAGAATGCGTTAAACAATACTATGGTTATAGTAATGAAAAGGCATCTCAAGCTTTGAAGATTCTAAATAAAGAACAACTTAATTTTATTAAACAACGACTTGAAACTGGTGGAACGAAATGACTAATCAAACAATTGAACCTCAAGTAAACTGGTCTTCCGATATGATGGTTGAAATCATTCTAAATGAACCAGATGATTTTTTGAAGGTTCGTGAAACTTTGACTCGCATTGGAGTTGCGTCAAGAAAGGAGAAAAAACTTTATCAATCTTGTCATATTCTCCATAAGCAAGGTAGATATTATATTGTCCATTTTAAAGAGTTGTTTGCTCTGGATGGTAAGCACGCAAATCTGACAATAAATGATTTACAAAGAAGAAATAGAATTACAAAACTTCTTTGTGATTGGGGATTGATTACGGTGGTCAAAGAGGATTCTATTGCGGACATCGCACCCCTTAACCAAATTAAAGTTCTTGCCTATAAAGATAAAGGCGATTGGATTTTAGAGCAGAAGTATAATATTGGTAAGAAAGGGAAACCAGTAGAACCAGAATAATTTTTTAAGAGAGTTGACAACTCTCTTTTTTTATTTTATAGTATTTAAGTAAACTGATAAACTCCCTGCAATAGCAGCACTTTCCTCATGGTCAGTGAATTGTTTATTAATTTTAATTTAAAAAAATGGAAACAAAAGATTTTACAAGCAACATTACTGTAAATTGCAACTATTCATTGCAAGATTTTTTAAATTTGCCAGAAGTTCCTTGTCAAAGAGATACTGAAGCACGATTGAGTAAGGCTAGAGGACATCTTAAGCAAGTTAGACCAGAACATTGTGTTGTTCATTTAGTTCGTCTTACCAAAAACTGTACTGTATCTGGAAAATTGTATCCAAAAGGCATGGTGTTTAGGGTGGACGGAAATACCAGGGCTTTGAATTGGGAAAAAGAAGGATCTGATTATCTTCCCCAGAAGTTAGTTTCTATTACTTATGAGTATGAAGATCTTGATCAGATTAAACAATCTTATGATACTTTTGATTCTGCTGAAGCAATGGAAAAAAATCAGCAGAAAGTTTATGGTATTCTTACTGGATTTTATGATTACACTCCAAAGAATGAAAAACTTTCTAAAGGAATCATTCTTTCTGGCATGAATAAGGCTTGTCACTTTATGAAACCAACGGAATGGAATCAGTCAAATGTAAAGAATGCTGAACAACTTCGTGATCAACTTTCTTTTTGGATGATTAAAGGATGTCTTCAAGCACTTGATGAACTTATGGTGAGAAAGGATAGATGGTGCCAACCATTTATTGCCGCTGCTCTTATGTCTCTTTATTACTATGGACCTAATAATCAAAAACTTCGTAAACTGTGGGAATTGATTGAAAAAGGTGTAGGAAATACCTATGGGGATGAATGGGATGGGTTAACTCATATCACTGAAACCTGGAAAACTGGTGGTATGTTTAAGGATTCTAATATCTGCAAAGATACTCGATGGGATAATATGGATCGTACAGTATCATACCTTCTTTATTGGATTGATAAGTATATGAATGATGAAACGGGATCAAAAGTTGGTAATGGGTGGGATAAAGTGGCAAAGGAATATAAGAATAGAGGAACACTCAATTCTTCTCTTAATATTGTATTTGGTATAACCGAATAATAAAGTAGGGAGTTCAACACCCCATTTTTTATGAGATGTTGTATAATTAGTATAGGATGCCGAAAGGATCCACACAACACAAACTCGCTTTTTAAGGAGCTACTAAAATGACTAACCTAACAAGGTATACTGCTGCGGATCTTCCTGCACTGATGGAGAAGATTACTCGCAACTCTATTGGAATGGACGAATACTTTGACCGTCTTTTCCATCTTCACGAAACTACAACAAATTATCCACCTTATAACCTTATTCAAGTAAATAATGTTGAGTCGCATTTGGAAATTGCACTCGCAGGATTTAAGAGGGAAGAAGTCAATGTATTCACAGAGTATGGAAAACTTTTTGTCGAAGGGCAAAAATCCGATACTGAATCGGACGGGACGTTTATCCACAAGGGTTTGGCTCAAAGAAGTTTTAAACGAGCGTGGTCTTTATCAGACGATACAGAAGTCCGTGAAGTCATCTTTGAAGACGGATTACTTAGAGTTGTCTTAAGTAAAATTGTTCCAGAGCATCATGCAAGAAAAGATTATCTCTAAATAAAAACGAATATCGTCGCTAAAGGGGATAAGATGACAAAGACCATCTAATCCCCTATTTTTTTAAGCATGAAAACTTTTAATCAGTTTATTCGGGAAGTCAAAACTATTCCTTATCTGATGTCAAAAAAACATAAGATTTATGATAAAGGAAGAGTAACTAATGTTGGATCTGGAAGAGCAGTTCCAGACAGATCTCCTTCCAGTGCTGGTGGAGATGGAGATTGACAATTTGTATTAATTCACTTATACTGATAAAAACTGTTTTTGAAAATGAGCATTCGACTTGCGGTATTAAAATCTGGTGAAGATATTATTGCGGACATGAAAGAAATTCGCAGAGAAGATTCTGATGAAATAGTTGCATATCTTTTTGTGGATCCATTGGTATTAAAAACTTCATTCAAAAATGAACCAGTTGTCTTAACTGAAAATTCATTAGAGTCTGGTAACACGGCAACAATGAGCACTAAACTTGACATTAAGTTTTATCCATGGATTCCTCTTTCTGCAACAAATAGAATACCGTGTTCTGCAGATTGGGTCGTTACTGTTGTTGAACCAGTTGCAAATCTTAAAAATCTTTATTTGGAGAAGTTAAATGGAAGAGGAAGTGAAACAGGAAGTCAAAAAAACGAAATTAATCAAGAGTCTTTTGATTTCAACGAATGAAATTTTAATTTCTGAAATTGAAGAAGTTACATCTGAAATTGGTGAACCTGACTGCAAATTAATTAATCCATGTGTTATCAAAGATGACTTAGTTCCTTGGTTAAATGATGTTACAGATCAAACTCAATTTATGATTAGTTCTGATAAAATCATTACTTTGATGAATCCAAAATCATCACTTTTATTGAAGTACAAAAAACTTTTTTCTTGAATTATTTGTAATGTCTCAAAGATTTTATACTAATGTTCAACTTGTTGGAAATCAATTTCTTGTCCGTGGTTATGAAAATGGTAAAAGTTTTATAACAAGAGATGAGTGGAGACCAACTCTCTATGTTCCTTCAAAACAAAAAAGTAAATTTAAATCTTTGAGTGGAAAATATTTAGAACCAGTTGTTCCTGGTTATGTGCGAGATTGTAGAGAATTCTATAAAAAGTATGATGGAGTAGATGGATTTGAGATTTATGGTAACGATAGATACATCTATCAATACATTTCGGAAAATTATCCAGAAGAACGTATTGAATTTGATTTAACTAAGATTAAAGTAGCAACTCTTGACATTGAGGTTGCATCTGAAAATGGATTTCCAGATGTTGAAAGTTGCTCCGAAGAAATTCTTACTATAACAATACAGGATTACTCAACAAAAAAAATTATTACCTGGGGGATTTATCCATTTACAGTTAATCAGGATAATGTTAGGTATATTGAGTGTGGAACAGAGAAGCAGCTGCTATCAAATTTCATTGACTATTGGATGAACAATACTCCAGAAATTATTACTGGGTGGAATATTATGCTATATGATATTCCATACATTGTTGGTAGACTGAATCGCATTCTTGGTGAAAATTTGATGAAAAGAATGTCTCTTTGGGGACTTGTAAATTACAAAGAAATTTATATTCAAGGGAGAAAAAATACTTCTTATGACATTGGTGGTTTGACTCAACTTGATTATCTTGATCTCTATAAGAAATTCACCTATAAAGCACAGGAGTCTTATCGTCTGGATTACATTGCTGAGGTGGAACTTGGTCAGAAAAAACTTGATCACTCTGAGTACGAAACGTTCAAAGATTTTTATACTCAAAATTGGCAGAAATTCGTTGAGTATAACATCAAAGACGTAGAACTAGTAGATCAACTTGAAGATAAAATGAAGTTGATTGAATTGGCAGTGACTATGGCATACGATGCTAAGGTCAATTTTTCGGATGTGTATTCCCAGGTTCGTATGTGGGATACTATCATTTACAATTATCTCAAGAAAAAGAACATCATCATTCCACCTAAAGAGAACAAGAAAAAAAGTGAAAGGTATGCTGGTGCTTATGTGAAAGAACCAGTTCCTGGAAAGTATGATTGGGTCGTATCATTTGACCTCAACTCTCTATACCCACATTTGATCATGCAGTATAACATTTCACCAGAAACTCTTTTGGATGAGAAACATTCGTTAGCTTCTGTAGACCGTATTTTGAGTCAACAGATTAATTTTGAGATGTATAAAGACTATGCGGTGTGTGCGAATGGTGCAATGTTCCGTAAAGATGTTCGAGGATTTCTTCCAGAACTCATGGAGAAGATTTATAATGAACGTGTTATCTTCAAAGAAAAAATGCTTGCTGCTAAGCAGCAATATGAAAAAACTCCATCTAAAAAATTAGAGAAAGAGATTGCTCGTTGTAATAACATTCAGATGGCACGAAAGATTCAACTGAACTCTGCTTATGGCGCAATTGGTAATGAATATTTTCGTTATTATAAGTTAGAAAATGCGGAGGCAATTACTCTGTCTGGGCAAGTTGCAATTCGTTGGATCGAAAATAAAATGAATAGATACCTTAACAAATTGCTTAAAACTGAAAATGAAGATTATGTTATTGCTTCTGATACTGATTCCATCTATCTCAATTTGGGTCCTTTGGTTCAAACTGTATACAAGGGAAGAGAGAAAACTACTGAAGGTATTGTTTCGTTCCTTGATAAGGTCTGTAAAATGGAACTTGAAAAGTATATTGAGAGTTCTTACCAAGAGTTGGCAGAGTATGTGAACGCTTATGATCAAAAAATGTTCATGAAAAGAGAGAACATTGCTGATCGTGGAATTTGGATGGCAAAGAAAAGATACATTCTAAATGTTTGGGATAGTGAAGGTGTTCGTTATGATGAACCAAAACTTAAGATAATGGGAATTGAAGCAATCAAGTCTTCAACACCAGCACCTTGTCGTAAAATGATTAAAGATGCTCTTCAATTAATGATGACGGGTAGTGAGGATGATGTCATAGAATTTATTGATAGAAAGAAGAAACAATTTAAAACTTTGCCTGCAGAAACAATTTCATTTCCAAGGTCTGTCAATAATGTTGCAAAATATAAATCAAATTCTGCAAGTCAAATTTATATAAAAGCAACTCCGATTCAAGTTCGTGGTGCTTTATTGTTTAATCATTATATTAAAGAAAATAATTTGACTCACAAATATTCTTTAATTCAAAATGGAGAAAAAATTAAATTTTGCTATCTCAAAAAACCAAATCCAATTCATGAAAATGTAATTTCTTTCATTCAGGAATTTCCCAAGGAACTGAATCTTGACAAATACATAGACTATGAACTACAATTTGAGAAGAGTTTCTTAGAACCACTTAAATCAATTCTTGAGGCAATTGGTTGGAAAATAGAAAAAACTGTAAATCTTGAATCATTTTTTGCTTAATGGACTTCTTAAAAGATATTGTAAAAGAAATTGGTGGAGAATACACCCAACTTGCATCAGAGATTGATGAAACCGAAACTTTTGTGGATACAGGTTCGTACATTTTTAATGCTCTTGTATCTGGTAGTATATTTGGTGGTGTATCTGGGAATAAGATTACTGCAATCGCAGGTGAAAGTTCTACTGGCAAAACTTTTTTCTCTCTCGCCGTCGTTAAAAATTTCCTTGACAATAATCCTACTGGATATTGTTTGTATTTTGATACTGAAGCAGCAATCACAAAATCTCTTTTGGAAAGTAGGGGAATTGACACAACTCGTTTGGTGGTTGTCAATGTCGTAACCGTTGAGGAGTTTCGTGGAAAGGCACTCAAGGCACTTGATCTTTATATGAAAAAACCAGAAGGAGATCGTAATCCTTGTATGTTTGTGTTAGACTCTTTGGGAATGCTTTCTACAAGTAAAGAGATTAATGATGCTCTGAACGATAAAGAAGTTCGGGACATGACTAAATCTCAACTGATTAAAGGTGCATTCCGTATGCTTACCCTTAAGTTGGGTCAGGCAAAAATTCCTATGATTGTAACTAATCACACTTATGATGTTATTGGTTCTTATGTTCCAACAAAAGAAATGGGTGGTGGTAGTGGCCTTAAGTATGCTGCCTCTACTATCATTTACCTTTCGAAGAAAAAGGAAAAGGACGGGACAGAAATTATTGGAAATATTATTAAAGCAAAGACTCATAAATCACGTTTGAGTAAAGAAAATCAAAGTGTTGAAATTCGTTTGTATTACGATGATCGTGGTCTTGATCGTTATTATGGTCTTCTGGAACTTGGTGAGATTGGTGGACTCTGGAAGAATGCAGCAGGTCGCTATGAAATAAATGGTAAAAAGATTTATGCAAAAGAAATTTTGAAAAATCCCGAACAGTATTTTACTACAGAAGTGATGCAAGCACTTGATGAAATTGCCCAAAAGGAATTTTCCTATGGTTGATTTGTGTGATTTTATTTGCGTCTATGATGATGTATTAGATTCTGATACTTGCAAATTTTTAATAAACTTTTATGAGTCGCATAAAGATTTGCAAGAAAGAGTTGATAATGATAAAAAACCAAATTTTACTCAAATTAATCTCACACAGAATGCATCAATTTCGGATCAAATAAATCAAACTCATAATCTGTTAATTTCAAAAACTTTGGAGTATCGTAACCAATACTATGAAATTTTTGATAAAAGAGTCTTCCCAGAAAGTCATGCATTTGAGCAGTTTAGAATTAAAAAATATCACAATGACGGTAACGATTTGTTTGATACACATGTAGATGTTCAGGACTATTCTAGTGCTCGTAGATTTCTCACATTTATGTGGTATCTAAATGATGTTGATGAAGGAGGAAAAACAATTTTTTATAAGTTCAATGTTCAACCAAAAATTGGTAGACTGTTAGTTTTTCCACCTCTTTGGATGTTTCCACATAAAGGAGAACCTCCGATCAGTAATGAAAAATACATTCTTCATACTTACTTGCATTACAAATAATGGATCGAATTGAGACTACAATTTTACATAATCTAATTTCCAATGAAGAATTTTTGAGAAAGGTATTACCGTTTATTCAACCCGAATACTTTAATAATAGAGAAGAAAAAATTATCTTTGAGGAAATTGCTCAGTTTGCAGTAAAGTATAACAATACAATTCCTAAGGAAGCTTTATTGATTGAAATTGAAAATCGTAATGATTTAACGCAGCAAGAGGAAACAAAAATTAATTCAACTATTGAATTATTTGATGATTCCACTACAGATTTAAATTGGATGATTGATACGACTGAAAAGTGGTGTCGTGATCGTGCCATTTATCTTGCTTTAATGGAATCTATCAAGATTGCTGATGGACAGGATGATAATAAAAATCGTGACGCTATTCCATCAATTTTGTCAAAAGCATTATCGGTATCTTTTGATACTCACATCGGGCATGATTATCTGTTAGACTATGAATTGCGTTATGATTCTTATCACAGAAAGGAGGACAAAATTGAATTTGATCTCGAATATTTTAACAAAATTACAAAAGGTGGTTTACCTAATAAGACTCTCAATATCGCTCTTGCTGGTACGGGTGTCGGAAAAAGTCTCTTTATGTGCCATGTTGCTGCTTCCGTCTTATTGCAAGGCAGGAGCGTTCTCTACATCACTCTTGAAATGGCGGAGGAAAGAATTGCTGAACGAATTGATGCAAATCTTTTGAACGTAAACATTCAAGAGATTATTGATTTGCCCAAACAAACCTTTGAAAATAAAGTTACCAGTTTGTCAAAAAAGACTCAGGGAACTCTTATAATTAAAGAGTATCCAACAGCATCTGCTCACAGTGGTCATTTCAAATCACTTCTTAATGAACTTGCACTTAAAAAATCATTTAGACCTGATATTATTTTCATTGATTACCTTAACATTTGTGCTTCCTCAAGATACAAAGGAAATAGTAATATTAATTCATATACCTTTGTAAAAGCAATCGCAGAAGAACTTCGTGGTCTTGCCGTGGAGTTTAATGTGCCAATTGTCAGTGCTACACAAACTACAAGATCTGGTTTTGGTTCTTCTGATGTTGATATCACTGATACTTCTGAGTCCTTTGGTCTCCCTGCTACTGCTGATCTTATGTTTGCCCTTATTAGCACAGAAGAGTTGGAGCAGTTGGGACAGATTATGGTGAAACAACTGAAGAATCGCTATAATGATCCTACCATTTATAAGAGATTTGTGATTGGAATTGATCGTGCAAAAATGAGACTTTATGATTGTGAGCAGTCCGCACAAAATGATATTCTTGACAGTGGACAAGAAGATGATTATAATGATGAAGGAAGAAAACCTAAAAAATCATTTGAGGGATTTAAATTTTGAAATACAAGTCAGAAGATTATTTTTCTATTCTTAATAAAAGAACTGGTAAAAAAATCTGCGATTGCTCAGATGAAATTGATGCACTTATGATGGTATCATTTGATCCCACAAACAGAACTATTTCAAGAAATCAATTTCTTATGAGTGATGTTATTGATGTCGAAATTAAAAAACAACTACCGACCTCAAATGTTACAGTTTCTAATACTAAAGAAAACGGATGTTCTCCTAGAAAGGAGCAACTTGAAGATGTCACACCTTTAAAACTACCACAAAGTGATTTGCAACCATTAGACTTATGACTATTGATCTTAAAAAGTATGTTGAGTTCGTTGATACAACTACATCAAATCCCAGCAAACAACATAGTGAGTTTCTCAAACGTCTTCAGGATCTTGAGACACAAGGATTTCCTACCCAGCGATTGCTTACTGCTGCTGTAGGAATGTCTGCTGAAGCAGGTGAGTTTACTGAAGTCGTAAAAAAAATGATCTTTCAAGGCAAACCAGTTAGTGAAGAAAATCTGTTTCATCTGAAGCGTGAACTTGGAGACATTATGTGGTATGTTTCACAAGCATGTCTTGGACTGGGAGTCACTCTTGAACAAGTCATTCAAATGAACTTCGAAAAACTGAGTGCTCGTTATCCTGAGGGTGCTTTTACTATTGAACGTTCTGAAAATCGTGTTAAAGGAGATTTATGAGTAAAGAAAAACAAGTAACAATCAAAATGGATACTTATGCTGCAGCAGCAGTTCGTCAAGTATTGTTTGAGTCACAAAAATCTTATACTTATGATGATGTGAGTGTTCCACCTAGAATTACAAGTATTAGGTCTGTGATTTTAGATCTGGATCAAAAAATTGAAGAAAATGTAACTGAATAATCTAAACCCTTTCATAAATAAATGGAAGGGTTTTTTAATACTTATGGCTGGAGAAGGCGGATTTATATATGAATCTACGATTCATAATAAATTAAAATCAAAAAAGTTAGTTCCTAAGAATTTTATTCCAGCTGGATCTGATTCTAATGCTCCTGATGCGATGTTCATTTATAATGGATCTGAACATAAGTTGGAACTTAAACTAGACTTGAGAGCTGACTATGGACAAGGATCTCTTGATTATATTGGTGGAAACTGGGTTTTAGGAGGAGCTAAAACTGCATCTGCAGAAGAAATGAGACAACTTTTGAAAGGTGTTGGTATTGAAAATTTTGCAAATAAAACTTGGGGATCAAAAGGTCCGCCAAATAAAGGCACAAAAGATAATAAATCAATAACTAAAGATGATGTGGATTCTGATTATCAAAGATTCAGAGATGCTTTTCTTGGAATACAAAGTTCCGCATTACACTCATATTATGCTTCAAAACAAACCTATTACATCCAGATAGGTGGTGGATATGGAATGTATTATATGGCATCAAACCCTGCTGGTCTACCAGTCCCACAGTTTAATCCTGTATTAAGAATTAGAATTAGATTGAAGAGAGGGGGGAGTACTCCAATTTATAATTATAGATTTACTACCGCTCTTCAAATTATTGGAAAACCTATGCGTTCAAAATATGATATTGGTAGAAGTGTAGACTTCCTTTTGGGAAAATAATAAATACTTAAAGGTTAAGGAATCCTAACTCAATTAGTAATGAAAAGTTTTTTACAGTTTCTATCTGAAGTAGTAACAGATGCATCTAAGCAAGCTCATGAAATGGGTTTGAAAGGTGATGGACATGGTGGATGGGTTGATGATAAGGGAACTTATGTTGCAAAAACTGTAAAGGGAAAATTATATTTTTTTGGTAAGCATAAAAGAAAAGAAGAACCTCAAAAAGCACCTGCTGCAAAAGCATCTGCTGCAAAACCCCAACAAGCATTTAAGTTACCAGCACCTGCTCCAGTTCAACAGACATCTGGTATGCCTCTTCCTCCAGCTGGGGCACCAGAACAAGGAGAAGAGCAGCAAGTTGTTCCGTTGACTGTTGTGTTTGGTAGATTTAATCCACCTACAATTGGTCATAAGAAACTTTTAGATCGTGCAAAGGCAATCTCAAAAGGTGGTGACTTTTTAGTGTTTCCATCAAGATCGCATGATCCTAAGAAGAATCCATTATCACCTGCAGTGAAAATTGATTTCATGCGTCAAATGTTTCCTAAGTATGCAGATAACATTGTAGACGATTCTAATGCTAAGACAATCTTTGATGTTTTGATAGATGCTCAAGAACAAGGTTATACTGATGTTACACTTGTTGTTGGTGCAGATAGATTGAAAGAATTTGAAAATCTTGCAATGAAATATAATGGTGAACTTTACAACTTTAATTCTATTGAAGTATTATCTGCAGGAGACCGTGATGCTGAATCTGAGGGTGTTGAGGGAATGTCTGCATCTAAGTTGAGAAAGTTTGCTGCTGCAGGAGATTTTGATTCTTTTGTGAGAGGAGTTCCGAAAGAACTTGATGATGAATCAGTAGATAAACTGTTTAAGATTCTTCGTAAATCTATGAACATTAAGGAAGGAGTTTCTCTTTGGGAAATTGCACCAAAACTTGACTATTCTGGGTTACGTGAAAATTACGTTGGTGGTTATGTTTTTGAAGTAGGTGATGTAGTTCAGAATGATAACACTGGTTTGTGTGGAGAAATTATTCGTGCTGGTGCCAATCATGTGATTGTAATTACTGAAGATGGGGTTATGTTTAAATCGTGGATTAAAGATCTCTCTGAGTGGACTGAAGTATCTGGTGTTCCAGCAGATCAAAGATTAGTCGGAACTGATTCTTATAGGGAATACGTCAGAGACTTGACTCCACCTCGTCAACCAATTTTAAATTTCATAAATAATTCAAGGAAAAATCGTTCAAGATCTGGCAATGTACGATAGAGAAGACTTCATTCAAGAAAAAGCACCTCCTGGTGCAAAGTATGAGCGTATGGTAAAACATATAAAAGCAAAGTACAAAAAGGGTGGATTATCCGATAAAGAAAAATCAATTGCTTATGCGACTGCTCGGAAGCAATATAATAAGGAAGAAGTGGAGCAACTTGATGAAAGAAGAAGAGCAGAGAAAGGAACTCCAAGAAAACCACGCAATCCGGCATTTGAGTTGGTTGCTAAGTCTATGGCAACTGGTAGATTAGGAGTGCAACCAAGAGGTCAGAAAAAAGAACCAGGCAAAAAACCACCCGCTGCTGGTGAGTATGGATCTGAAAGAAGATCTCCTGCACAGAAAGTAGAAAAGCGTCGTGCTGATGCTCAAAGAGCACAAAACATGATGCATTCTAGATTTGATCATTTTGAATTAGATGGAAATGATCTTCAAGAAAAGTATCTTTACACTTATCTGTATGAGCGTAATTATGATGCTCTAGATAAAGACATGGATGGTGATAAAGATTTTGCTGATGTGATGATTGCTAGAATGATTGCTTCTGGTAAAAGCAGAGAGGAAGCGATTAAAGCAACCATGAGTAAAGAGTATAACAAGAAAGGGAAAAAGGTTAAAATCTCCGATGAGTTTTCTGATTGGAGAGATGAGTTGGAAGAGTCACTCTCAAAAAAGTCTCCATTCGTTGATGTGATGCCTAGAGATGGGCAAAATGGTGATGAAAGTAACAGTTTAAAGGCAGCAAGAAATAGACAACAACCAAATCAAAATGTAACTGCAGAAAGTCTTGATGAATTTGCAGATTCTATTGGTGGATTTTTGGTTGAAGCAGAGCAACTAAATGAGTTTCTTCCTGCTGTTGGTGTTGCTGCTAGCAAATTACCTTTTCTTGTTCGTGCAGTTACAACTGCTGTAAAATCTCCTGCTGCTAGGAATGTAATTGTTAGAGGACCTAAGGGGTTTAAACCACCGACAATTCCCAAACCTGGACCATCAACACCAGTTGTAACACCAGGAACAAAACCAGCAGTTCCAGTCCCAGTTACACCTGTTCGAACTCCAGGAACAAAACCACAAACACCAACAATTCCCGGACCAGCACCAGGTCCAAAACCAACACCAACACCAGCACCAGGTCCAAAACCAACACCAACACCAGCACCAGGTCCAAAACCAGTTCCATTTGTAACACCAACAATTCCCGGAGTAAAATCACCTGTTAAAACTGGATTAGCAGTTGGAACTGGATTAGCAGTTGGCGCTGCTGTAAAAACAGCAACTGATATTCTTCTTGATCCATTAAAAAAACCAGAAATTGATTCAGTAATTCCAAGTGGACCTGATGGGCCTGAGGGTCCTACCTATGGTGATAATCAAATACCAAACATTCCAACACCCAAACCAAGAAAAAACAGATACAAAGGAATTATTGGATCCACATTAAATCCTCAATAAAACAACAAAAAACTAAATAATTAAAGAATAACTTAGGAGGTTACTATGTCTGCAGGACTTATCTGGGCTTGGGTTGTTGCTAATGAAGCAACAGTAGCTACACTTCTTTTACTTATTTCTGAACTTCTTGGAGCAATTCCCAAAGTTAAGTCAAACGGAATTATATCTTTTGTGATTATTCAAATTCAACAGCATCTTAAGAAAAGGGGTGCAGTAGACCCAACTCCTTAAATTTTATACAAATAATCCAAGGAGACCAAGTTAAGGTCTCCTTTTATTATAAATAATAACAGGAATTTATAAGGTAAGAAACATGTCTCTTTGGGGCGATACGGACGCAGTACCATCAGTATCTACCGCCACAGTTAGCCTTTCTGGATTTACTGTAACTGGATCTGGAACATCATTCGGTCTTACTGGTTGTGCTCAAACTGGTGATATTATTAGATTTGGCGCTCCTAGCAGAGGGGCAACTGGTGCAGGTCATACATATTACGGTGATGCGGTTATCACGGGAATTACTAGTGCATCTATTTGCACGATTGGATCAACTGCTGGATTAGATGCTCATGCAGGAATGAGTACTCATTTTACTATCAGTAGATATCCAAAGTTCCTTGTCAAGGATTCTTTGTATAGTCATGCAAGAACTGATGCTGATGCTGTAGTTTATGGCATCTCAACAACTTCATCAACGACTTATTCTGTTACACATCAAGGTTGGGTAGGTGTTACCACTTATCTTGATAATGCAGGAAATCTGAGAGTAAAGAATGAAGTTATGGTTGCAATGTCTGGTATTAATACTGCCGCAAATGTAATTAATAATACACCTAGCCTGACATTCCCAACAGATGCTGGTAGATCTTGATTGAATAAACTCAGATGAGATTTGATGAATTGAATGATAATAATTATTTAATGTTTGCTATTAAAAATTATGAAAATCCTCAAGCCTTAACGCAAGAAGATTTTTATGAAGATTTAAAGCGTTTTAAATACATCACTCGTCTTTTGCGTCGTTATAAAAAAACTGGAGAACTGAAATCTCATTTAATTTTAAATCATTTTATTTGTTTATATAATGTTTGGGGTGAAGCAGCAACTCCTTTATTATTTTTTAAATTAGAAAAAGAATTTTGGTCTTCAATAAAAACATTTTTAATGTATTTAAATAGAATACCAGAGTATCCAAGAACTGTATTACATGAAATTCCTATAGATCAAAATTGCTTAAAGGAGTTGGAAAAGGTATGATGAACCCAGAAAAACTAAATAAAATTATGAAAATTCTTCATGACTTAAAGGAGGATGGGACAGCAATTGAACCAACCAATTCTCTTGCTGCTGGCAAAATTGCAGGAACTGTTGAGTCTGGAGATAATCCACCAGTTGATTTAAGAAAAAGAAATACAAAAAGATGGAATCCCTTTTTCAAACAAATGGCCCAGGTTCAGAGGAGAAAGTCCGCAAAGTAAATGTTCAATCAAAACACCATAGCAGACACTAAAATTGCTGTGTTAGAAGAAAGACTTTCTTCCTATGAAGTTATGATTAAAAGAATTGATGAAGCAATACAATTGATGGGAAAGAGTAGTCAAAACATCAGTAAAATGCTTGCCGTTCATGAGGAAAGAATTGAGCAGTGTCACAAAACAGATGATTCTATTGCTAGAATGATTGAAGAATTAAGACTTGAAAATAAAGATCAACATGACGCAGTTTCAGAAAGAATTAACCGAATTGAAAATGAAGTTAAAGAAATTGGTAAAATAAAATGGATGGTCGTTGGGTGTGGTACTCTTTTGGCAGTATTGGTAGCAGCGTTTTCTTCACTTGCTTCAGGGTGGTGGACTCCATCAGAAATGCAACAGCATCACAGAATAAATTCAGAAAGAGTAAATTGACATTTTATCTAAGGCATGATAAAGTAGAATACTTGATTGCCTAAGCAAATGCTATACAATGAGACAAAATACATTGGATTAATATCTGTACGTCTTGGAAAATTTGCAAAGAAAAAAATAGGTTTATACAATTTTAGATGCCCGTATTGTGGAGACTCTAAGAATAGTAGAAATAAAGCCAGAGGATATTTATATCAAGTTAAGAATGATTATAATTTTAAGTGTCATAATTGTGGTATTTGTAAATCCTTTTCCAATTTTTTAAAGGATCAAGATCCTTCACTTTATGATGAGTATGTGATGGAAAGATATAAAAGTGGTCTCACGGGAAAAGCAACTGTCGTAGCAGATCCAAAATTTACATTTAAGCAACCAATTTTTCAAAAAAAATCTAAAAGTATCTTAGAAGAATTGGACACTGTGTATTCTCTAAATACATCGCATCCAGCTAAAGAATATCTTTTATCAAGAAAAATTACTGAAAATAACCTAAAAGATTTATATTTCTGTCCCCATTTCAAAGAATGGACAAATAAACATTTAAAGGTTTTTAATGATACAACTAATGATGATGAAAGAATTATTATTCCACTTAAAGACGAGGAGGAGAATGTTTTTGGTTATCAAGGAAGATCATTAAATGCAAAATCAAAACTTAGATACATTACGGTTATGATGGATAATACCAAACCAAAAGTGTTTGGATTAAATAAAATAAATCAAAAAGAAAGAATTTATGTTACGGAGGGTCCATTTGATAGTTTGTTTTTAAAAAACTCAATAGCAATGTGTGGAGCAGACGTTTCTCTGGACTCGTTTGACTTTTCAGAAATTGTTTATGTTCTTGATAATGAACCAAGAAACTTTGAAATTGTAAAAAGACTTTCTGCTTTAATTGAAAGAAGCAATAAAGTTGTCATTTATCCCAGTGATCTAAAAGAGAAGGATTTAAATGAAATGGTAATGAATGGTAAAAATGTACAAGATATTGTAGAATGCAATGTATATGAAGGTCTTGAAGCAAAGTTAAAACTACTAAACTGGAAGAAAGTATGAGCAACGGAACAAAAGTTAAAAAAAGAAACGGATTATTTGAGGGACTCAATTTAGATAAAATTCACAAAATGGTTGACAGTGCTTGTGAAGGATTAACTGGAGTTTCTCCGTCACAAGTTGAAATTAATTCTGGTATTCAATTTTATGATGGTATCACCACTGAAGAAATTCAAGAAATTTTAATTCGATCTGCTAGTGATCTTATTGATTTAGAATCTCCTAATTATCAATTTGTTGCTGCCAGACTTCTTTTGTTTGGATTGTATAAACAAGTATTTGGCCAATCGTGGAATCAGGGATTCCTTCACATTTATGATCATCTCATGCATGGTGCATGTAGTGGAATTTATGATAAACATCTTCCTGCAAAATATTCTACAGAAGATTGGGATAAAATTAATTCGTGGATTGATCACGATAGAGATTTTCTGTTTACCTATGCTGGTCTTCGTCAAGTTGTAGATAAATATTTGGTACAGGATAGAAGCAGTGGACGTGTCTTTGAGACACCGCAGTATGCTTACATGTTGGTTTCAACCACCATTTTTGCTGAGTATCCAAAGGAAACCCGTCTCTCTTACGTCAAAAAATACTATGACGCAATCAGCAAACACAAAATCAACGTACCAACCCCCATTTTGGCAGGAGTGCGAACCCCACTTCGTCAATTTGCATCTTGCGTTCTCGTTGATGTTGATGACACCCTCGATAGTATCTTTAGCAGTGATATGGCTATTGGCAGGTATGTCGCACAAAGGGCTGGTATCGGTATTAACGCTGGAAGAATCCGTGGCATTAACTCTAAAATCAGAGGTGGAGAGGTACAACACACAGGCGTTGTCCCCTTCCTTAAGAAGTTTGAGGCAACTGTCCGATGCTGCACTCAGAACGGCATCAGAGGTGGTTCTGCTACAGTTCACTTTCCTATCTGGCACCAAGAAATAGAAGACATTCTAGTTCTGAAAAACAATAAAGGAACCGAAGATAATCGTGTTCGCAAACTTGATTATTCCATTCAAATTAGCAAGTTATTCTATGAAAGATTCATTCAAGATGGTGAGATCACTCTTTTCTCCCCGCATGATGTTCCTGGACTTTATGATGCTTTTGGAACAGATCGTTTTGACGATCTCTATGTTTCGTATGAAAAAGATTCGACCATTCCGAAAAAAACTATTAAAGCACAAGAACTCATCCTCAACTTTCTTAAGGAACGTGCGGAAACAGGTCGTATTTACATTATGAATATCGACCACTGCAATTCTCATTCCTCTTTTGTTGATAAGGTTGAGATGAGTAACCTTTGCCAAGAGATTACTTTACCTACTAAACCATTAAAGCACATTGATGATTCAGAAGGTGAAATTGCATTATGTATTCTTTCTGCTGTCAATGTTGGAAAAATTAAACATCTTGAAGAACTTGAGGAATTGTGCGATCTTTCGGTTCGTTCTCTTGATGAGCTGATTGATTATCAGGGGTATCCAATTATTGCTGCTGAAAAGTCTACAAAGGCACGTAGATCACTTGGAATAGGATACATTGGTCTTGCACACTTTCTTGCAAGACATCAAGTAAAGTATTCTGATGCTGCTGCTGCTCTTATCGTGCATGATCTTACCGAAGCATTTCAGTACTATCTTCTTAAGTCATCTAATCAACTTGCGATCGAAAAAGGTAAATGTGAATTTTTTAACAAAACAAAATATTCACAAGGTATTCTTCCCATAGATACTTATAAAAAAGATGTAGATGAAATCACAAACCAGGAGTATAAGTATGACTGGGAAGCATTACGCAGAAATATTGTGGACAAGGGTTTACGGAACTCCACCTTGTCTGCTCAGATGCCATCAGAGAGTAGTTCCGTTGTGTCAAACGCAACTAATGGAATCGAACCGCCTCGTGGGTATTTGTCCATTAAAAAATCGAAAAAAGGTCCACTCAAACAAATTGTTCCACAATATCATACTCTCAAAAACCACTATACTCTTCTTTGGGACATGCCTGATAACACTGGTTATATTAATGTTGTTTCTGTGATACAAAAATTCTTTGACCAAGCAATTTCAGGAAACTGGTCTTATAATCCAGAAAACTATCCGAATAATGAAGTTCCTGTCTCCGAAATGGCAAACGATCTATTAAGAACATATAAGTATGGTTGGAAGACATCATATTATCAAAATACCTATGACATTAAAACTGACGAAGTTATGGAAGAAAAAAATAGTTTAATTTGTGACATTTTAAATTCTGGTGAGGAAGATTGTGAAAGTTGTAAAATTTAATTTCAAAACCAACTACGAGGAAGATTCAATGAAAGGAATGACTGTCTTTAATACTGAAGAGGTTGATACAAAAAAACAACCAATGTTTTTTGGAAAACCTTTAGGCGTCCAGAGGTATGATTCTTATAAGTATCCTGTTTTTGATAAACTTACAACTCAGCAACTTGGATATTTTTGGAGACCAGAAGAAGTTTCTCTTCAGAAAGATAGAGCAGATTATCATCAATTGCGTCCAGAACAAAAACACATTTTTACTTCAAATCTAAAGTATCAAATCCTTCTTGATTCTGTTCAAGGTCGTGGTCCTGGTATGGCATTTGCTCCATACTGCTCTCTTCCTGAACTGGAAGCATGTATGAAAGTTTGGGAGTTTATGGAGATGATACATTCCAGATCATATACATACATTATTAAGAACGTTTATTCAGATCCATCTGAAATTTTTGATTCAATTTTAAATAATGAAAAAATCTTAGAAAGAGCATCTTCTGTTACAGGTGCTTATGATGATTTTATAAATTCTGCTCATCTTTACGATTCTTCTAATACATGGAAGTTTGCTAATGAGGGTGTGAATTTGGGTAAAACGGAACGTTATGAATTAAAAAGAAAACTTTATCGTGCTATTGCAAATGTCAACATTCTCGAAGGTATCAGGTTTTATGTCTCGTTCGCTTGCAGCTTTGCGTTCGGAGAACTTAAACTTATGGAAGGATCCGCTAAAATTATCTCTCTCATCGCAAGAGACGAAAATCAGCACCTTGTCATTACTCAGAACATCCTCAATAAATGGCGTGAAGGAGATGATCCAGAAATGCAACAGATTACTAAAGAAGAGGAAGAATGGGTAGTATCTGCCTTCGAAAACTGTGCAAATCAGGAGAAATCTTGGGCACAGTATCTATTTAAAGATGGTTCAATCATTGGATTGAATGATAAATTGCTCAACAATTATGTTGAGTGGATTACAAATCGTCGTATGAAATCTATTGGGTTAAAGCCTATCTATGATATCTCTGCCAGAAATAATCCTCTCCCCTGGACAGAACACTGGATCTCCTCTAAAGGTCTACAGGTGGCACCACAAGAAACGGAACAAGAAACATACATTGTAGGTGGATTGAAGCAAGACATGAAAAGCGATACTTTCGCTGATTTTAGACTATAATTTAAGACTGAAGCTGAATGTATTATAAATAAATGCAGATCATCCTGTAACAAATGTTACAAAACTACTTGACTACATAATAGAGAGTAACTATACTCTAATAACGTTCATCGGAGAAATCCGACGGAAGTAAGCCGACTCGGAACGGATCGTTCATCTATGGAAATCATTCTCTGGACTTGCGTTGAATCTCAAAAGCTTATTGACAATGTTCGCACCTCAAAAGTGCCAAATAAGGTAAAAGCAGAGCTCATTCAAATTCATAAAGAACACGCACCAAAGACCTGTAAATTTACCATAGACGCAAAAGCCGACTGAAGGAACGCTCTTTAACCTCAAAACCTAAGGAGAAACCTAATGTCGAAAGTCGTATACCGTGGTGTCGAATATGATACCGAACAACGCCGTCAAGCACAGGCACAAACACAGCAACAACCTCAACAATACAATGAGACCTATCGTGGGGTCAAATTTGTAAAAGAGGGGAACAAGGGATGACAGCAACCTATCGTGGTGTGAA
>Ga0194119_10004363_pt1 | contig 21922 bp, 18 predicted proteins | sample TA2MahC100mmetaG_FD_148620 | JGI IMG/M metagenome (GOLD analysis project Ga0194119, IMG submission 148620) | Freshwater microbial communities from Lake Tanganyika, Tanzania - TA2015018 Mahale Deep Cast 100m | ecosystem: Environmental > Aquatic > Freshwater > Lake | place: Tanzania: Lake...
CTTGATGTATTCCGACGAAGTATGCGCTTCAGCAGCCATGCTCAAGTTCTCTCACGTGGGCCCAGACTGGCGGCCATCCAGGCCAGCTGTCCGACGATGAAGCCCGTCAACAACGGCAACGCGGCCAAGCTCAGCGCGCCCAGCCCCGTCGCCAACAGAATCGCGACAACAAAAAACCGTTCCAGGAAGGAACGGTGGAAAGACTTCAGATGGCGTTCGCCATCACAGCGGTAATCACAGCGGCCCCGATGCCAGCGCCATACCAGCATCGCAGCATTGAGTACCGCCACACCGCCGCCAAACAACAGGGCGCCGGCCACCGTCCATCCCTGCCATGCCCCGCCCAGCATTGCCACCGCCACAATGACGCTCGCTTGCACGATGAGGCCCAAAAACATTAGAGGACGATGATATAAGAATTAGCGTGGCTAATGCAATCATCAAACTGATTGATGAAAAACGATGGCCGCGAACAAGTGAAAGTGTGCGCTATTTGATGCGTCGCAGCAATCCGTCCAGTTGATCCAGACTGGCGAATTCGATGCGGATGCGGCCCGCGCCCTTGCGATTCGCGCTGATACGCACGGCCGCGCCCAGTCTTTCGGACAGATCCTCCTCCAGCCGGAGTACGTCGCGATCCCGTTTCTCCGCGGCCGGCCGGGCCGGCGGCTTGCTCAGCCGCGCGGCCAGCCGCTCCGCCTCGCGCACGGACATGCCGCGCCGCACCAGTTCATGCGCGGCATCGACCTGGCGTGCATGCGAAAGCGGCAGCAGGGCGCGGGCATGGCCCATGTCCAGTTCGCCGTTCATCAGCATCGCCTGTACAGGCTTGGCCAGGTGCAGCAGGCGCAGCAGATTCGACACCGCGACGCGTGAACGGCCCACCGATTCGGCGGCCGCCTGATGCGTCATGTCGAATTCCTGGATGAGGCGATGGATGCCCTGTGCCTCTTCCAGAGGATTCAGATTCTCCCGCTGGATGTTCTCGATCAGGGCCATCTTCAACGCCGCCTCGTCCTCGACCACGCGCACCAGCACCGGCACTTCCTTGAGGCCGGCCAGTTGGCTCGCCCGCCAGCGCCGCTCGCCGGCGATGATTTCGTAACGCCCGCCGGGCACCGCGCGCGCCAGGATCGGCTGCATCAGACCCTGGGCGCGAATGGAGTCGGCCAGTTCGTCCAGCGCCGCCTGATCCATGCGCGTGCGGGGCTGGTATTTGCCCGGCACCAGGCTTTCCAACGGCAACGTGAGCAAGCGCTCACCATCGCTGGTTTCCCCTTCTCCCAACAAGGCATCGAGGCCACGCCCGAGTCCCTTGAGTTTAGCCATGATGAATTCCTTCCTGTTTTTCGATGAGTTCCCTGGCCATCTGCAGATAGGCCTGGGCGCCACGCGATGAACGGTCGTACTGCAACGCCGCCAGGCCATGGCTGGGGGCCTCGGCCAGTCGCACATTGCGCGGCACCAGGGCGTCGAAGACCTTGCCGCCGAAATGCGCCTTGAGCTGGTCGGAAACATGCTGTGCCAGGGTGTTGCGGTTGTCGAACATCACCCTGGCGACGCCGTCGATGACCAGCGCCGGGTTGAGCCGCGCCTTGATCTTCTTGATGGTGTTGACCAGGTCGGCCAGGCCTTCGATGGCGAAGTACTCGCACTGCATGGGAATGATCACCGCGTCGGCGCAGGTCAGCGCGTTGACCGTCAGCAGATTGAGGGCGGGCGGGCAATCGATGAGGATGTAATCGTAGCCGTCGGCGAAGTCCGCGAGCGCCTGCTTCAGACGGAACTCGCGCTGCTTCTGCTCGACCAGTTCGATCTCGGCGCCGGCCAGATCGCGGTTGGCGGGCAGCAGATCGAAGCCGCCGGCCTCGGCGCGCACACGCACCGAGGCCGCGTCGGCGGCACCCAGCAGCAGGTGGTAGACGGTGCGGGCGAGGCCCTGCTTGTCGATGCCGCTGCCGGTGGTGGCGTTGCCCTGCGGATCCAGGTCGATCAGCAGGACCCGTCGACCCAGGCTCGCCAGGCTGGCGGCCAGGTTGACCGCGGTGGTGGTCTTGCCGACACCACCCTTCTGGTTGGTGATGGCGATTCTGCGGGTCATGACAGCGGCTCCAGGAGGATGAGATGCCGTTCCGCTTCCAGGCCTGGGATGCGCAACGGGATGTCCCGCCCGACGCGGGCGCCCTTGAGCTGCGCCACCTCCTCGTGCGGATAGAGGCCTTTCATCGCCAGCCAGCTGCCGCCGGGGGCGAGCAGGTGGGCGGTGAGGCGGACGAATTCGGACAGATCGGCGAACGCCCGCGACGCAATATGGCGGTATGCGGGCGGGACCGCGAGGCTCTCGGCACGGCCATGCACCACCCGCACCGGCAGCTTGAGTTCGATCGCCGCCTGCTGCATGAAGCCGCATTTCTTCTGGCTGGCGTCGAGCAGGGTGACCTCCAGGTCCGGCCGCAGGATGGCCAGGGGAATGCCGGGCAGGCCGGCGCCGCTGCCCACGTCGAGCAGGCTGCCGGCGCCGACGTGGGCGGCGATGCTCAGGCTATCCAGAATGTGGTGGGTGAGCATGCGCTCGGGCTCATGGATGGCCGTCAGGTTGTAGGTCCGGTTCCACTTGGCGAGCAAGTCCAGGTAGGCCAGCAGGACGGCCTGCCGTCTGGCATCGACTTGCAGGCCGAGACCTGCCAGTCCCGCGTCGAGCTCGCGCGCCAGGTTCACGCCGACTCCCGACGCGGCGCGCCGCGCTTGAGATGCACCGTGAGCACGGCAATGGCCGCCGGCGTCACTCCGGGCAGCCGCGAGGCCTGACCGAGCGTGGCCGGTCTGGCCTGGTTCAGCTTCTGGCGCACCTCGATGGACAGACCGCCCAGCGTCATGTAATCGTAATCGGCGGGCAGGGGCTGGTCCTCGAGGGCGCGCATGCGCTCGATTTCCTCCTGTTGGCGGACCACGTAGCCGGCATACTTGGCGGCAATCTCGACCTGCTCGCGCGCTTCCGGGTCGGCGATGCCGGGGCCGGCCGATGGCAGGGTCATCAGGCCGGGGTAGTCCACTTCCGGCCGGCGCAGCAGGTCGAACAGGCTGTATTCCCGCTCGATGGCCTTGCCCAGCACACGTTCCGCCTGCGCGGCGGGCAGCATGGCCGGATTCACCCAGGTCGATTTCAGGCGTTCGCTTTCGCGCGCGATCGCCTCCTGTTTTTCCTGGAAACGCGCCCAACGCACGTCATCCACCAAACCCAGGTCTCTGCCGATGCCGGTGAGACGATGATCGGCGTTGTCCTCGCGCAGGCTGAGCCGGTACTCGGCGCGGCTGGTGAACATGCGGTAGGGCTCCAGCACGCCGCGCGTGGTGAGATCGTCGACCAGAACGCCTAGATAGGCCTGGTCGCGGCGCGGCCACCAGGCTTCCAGGCCGGCGGCGAGGCGGGCGGCGTTGAGGCCGGCGAGCAGGCCCTGGGCGGCGGCCTCCTCGTAGCCGGTGGTGCCGTTGATCTGACCCGCGCAGAACAGCCCGGGGATGGCTTTGCTTTCCAGGCTCGGGGCGAGGCCGCGCGGATCGTAGTAGTCGTATTCGATGGCGTAGCCGGGGCGCAGGATGTGCGCCCGCTCCAGGCCGCGGATGGAACGCACCAGCTCCAGTTGCACGTCGAAGGGCAGGCTGGTGGAAATGCCGTTGGGATAGAACTCGCGGGTGGCGAGACCCTCGGGTTCCAGGAAGACGTTGTGCCCGCTCTTGTCCGCGAAGCGATGGATCTTGTCCTCGATGCTGGGGCAGTAGCGCGGCCCCACGCCCTCGATGAGCCCGGTATAGAGCGGCGAGCGATCGAGCGCACGGCGGATGATGTCGTGCGTGCGCGGGTTGGTCTGCGTGATCCAGCACGGCAGTTGCGGCGGATGCGTCTCGCGGCGGCCGAGGAAGGAGAACACCGGCGTCGGGTCGTCGCCCGGCTGCTCCTGCATCACGGAAAAATCGATGCTGCGCCCGTCGATGCGCGGTGGCGTGCCCGTCTTCAGACGGCCGGCGGGCAAACCCAGCTCGCGCAGACGGCCGGCCAGGCTGACGGCGGGCGGATCGCCCATGCGTCCGGCCTGGAAATTCTCCAGGCCGACGTGGATGAGTCCGGCCAGGAAGGTACCGGCGGTGAGCACCACCGTCGGTGCCCTGAACTCGACCCCCAGTTGCGTCCTCACCCCGGCGACGGCGTTCGCCTCCAGGATGAGGTCGTCCACGGCCTGCTGGAACAGGCTGAGCCGGGGTTGGTTCTCCAGGCGCGCGCGGATCGCCTGCCGGTACAGCGCGCGATCGGCCTGGGCGCGCGTGGCGCGCACGGCGGGCCCCTTGGAGGAATTGAGGATGCGAAACTGGATGCCGGCCTCGTCGGTGGCCAGCGCCATCGCTCCGCCGAGGGCATCGACCTCCTTGACCAGATGGCCCTTGCCGATGCCACCGATGGACGGATTGCAGGACATCGCGCCCAGGGTTTCGATGTTGTGCGTGAGCAGCAGGGTGGTCGCGCCCATGCGCGCGGCGGCCAGGGCCGCCTCGGTCCCGGCGTGGCCGCCGCCGACCACGATGACATCGAATTTATCGGGAAAAATCATTGACTTGGCTTGCAATGGCGGGAAGCGCCGAGGCGGCGCATTCTACGCCAGGAACGCGCTTGTTTCACGTGGAACAGCACGCGCCCGCCGCGCGGTCCATGCCCGGCAAAGGTCCGCAGATCGAAGTTTGGCCAGGCCCTATCCGGTATTGCGCATACCGGCGGCGATGGCGTTGATGGAGCGCAGCAGGGGCTCCAGCCAGGGGCTGTCCTGACGGCTGTCCGCGGGAATGCCGCGCAGGCGGCGCAACAGGGTGACCTGGATGGAGTTGAGCGGATCCAGATAGGCGTTCCTGCTGGCCAGGGAAATGGCCAACTCCGGGTTGTCCTGCAGCAGCGCCTTGCTGTTCGCGACCTCGAGGATCTGGCGGCGGGCGCGGCGGCATTCGGCATCGATCAGAGCATACACGGCGGCGCCGCGCCGAGCGTCCTCGCACAATTCGGCATACTCTCCGGCAATGCCCATGTCGGTCTTGGCCAACGCCATTTGCGCATTGGACAGCAAGGTGCGGAAGAAAGGCCACTCCAGGTACATGCGCTGCAGCCTGGCCAGCCGCAACGGGTCGTTGCCGCGCCAGGACTCCAGGGCGGCGCCGATGCCATACCAGGCCGGCAGGGCGTGGCGCGACTGGCCCCAGGCGAACACCCAGGAGATGGCGCGTACCGAAGCTTGCGAACGGTCCCCGGCCTTGCGATGGGAGGGCCTTGAACCGATGTTCAGCCAGCCGAGTTCGCGGACCGGCGTGGCCTCGTAGAAATAATCCAGGAAGCCCGGCGTGGCCTCGGTGAGTTTCCGGTAATGCGCCTCGCCGAGACGGGCGAGCTCGTCCATGATGCCCAGGTAATCGCGGCGATCCTCTTCCGCCGGCCGGATCAGATGCACGCTGGCCTTGAGCAGGCCACTGACGCCCATGGTCAGCTCATAAGTCGCGGTCTCCAGATTGTTGTACTTGTAGAACAGCACCTCGCCCTGCTCGGTGAACTTGATCTGCCCGCGCACCGAGCCGGCCGGCTGCGCCAGGATGGCCTCGTGCGTCGGTCCGCCGCCGCGGCCGATGGTGCCGCCGCGGCCATGGAACAGGCGACAGGGAACGCCCTCGCGCTCGGACAGGGCGACGATGGACTTCTGCGCCGCATAGAGTCCCCAGGACGAGGCCAGGATGCCGCCGTCCTTGCAGGAGTCGGAGTACCCGAGCATCACCTCCTGACCCTCGCCATACGCATCGAGCAGGCTGCGATAGGTTGGCAGGCGATACAGCCGCGCCAGTACCGCTTCAACCTGGGCGAGGTCCTCAATGGTCTCGAACAGGGGGCTGACGCCGATGTGGCAATACCAGCCGCCCGCCAGCCGCCCGGCCAGGCCGGCCAGCGCGGCCAGGCACATCACCTCCATGACGTGGGAAGCGCTGTGCGTCATCGAAATCACGTAGCGCCCGAAACACTCGGGCCCCAGCGCGCGCCGCATATGCGCGATGAGCTGGAACACGCGCAGGGTCTCCTGGGTCTCCTCGCTCAGGCGCGCGAGGTTGAATTTCAATGCGTGCGCATTGGCCGTGGCTTCGGCCAGCAGTTCCAGCCTAGCCTCCTCGTCGAGGGCGGCGTAATCGCGCCGCAAAGCGATGCGCACGATCTCGGCGATGGCCCGACCATGCCGGCCCGACTCCTGCCTGACATCGAGGCTCATCAGGTGAAAACCGAAGGTGCGGACCAGCAGGATCAGATCCCGCAATTCGCGCTCGGCCACGGCGGCATCGCCATGGCTGGCCAGGGACTCGCGGATGAGGTCGAGATCATCGAGGAAGGCATGGACGCTGACATAGCCGGGGGTCTCATAGGCGGAGTCATTGCCTTGCAGGCCGCGCTGGATCAATTCCAGGTTGCGCAGCAGGCGATGTCGCATGAAGGCGAGCTTGCGGCGATAAGGCTCCTGCGCGAAGCGGGGTGGGGAAGCCGGTTCGAACCTCCGCGCGTCGTCCTCCAGGCTGGCTAGAAAGGACGGCGATGGCTGGCAAAGGCGGGTCGAATAGGACAGCTGGTCGATCAAAAGATCGATGCGCCGCAGGTATTCCTCGCAGGCGGTTTGCGCCTGCATGCCCCAGGCCAGGGCGGTGACCTCGGCGGTCACGAAGGGATGGCCGTCGCGGTCGCCGCCGATCCACGAACCGAAGCGCAGGAATACCGGGGTGGCGATTGCCTGCGCCGCCTGCGCGCCGTAAACGTCGCGCAGGGAGGCTCCGAAGTTGCGGTAGACTGCCGTCACGGCCTGGAACAGGGAAAGCGGGAAGTAGGACAATCCGGCGCGTATCTCGTCGCGCACGCTAAGCCGGGAGGTACGCACCTCGTCGGTTTTCCAGAGTATCTGGATCTGGTTGCCCAGCCGGGTGACGGCCTCGTCGCGGTACATGCCGGTCAGGCGCGGGTCGTCCATGGCCTCCAGGCTGAGGAAGATGTTGCGCAACGCGCCCTTCACGGTCCTGCGCTTCGCCTCGGAAGGGTGCGCGGTGAGCACCGGCATATAGCACAGGCCGCGCAGCAGTTCGCCGACCTCGGCGGCGCCCACGCCGGCGTCGCGCAGCTCGGCCAGGCTGTCGTGGAACGATCCCCGCCACATGCGGCCGCCGTCGCGCACCTGGCGGCGCCGCTCGGCCAGATGACTGGTCTCCTCGGCGATGTTCACCAGGCTGAAATAGATGTTGTAGGCGCGGATGATCTGGCTCAGGGCTTCCGGCTGCAGGGCGTCGATACGCGCCATCAGGCCTTCCCGCGCCGGCGGGTTGTCGCGCTCGCGCAGCGCGACGAAGCCCAGGCGCAGATCCTTCAGGGCCTCATAGGTAGCGGGCCGCAGTTCGCGCTTCAGTACCCTGCTGAGCAGCAGGGCCAGCAGCCGCACGCGACGGTTGAGCGCGGGATCTTGAAGGGGCTTGGACATCATCCGTGCATGGGCGCGAGTTGCATGCCGCAAGGTATCACCCGCGAGGCCCCGCGGGAAACATGGCCGGCCGGCGACGCGACTGTTTCACGTGAAACCTCGGACAAGCCGCCCGCGAGATGCTCAGGCGTGCGCATACAGCTTGTGATAGAGGCCGCCCCGCCGGAGCAGGCTGTCGTGGTCCCCAGCCTCCACCACCCGCCCGTTCTCGAACACCAGGATGCGGTCGGCCTGGCGCACGGCGGACAGGCGATGGGCGATGATCAGGGTGGTGCGGCCATGCAGAAAGTTGGCCAGCGCCTCGTGCAGGCGCCGCTCGACGGCGCTGTCGAGCGCGGAGGTGGCTTCGTCGAGGATGACTACCGCCGGCCTGGCCAGCACCATGCGGGCGATGGCCAGCCGCTGCCGCTGGCCACCGGACAGGCGCACACCGTTCTTGCCCACCTGGGTATCCAGCCCCTCGGCGAGGCCGGCGACGAAGTCGTCGAGTTGGGCGATGCGCAAGGCGTTCCACAATTCCTCCTCGGCGTGGTCACGGCCGAGGCCCAGGTTCTCGCGCAGGCTGGCGTTGAACAGCACGGGATGCTGCAGCACGACGCCGACATTTTCGCGCACGGTGGACCAGCCGATGTCGCGCACGTCGACGCCACCATAGAGGATGGCGCCGGATTTCAGCGGATAGAGGCCGAGCAGGGCCTGCACCAGGGTCGACTTGCCGCCGCCCGAGGCACCCACCAGCGCCACCTTCTCGCCGGGTTCGATGCGCATGTCGACGCCGTCGAGCACGCTGTCGCCGTCGCCATAGGCGAAGCTGACGCCGTCCAGCCGCAAGCCAACCGTCTCGCCCGCGCGGAAGGGGTTCTCGCGCGCCTCCCCTTCCTCGGTGGGGCGCAGGGTGAGCAGGCCGTTGATACGGGTCATGGCGGCATTGGCCGCATACCAGGCGTACTGGATGTTGATCATCTCCTGCACCGGGCCCATCATGAACCACAGGTAGCCGAACACCGCCAGCATCTGGCCGATGCTCAGATCGGAGAACACCACCATGAGCATGGCGCCGGCGCGAAAGGCGTCGAAACCGGAGAGGAAGACGAAGAAGGAGACGCGGTTCATGGCGTCGGATTTCCAGGCGTAGGCCGCCGCATCCTCGCGGATGCGCGCCGCCTTGTCCGTCACGCGCCCCAGATAGTGCCGCTCGCGATTCATCGCGCGGATCTGATTGAGGGCGTCGAGGGTTTCCGTGAGGGCCTCCTGGAATGCCTCGAAGGCCATGTTCTCGCGTTTCTTCAGTTCCTTCACCTTCTTGCCCAAGCGCGCGGAGAAGGCGATGACGAGCGGGTTCAGCAGCAGGATGAACAGGGCCAGCTGCCAGTGCATCCAGAGCAGGACCACGGCGACCCCGACCAGCGACAGACAGGCCACCAGGAAACCGGATATGGAAGCGCCCAGGAAGCTGTCCAGGGCGTTCAGATCGGTGACGAAATGCGAGCTCACCCGGCCCGAGCCCAGGGTCTCGTATTCCGACAGGGCGATGCCGCGCATCCGCTCGAGCATGCGCGCGCGGATGCGGTAAACGGTCTGCTTGGAAATCAGCGAGAACAGCCGCGTCTGCCAGACGTTCAGGAAAATCGAGGCCAGCCGCAAACCCAGGGTCAGCAGCAGCGCGATCAGGATGAACAGCACCGGCCCGAGCCAGGAAGCGGGAAACCAGGGCGCGAAGAAGGCGATGAAGGCGCCGGGCTTGTCCAGCAGCACCTCGTCCACCAGCACGGGCAGGAACAAGGGCACCGGCACGGCGCAGATGACCGCCAGCAGGGCGACAAGGTTGCCGCGCAGCAGATCGCGCCGGTGCGAACGGACTTCATCGAGGATGGAGGCCCAGGTCAGCGTCTCCGGGGGCGTTGCGGAAATCGTCGTGTTTTCGTCAGTCATGTCGGAACGAGCTTATTAGCCATGGGCCAGGCCGTGCAATGCCCGCCGCAATAAAACGTAAGCCATTGTCATAAAAGGAATTTCTAAGTCGCCATGGTTGGCACGCCTCATGCTGGTCATGGCTACCTCAACCCACACGGAGACCGCCATGATCGACTATCTGGCCGAATTCGGTCGGCGTGATCTTCAGTTGCCTCCTCTGGTTCCAGGCCCGCGATCCGCCCTCGAGACCCGCTTCCCCCGCATCGCGCGGGAACTCGCCGCCCGCTGGTGGAGCCCCGGTATCGACTTCTACATCGACAGCCTGCTCATCGACACGCGTGGCGACCGCATGGGCTTTCCCGCCGACGTGCTCGAGGAAATCATGTTCCTTGCCGGTGTGCGCTGGTACCTGAGCCGGACCGAAACGCCGCAGACCATGGAAAGTCCGCGCGACGAGTTCAGTTTCTGCATGGATGGTTTCCGCCGCTGCGGCGGAGCCACTTCCTGGGTGTTGACCTGAGCCACAGTAGACGGGAGGCGTCATGCTGGTGAAGGACAGATCACGCATGCATCGCGAGTTGTGTGCGTCAAGTTGTGCAAAAAGGTGGCTGGCAAGGGTTGCGTGATTGCGCGGATTACGGCGCGGAGGGCGATAGCCCGTAGCGGTGGAATCCGCGCGCGGCCGGTCAGGCGGCCAGCCTGAGGGCCTCCTTCCTCTGCTCGGCCAGCAGCGTCATGTTCAGGTAGCGGTTGTCCTCCAGCCAGGCCTCGTGGGTCTCCACACAGAGCGCCCGAATGAGCCGCAGGCACGATTCGGTGTTCGGGAAGATGCGCACCACCCGCGTGCGCCGTTTGATCTCCTCGTTCAGGCGCTCCAGCATGTTGGTGCTCTTCAGGTGTTTGTGGTGCTGCCGGGGCAGGCGGTAGAACGCCAGGGTCTCGCCGATGTTGCCCTCGACCCAGTCCACCAGCTTCGGATACTTGCCGGCCCATTTGGTGATCCAGGCAGCCAGGTCCCGCTGGGCTTCCTGCGCGTCGCGCCGGTCATAGAGCCAGCGCAGTTCCTGCAGGCAGTCGTCGTCTGCCTTGCGCGGCAGGTAGTCGAGGGCATTACGCAGGAAGTGCACGTAGCAGCGCTGCCAGCTGGCCTCCGTCAGGACTTCGCTGATCGCGCGCTTGAGTCCCGGATGGTCATCCGAAACCACGAACTCCACCCCGGATAGGCCGCGTTCCTTCAGCTTCACCAGGAAGTCCTTCCAGCTGCTGCGGCTTTCCCGATTGGCCATGTCCACGGCCAGCACCTGGCGCTGTCCTTCCCAGTTGATGCCAATCGCGATGAGTACGGCCTGGCTTTGGATCACGCTGTGCTCTCTCACCTTCTCGTAGCGGGCGTCCAGGATGAGGTAGGGGTATTCCTCTTCCAGCCGGCGCTGCGCGAACCGGGCCAGGGCTTCGTCCAGGCCCTTGTTGATCTGGCTGATGCTGCTGGCCGAGAAGCTGTGACCGCACAGTTCTTCGGTGATCGCTTTCACCTTGCGCGTCGATACGCCTTGCACGTACATCTCCGCCAGGGCTGCCACCAAGGCCTTCTCGCTACGCTGGTAGCGCTCGAACAGGGCGGTGGAGAACTCGCCGTGCCGGTCCCTGGGAACCCGCAGTTCCAACTTCCCGATCCGCGTCACCAAGCCCCGGCTGTAGTGCCCGGCACGGTAGCCCTGGCGCTCTTCCGTTCGCTCGCCACGCCCAGCACCTAGCTGCTCCGTCATCTCGCCTTCCAGGACTTCTTCCAGCGCTTCCTTCATCAGCGCCTTCATCAGATCCCGGTCCTTCGCCACCAGCGTTTCCACCAGCGACAGCTTCGTCTTATGCTCTCTCTCGGTCATGGTTTGCCCTCCTTCAGGGTCTGGGTCGATCTCGTCAATCAACCTCTTACCATGACCACCTCTTCGCTTCCGTCTCGAAAACGCTTTTGCACACGGTTCGGGACACTACCGCATCGCGCCCCCGGCCGGTCCAAACCCGTGCTCCGGCGCGGGTGCGCCGCCCCGCCCCGCCTAGTGCGGCGCCCGCTTCCGCGCGCTCTGCCCTGGGTGGCGCGGTCTCGCCACATTTCTACTTGCCGATGCAGAACTGACTGAAGATCACGCCCAGAAGGTCGTCGGCGCTGAATTCGCCGGTGATTTCCGCCAGGGCTTGCTGGGTCAGGCGCAATTCCTCGGCGAACAGTTCCAGTTGCCGCCGCGCGCCGCGTGCCGCCTGCACATGCGCGCGGGCACGCCGCAGGGCCTGCAGATGGCGGGCGCGTGCGGTGAAGAGGCCTTCGCCCGCGCTTTGCCAGCCGGCCCGTTGCAGCAGGGCCTGGCGCAACAGCCCGATGCCTTCGCCGGTGAGGGCGGAAAGCCAGAGTTCTCGGCCATCCGCCGACACGCGTGCCGCTTCCTCGGTCAAATCCACCTTGTTGTGCACGGTCAGCACGGGAATATCGGGCAGGCGCGCCAGGATATCGGCTTCCCTTTCACCCACCCCATGCTGCGCGTCCGTCAGTAGCACCGCCAGGTCGGCCTTGCCAACGGCCGTCCAGGCGCGCTCGATGCCCAGTTTCTCCACCGGGTTGTCGGGTTCGCGCAAGCCCGCGGTATCGATGACATGCACGGGTACGCCATCGATGCTGATGGCTTCCCGCAGGGTATCGCGGGTCGTGCCGGCGATATCGGTGACGATGGCCGCGTCGTAGCCGGCCAACTGGTTGAGCAGACTGGACTTGCCGACGTTGGGCTGGCCGATGAGGACCACGCTGAGGCCATCGCGCAGCATCGCGCCCTGGCGGGCCTCGGCCAGTACCGCATCGAGGCTTGTCACGAGACGCTCCAGCATGCCGCAGGCATCGGCCTGCTCGAGGAAATCGACATCCTCTTCGGGAAAATCCAGGCTGGCCTCCACCAGCATGCGCAGGTGCACCAAGCCATCCCGCAGAGCGCTCAGGCGGCGACTGAACTCGCCTTCCAGGGAACGCAGGGCGCCGCGCGCGGCTTCCCGACTACCGGCGTCGATGAGGTCGGCGATGGCCTCGGCCTGGGTCAGGTCGATCTTGCCGTTGAGAAAGGCGCGGCGGCTGAATTCTCCCGGCTGGGCCGGCCGCGCGCCCAGCTCCAGGCAGCGCTCCAGCAGCATGCGCAAGACCTGCGGCCCGCCGTGTCCCTGCAGTTCCAGGACGTGTTCGCCGGTGAAAGAGCGCGGCGCGGCAAACCAGATGGCGATGCCTTCATCCAGGGCCTCCCCCGACGCATCCAGGAATCGCGCATATAAGGCCGTGCGCTCGGTCAGCGGCCTGCCGAACAGGCCCTGGATGAAAGGTTCTGGATCCGCGCAGGAAATCCGCACCACGCCGATGCCGCCGCGGCCGGGCGCGGTGGCGATGGCGGCGATCGCTTCGGCAGGGACGCCCGCCATGGCCAGGGGGTACGTAAGTTAGTGCTTGCTATCGTTGGCGGCCGCAGTGCCGCCTTCGATAAGCCGGTTGATATGCCACTGCTGCAGGATGGACAGGACGTTGTTGATCAGCCAGTACAGCACCAGGCCGGCGGGGAAGAAGATGAACATGATGGAGAACATGATGGGCATGGCCATCATGATCCTCTGTTGCACCGGATCGGGAGAAACCGGCGACAGCTTGACCTGGATGAACGAGGTGATCGCCATGACGATGGGCAGGATGTAATACGGATCCGGCACCGACAGATCGGTGATCCACAGGGCGAAAGGCGCCTGCCGCAGTTCCACCGCGCCGAGCAGCACCCAGTAGAGGGCGATGAACACCGGAATCTGCACCAGGATGGGGAGGCAGCCGCCGAGCGGATTGATCTTCTCCTCCTTGTAGATCTTCATCATGGCCTCGTGCAGCTTCTGGCGGTCGTCGCCAAAGCGTTCCTTGAGGTGCTGCAAGCGGGGCGCCAGCTTGCGCATCTTGGCCATCGACTTATAGCTGGCGGCGGACAGGGGGAAGAACACCAGCTTGATGATGACGGTGAGCAGAATGATGGCCACGCCCCAGTTGTGCACCAGCCCGTGCAGCCAATTGAGCAGGATGAACAGAGGATAGGCCAGCACGGTCAGCCATCCATAATCAACCACCAGGTCCAGGCCCGGCGCCAATGCCTTGATCTTTGAAAGCTCCTGCGGGCCGGCATACAGACGCATGCTGGTGGAAGCCTCGCCGCCCGGCGCGACCTTCACGGCCGGCAGGATGACGCCCGCAGTGTAGTCTTCGTTGCCGAGCGCCCGCGTATAGAACTCGCGCGCCTGTCCGCCCGCGACTTCCGGCGCCAGCCAGGCCGCGACGAAGTGGTGCTGGACCATGGCCAACCAGCCATCGCGGGCTTCGCGCACGTAATCCATCTTGCCCTTGGCGATGTCCTCGAAGGTGATCTTCTGGAACTTGCCGGCCTCGGTATATACGGCCGGCCCGGTGAACGTGTAGACCATCCAGGATTCGCCTTCCGGGGCCTTGCCATGGCGCTGGAACTGGTAATAGGGGAAGGCTTCGATGGCCTCGCCACGGTGGTTGCGCACGCGGGTGTCGATCTCCACCAGATAGCTGCCGCGGCGGAAGGTATAGGTCCGCACCACCTCGGCGCCCTCGAGACTGGCGCGCAGTTCGACGCTCAAGGCGTTCTCGCCTTCCTTCAGGCGGTATTCGCCGGGGGTCAGGCTGAACGGCGTCTTGTGGGTGGACAAGCCACCGCCGACAAAACCGCTCTGGGCGAAATAGTTACGGCCGCTCTTCTCCTCGAACAGACGCATGGGCGCGTCCGAGTTCTCCTGATGCAGATAGTTGGTCAGCAACAGTTCGCGCAGGTCGCCGCCATTGGCGTCGATCTCCGCGACGAGTACATCGGTGATGACGCGGGCGCGGGCGCCGCGCTCCGTCGGCGCAGCCTCGACGGACGGCGCGCCCGGGCTCAGCGATTGCCCGGGCTTGGGCAGGCTGGCCGGATCGGCGCCCTGGGCCGCGGCTTGCACGGCGGCCTGCTGTGCCGCGGGTACCTCGACGGCAACCGGCTTGGGATTCGAATAGTTCTGCCAGGACTCCCAGAGCAGGAGCAAGGAAAAGGAAAACACGATGAACGCGATGATGCGTTGGATATCCATGGCGATCGCTAGCGATAGGTATGAAGGCGGGTGAACTCAGGCGGGGAGCGCCGCGGCGGCGTTGCGGAGCCTTTTCCGCACGCAGGATTCGCAAAGCAGCATGGCGCTGCCGAAGGTGTCGAGCAGGTCGGTTTCCGTCATTTCGGCTTTCATCCTGGCGACGATGTCCAGACCATGCAATTCATGTTGCCGCAAACGAAATCCCTCTCTGAGCAACCGTTTGACCCGGTTTCTGCGCACCGCGTCGGCAATGATCCGTTTCGGGATGATGAGGCCCAGTCGGGCATGCTCCAGCCCGTTGGGCGCGGCCATGACCGCGAGTCCGGCGTTGCCACCCGTACACTTGAAACGAAAAACGGATGAAAACTCATCCGTTTTGCGCATTTTCATGTGCCGCCCGAAGGCGAGGGGCATGGCGCCCGGCCCGCGATGCGACGGATGCGTCAGACCGCCAGGCGCTTGCGGCCCTTGGCGCGACGCGCGTTGATCACCGCGCGTCCGCCCTTGGTCTTCATGCGCGCGCGAAATCCGTGTGTGCGCTTGCGACGGACAACGGAAGGTTGATAGGTACGTTTCATGGCGAATCCTCGGGGGAAAAGTCAGCTGCGAAAAAGCGTCGTATTAGACCGCTAGCCCCCTGATTTGTCAAACTTTTCCGGCTCGCGAAAGCTCGGTGCTAGAATGCCCGCTTCCCCTCCCACCGGCCTTCCCACACGCTGCGACATGGACGACTTCTGGAGCCATTGCCTCGCCCATTTCGAGCGTTCCCTGAACGCCCAGCAGCTCAACACCTGGATCAAACCCCTGGTGGTGGACGTGGGTAACGGGCACGTGGTGGTGCATGCGCCCAACCGTTTCGTGGCGCAGTGGGTCCGCGACAAGTTCCTGCCGCAGATCGACCTGCTGGCACGCAGTTTTTTCGCGGAAGCTCCGGCGGTCTCGCTGAACATCAGCGAAGCGCGCGCGGACAAGCCCGCTCCCGTGCCGCCTTCCTCCGCGCCCGCGGCCAAGCCGGCGGATGCCGCGGGCGCGAAGGCCGCGAGCGTGCGCAATCCGGCCCCGGGCACGGCGAAGACCGAGAAACCCGCCGGTATCGATGAAACTCGGCTCAACGCCCTGTTCACCTTTGACACCTTCGTGCCCGGCAAGGCCAACGACCTGGCCCGCGCCGCGGCCTTGCAAGTCGCAGACAACCCGGGCGCCGGCTACAACCCCTTGTTCGTTTATGGTGGCGTCGGTCTGGGCAAGACCCATCTGGTGCAGGCCATCGGCAACCGCATGGTGCGGCAGAACCCCAAGGCCCGCGTGCGCTACATCCATGCCGACCGCTATGTGTCCGACATGGTGCGGGCGGTGCGCGCCAATTCTTACGACGACTTCAAGCGCCGCTACGACTCCCTGGATCTGCTGCTCATCGACGACATCCAGTTCTTCGCCGGCAAGGAAGGCACCCAGGAACAGTTTTTCTACACCTTCAACACCCTCATCGAGGAACACAAGCAGGTCATCATTACCAGCGATACCTTCCCGAAGGACATGGCAGGCATCGAGGAACGCCTCAAGTCGCGTTTCAGCTGGGGCCTGACCGTAATGCTGGAACCCCCAGAACTGGAAATGCGGGTGGCCATCCTGCTGGACAAGGCGCGCCTGGAAAAGGCCGATCTGGACGAGGGCACTTCCTTCTTCATCGCCAAGCAGGTGCGCTCCAACGTGCGCGAACTGGAGGGCGCCTTGAAGCGGGTCATTGCCTATGCGCGCTTCAACAAGCAGCCCATCTCTGTGGAACTCGCCAAGGAGGCGCTGAAGGATCTGCTGGCGGTGCAGAAACGCCAGATCTCCATCGAGAACATCCAGAAAACCGTCGCCGACTACTTCAAGATCAAGGTGGCGGAGATGTATTCGAAAAAACGCACGCGCGCCCTGGCGCGTCCCCGCCAGATGGCCATGTATCTTGCGCGCGAACTGACCGACCTTTCCTACCCGGAGATCGGCCAGTCCTTCGGCGGCCGCGACCACACGACGGTGCTGCATGCCTGCGCCAAGATCGAGGAACTCAAGGCCTCCGACGCCGGCCTGCGCAAGGACTACACCCTGTTGATCCAGGTCCTGACTGGATAAGTATGTGCGCAAGCCTTGGACACATTGTGCATAAAGGTCGCTCTTCTTCACCGGCAAGGAATTACCCACATTTCCTCCCCTTGCCGCCCACAGGCTTACCCACCTATTTTTCCACAGCTTAACTCGATGATTTTGATAAACTTTCCGCGCTTATCCGGAAGAGACACGCTGACCTATCAATAACATCAGGAAAATATCCATGCTTGTACTGAAAACATCCAAGGACGCCCTGCTCAAACCTCTGCAGGCGGTGGCGGGCGTGGTGGAACGCAAGCACACCCTGCCCATCCTTTCCAACGTGCTGGTCGAAGTCACCGGCGGCCGCGCCGCCTTCATCGCCACCGATCTTGAACTGCAGATCAGCACCTGGGCGGAGGAACCGGGTGCGGCGGACGCTGCCCTGACGGTGTCTGCGCGCAAGCTGCTGGACATCTGCCGTTCCCTTCCCGACCTGGAGCCGATTGCCTTCGATCTGAGCGGTGAACTACTCAAGGTGCAGGCAGGGCGCAGCCGCTTCAGTCTGCAAACCCTGCCGGCGCGGGACTTCCCAAAACTGCAGATTCCCGAGGGCCAGGGTCAGGCCTTCAGCCTGCCGCAGGGCAAGGTCAAGCAGTTGCTGTCGCGCGTGCAGTACGCCATGGCGGTGCAGGACATCCGCTATTACCTGAACGGCATGCTGTTTTCGGTGCAGGGCAAGCGTCTTACCGTGGCGGCCACCGACGGTCACCGCCTGGCCGTGGACGGCGTCGATCTGGAGGATGCGGTGACGCAGGGCGTGGACGTGATCCTGCCGCGCAAGACCGTGCTCGAACTGGGCAAGCTGCTGGGCGATGGCGACGACCCGGTGCACATCCAGATCAACCAGAGCCAGGTGGTGTTCCGCCGGCCCGATTTCGAATTGCGCTCCAAGGTGGTGGACGGCAAGTTTCCCGACTGGCAGCGGGTCATCCCGGTGGGGCACGACAAGAACTTCGTCATCAAGCGCCAGCGACTGTCGCAGTCCCTGACCCGCGCGGCGATTCTCACCAACGACAAGTACCGGGGCGTGCGCATCGCCATGACCGCCGGCAGCCTTCGCATCGCCTGTAGCAACAACGAGCAGGAGGAGGCGCAGGAGGAACTGGACATCGACTATGCCGGCGAACCCCTGGACATCGGCTTCAACGTCCAGTACCTGCAGGACGTGCTCAACAACCTGACGGCGGAAGCCGTGCAGTGCAGCTTCGGGGATCCCACCAGTTCCCTTCTGATCACCGTGCCTGGCGAGGAGAACTTCCGCTACGTGGTCATGCCGATGCGCATATAAGCAAGCGGGGAGCGAGGGGCGAGGCACCAACTGGAGCCTCGCCCCGTTCATTCATTACCCAGAAAGAAGGTTTCACGTGGAACAACAGAACGGTACCGGCAACGGCGGCTACGACGAGGACAGCATCCAGCAACTGGAAGGCCTGGAGGCGGTACGCAAGCGTCCCGGCATGTATATCGGCGATACCTCGGACGGCTCCGGCCTGCACCACATGGTGTTCGAGGTGCTGGACAACGCCATCGACGAAGCCCTGGCCGGATACTGCGACGACATCAAGGTCATCATCCACCCGGACAACTCCATCTCCATCTCGGACAACGGCCGGGGCATTCCCACCGGCATCAAGTTCGACGACAAACACGAACCCAAGCGTTCGGCCGCCGAGATTGTCATGGTGGTGCTGCACGCCGGCGGCAAGTTCAACCAGAACAGCTACAAGGTCTCCGGCGGTCTGCACGGCGTCGGTGTGTCCTGCGTCAACGCCCTGTCCAAGTGGCTGCGCCTGACCATCCACCGGGACGGCAAGAAGCATTTCATGGAGTTCCACCGCGGCGTGCCGGTGGATCGCGTCATCGAGACCCAGAACGGCGTCGAAGTCTCGCCCCTGAAGGTGCTGGGCGATACCGCCCGGCGCGGTACCGAGGTGCACTTCTCCGCCGACGAGGAGATCTTCGGCCTCATCGATTTTCACTACGACGTGCTGTCCAAGCGCATCCGCGAACTGTCCTTCCTCAACAACGGCGTCAAGATCGAACTCATCGACGAGCGCGACGGCCGCCATGAGAACTTTGCCTTCTCCGGTGGCGTGAAGGGCTTCGTCGAATACATCAACCGCACCAAGAGCGTGCTGCATCCGAACGTGTTCTACGCCACCGGCGAATCCAAGGTGGGGGAAAGCGGTGTGATCATCACCAGCGAGGTGGCCATGCAATGGAACAACGGCTACCAGGAACAGGTGCTCTGCTTCACCAACAACATCCCCCAGTCCGACGGCGGCACCCACCTGACCGGCCTGCGCGCAGCGATGACGCGGGTGATCAACAAGTACATCGAGGAACACGAGATCGCCAAGAAGGCCAAGGTGGAGATCACCGGCGACGACATGCGCGAAGGCCTGGCCTGCGTGCTCTCGGTGAAGATGCCCGATCCCAAGTTCGGTTCCCAGACCAAGATGAAGCTGGTGTCCTCCGAGGCCCGCCCGGCGGTGGAGGAAACCGTCTCCGCCAAGTTGGCCGAATTCCTGCTGGAGCGGCCCGCCGACGCCAAGATCATCTGCGGCAAGATCGTCGAGGCCGCGCGGGCCCGGGAAGCCGCGCGCAAGGCGCGGGAGATGACGCGGCGCAAGGGCGTGCTGGATTCCGCCGGCCTGCCCGGCAAGCTGGCCGACTGCCAGGAAAAGGACCCCGCCCTCTGCGAGCTCTACCTGGTGGAGGGCGACTCCGCCGGCGGTTCCGCCAAGCAGGGCCGCGACCGCAAGTTCCAGGCCATCCTGCCCCTGAAGGGCAAGATCCTCAACGTGGAAAAGGCCCGCTTCGACAAGATGCTGTCCTCCCAGGAAGTGGTCACCCTCATCACCGCCATGGGCACCGGCATCGGCAAGGACGACTACAACCCGGCCAAGCTGCGCTACCACCGCATCATCATCATGACCGACGCGGACGTGGACGGCTCGCACATCCGCACCCTGCTGCTCACCTTCTTCTACCGGCAGATGCCCGAGCTGGTCGAGCGCGGCCATATCTACATCGCCCAGCCGCCGCTGTACAAGGTCAAGCAGGGCAAGCGCGAGACCTACATCAAGGACGACTACGAGCTGAAGCAATACCTGCTGCGGGAAGCCCTCAACGGCGCCGAACTGATCCCCGCGACCGGCGCCGAGGCCATGCCCAAGGACAGCTTCGAGCGGATCGCCCGAGAATTCCTGCTGGCCGAAGCCATGATCGAGCGTCTCGCCCGGCGCATGGACGCGGACGTGCTCTACAGCCTGCTGAAGATTCCCGCCATCAGCCTCAACACCGAAGAGGAAGCCAAGCGGGCGGCCGAATTGCTTACCGTGGAACTGACCCGACTCGGGCCGGTGAAGATCACCCCCGTCCAGCACGAGGGCGACCCCGCCTTCCGCCTGGAAATCACCAAGACCCGCCACGGCATCGGCCACACCAGTTTCCTCGACGCGAACTTCATCGAGGGCGGCGACTACGACCAACTCCGCCGCACCACGGAAATCCTCACCGGCCTCATCCAGCCCGGCGCGGAAATCCGCCGGGGCGAAGCCAGGACGCCGGCCTACGATTTCAAGCAGGCCCTGGACTGGCTGCTCGACGAGGTGCGCAAGAACCTTGGCATCCAGCGCTACAAAGGCCTGGGCGAGATGAATCCGGAGCAACTCTGGGAAACCACCATGGACCCGAAGGTGCGCCGTTTGCTCAAGGTGCAGATCGAGGATGCCATCGCGGCAGACGGCATCTTCACCACCCTCATGGGCGAGGAAGTGGAACCGCGCCGCAACTTCATCGAGACCAACGCTCTGGGCGTGCGCAACCTGGATGTCTGACCTGCCGGCCAGGAAGGTTCTGATCACCGGCGTCAGCCGCGGCCTGGGCCGGGCCCTGACCGCCGGTTTTTTCGAGCGTGGCCATGTCGTCGTGGGCTGTGGCCGCGATGGCAATGCCATCGCCGCGCTCAACCTGGCGCATGCTCCCGGTCACCATTTCGCCGTCGTCGACGTGCGCGACGACGACGCGGTGGCGGCCTGGGCGGTCTCCGTCCTGTGTGACTTCGGCCCACCCGATCTGCTCCTCAACAACGCCGCGGTGATCAACCGCAACGCCCCGCTCTGGCAGGTTCCGGCGGCCGAGTTCGACGATCTGGTGGACATCAACATCAAGGGCGTGGCCAACGTCATCCGCCACTTCGTGCCGGCCATGCTGGCGCGAGGCTCCGGCGTCATCGTCAATTTCAGTTCCGGCTGGGGTCGGGAGACGGACCCCAACGTGGTGCCCTACTGCGCCAGCAAATGGGCCATGGAAGGGCTGAGCAAGGCCTTGGCCCAGGAACTCCCCCCGGGCATGGCGGCGATTCCTCTGTCGCCGGGCATCATCGATACCGACATGCTGCGCGCCTGCTTCGGCGACGACGCGGGCTTGTATCCGAGCCCGGAGGAATGGGCGAAGACCGCCGTGCCCTATCTGCTTTCCCTGGGGCCCGCCGACACCGGCCGTTCTCTCACCGTGGGCGACCGCTGAGCCGACAGTGAAGCTCTACCTGGTCCGCCACGGCGAAAGCGAGGCGAACGTGGCGGACGTCATCAACGACGACCCCGCCTGCCCGGTGAACCTGACTGAACGGGGCCGCCAGCAGGCGCGGGAAGCGGTCGCGGGGTTGAGGGGCATTCCCTTCACCCGGGCTTACGCCTCCCGGTTTCCGCGCGCGCGCCAGTCCGCGGAAATCCTGCTGGCCGGCCTGGGGCTCGACCTTCCCCTGATCCAGGATGCCCGCCTGGACGAGCGCCATTCCGGACTCGACGGCCAGCCGGTGGAAGTCTTCAACGGCCTGGTGCGCCCGGACCCGGTGCATATCAAGCCGGAGGAGGGGGAGTCCTTCCTGGAACAGATGCGGAGGGTGCGCGCTTTCCTGGACGAACTTGCCGCCGCCTGTCCGGATGCGGTGGTACTGGCCGTCTCCCATGAAAACCCCATCCAGGCCGCGACCGCCGTGGCCGGACGGGAGCCGGAAGCGGCCGTACTGGACGGCATCGAGAATGGCGAATGGCGCTGCCTGGAATGGAAATGTTAGCGCTCACTTACGGTGAGAGTGCCGTATCTTCAAGGCAAGGACCGTGCCGGCGAGGACGAAAGTGATGCCGTTGGCGAGGATCACCGGCCAGCTGCCGATGGCCAGGCCG